>ULVP01010766.1_pt1 | contig 90206 bp, 89 predicted proteins | sample 1959551 | NCBI WGS metagenome assembly ULVP01 (sample SAMEA4835789, study PRJEB28245) | human gut metagenome | biome: gut microbiome; material: fecal sample | place: Denmark | collected 2008 | reverse complement strand
GCGACAATAGCAAGCTGCCAGGTCCTTTTTTTATGCCTTCCCACAGGAGGGCTTTTTTTATTGAATTCGTTCAATTCTTCTTGTATCATTATGTGAGGGAGGGTTTTATATATGAAAAATATAGTCATTACAGATAAAGATATTCCTTTAGAATTATTTAATGAAAGTGTTATCGTCAATCTGAATAATATTAAATATAGTGCTTGTACAGGAGACTATACATGCCTAAAAAAACAAATTCCTTGTCGTTATCACGACGATATTTCAGTCATTAATCAATGGATTGGTCAGGCTTCTTTAATTATTCTAGTGACTCATATTTATTGTGGATGCTTTGATACACCTCTAAAATCCTTTATAGAACGCAATATTGCCTCATATGAGCCTTATTATACAACAGTAGATGGAACAACCTGTCATGCATCTTTAGCTCAGCAATCAAAGAAAATCCTTCTTATAGGCTATGGTGATATATCAGAACGGGAACAGAAGATGCTGATGAATTATTTACATGACTCACTTCTAGGTTATTCTATTTCTTCTATTAATACTTACTTCTGTACAGAAGAAGAATTAGATAATTCTCTTAAGACATTTGGAGGTGTTGATCGTGGATAATACTTTAATCATCTTATCTGGTTTAATATATACAAATAAAGTAATGTATAAACAGGCATATAAGCTTGCTCACTATCTTAAAAACAATGTTACTATTAAAACATTACAGGTCATAGAAGATAAAGATTTAGAAGATAATGATACTCTTATTTTCATGTTTCCTATCTCTTCTCAAACTATCCCTTCATGTATGCTTGATTATATGAAAAATAATGAGTCTTTAATGAATCATAAAACAATTTATTGTGTCATGTATTGTGATGAATATGAAACAGATTATTGTGACTATGCCCAAGAGATTATGGAGTTATATAGTAAGAAAACAAATGCAATTTATAAAGGTACATTAAAAATTGGTGCTTACTTCTTATTAGACCATATTCCTTATACATGGCGTATATCTAATGAATTAAAAAATTTTGCATTAGATATAAGAAAAGCGAAAGAAAGTGCCTTAGATATCACATTTTTTTCTAAAAAACAGTTCTTAAAAGAAGGAAATAAGTTCTGGGAAAAAGCCTATAAATCAAAAAAATAGTAATTCATTTTATGTCCTTTATTACGTGCTTTTTTTGTATTTTATCTCTTGAAATAGAAGATAGATTTTGTTATACTACTCAAGGATAATTTATTAGGAGGCATTACAGAAGTGAATAAAAAAGAATTAATCAATATCGTTTCTGAAAAAAGAGATTTAACAAAAAAAGACGCTGAAATTCTTGTGAATACAGTTTTTGATACGATGGTAGAAAGTATGATTGATGGTGACAAAGTTCTTATTTCTGGCTTCGGTACATTTAAAATCAATCACTGCCATGAACGTAAGGGTGTTTCACCTAAGACTAAGGAACCTATTATCATTCCTGCAAGTCGTACAGTTTCTTTCAAACCAAGTAATAGATTAAAAGATGCAATGAACTAATGCATCTTTTTTGTTTATATACAGTTAATAATTTTTATGTATAATAGTATCAGGAGTTGATGAAAATGAGTTATTATTTAATGACAAATCCAGGTTATATGCTTGGTACAATTTTAGTTGCTATTGCGATGGTTTTTTCTTTATACTGTCAGGCAAAGATTAAATCTACATATGCGAAATACCGTCAAAAACAAAATAGTCGTGGTATCACAGGGGCACAAGTGGCTAGAGAAATATTAGATTCTCATGGAATGACTCATGTACCAGTTTATGAAGTAAATGGAGAATTATCAGATCACTTTGATCCTTCTAATAATAGTGTCTCTCTTTCGAGTGATATATATCATGGTACAACAATTGCATCATGTGCTGTTGCAGCACATGAATGTGGTCATGCCATTCAATATCATGAAAACTACATGCCAATACGTGTAAGAAATGCGATTATTCCTTTATGTAATGTAGGAAACTATTTAGGATGGATTGCGATTATGATTGGACTTGCATTAGGATCCACTAAACTTGCCTTTTTAGGTTTCTTCCTTATGTGTGGTATCTTAGCTTTTCAGATTATTACATTGCCAGTAGAAATTAATGCATCAAAAAGAGGACTTGCGATATTACAATCTCAATACTTGAATGAAAATGAATATGCAGGTGCATGGCAGATGCTTTATGCTGCTGCATTGACTTATGTTGCTGGAGTATGTGCAACTCTTGCAAGTATGTTAAGAATTCTCTTTATGATATTAAGCAGTTCTAATAGAGATTCAAATTGATGAATCTCTTTTTTTTTAATCTTAAATGCGCTATAATAGTGGCACTATGGAGGTCGTTATGAATTATAATAAGAAAGATAAAAACTGGATTTATCATTTAATCATTGCAGTATTAGTGGTTATTTTGATTGTAGTCTCTTTCTGCATGTTAAGTATACATGTTCCTTATTTTAATCATGAAAATGATATCGCATTAGAAAGAAATAAGATCATTAATAAACATAAACTTAACTATGATGATTACTTCAATGAATATAACAGCGCTAAGACCTACTATATCATTCGTATTAAAGACAAGAAGAAAAAGAAGGTCTATCAGGTTTACAATACTAAATATAAATTAGTAGATAGCTATAGTGGTTCTATCGCTAAACAGGAAGATGTCATCAATACAATCAATAATGAATATAAAGTAAATGTAAGTAGCTTATCTATAGGTTATGAAAATGGTGATCTTGTTTATTTTGGAAAATATCAGAATGATGAGCACCTCTACTATTTCTATTACTCTTTAGATGAAGGAAAGTTTGTGAAGTATTATCGTCTATGAGTACAGAAATGTTGAAAGATTATCAGTGTATAGACTTTAAGAAACTATTATTACTTAAAGGAAAGTCTATAGGGCTAAAAGATGAAGAAACACATATATTATTATTGATGATGACTTTAGGTGATTTAGGTGTAAGACCTATATATCCTCAAAAGATTGCGGAATTCTCGTCTCTATCTATTAAAGAAATTGATGATATTATGATTAGACTTGTTGACAAACATTATCTTGATCGTATTAACTTAAAAATTGATTTCAAACCTTTAGAAAAGCTATTACTAGGTATGAAGGTAGAAAAGAAAGAAGAAGTCAATCTTGTAGAAATATTTGAGGATGCTTTTGGACGTACAATGAGTACTATGGATATTGAATATATCAATCAGTTTAAAAGAACTGGATATGATGATGAAATGATTGTATCTGCTTTAAGAGAAGCAGTGAAATCTAATGCACTTTCTTTTAGATATATTGAAAGAGTATTAGAAAACTGGGCTCATTCTAAGAATTATATTAAGAAATATCAAGAAGAAGAGCCAGAAGTAAGTGAAGAAGTAAGAAATTATAACTGGTGGGAAAATGATTAAAACAAAACAAGATCGAATACTCAATACATTTGATGCAATGTTTCCAGATGCACGTTGTGTATTGAATCATTCTAACAATCTAGAATTACTTGTTGCAGTAATGTTATCAGCGCAAACAACAGATGAAGCAGTGAACAAACTGACTACTCATCTATTTAAAAAATATCAGACAGTAGAAGACTATGCGAATGCATCATTGCCCGAATTAGAGTCAGATCTCCATTCTATTGGCCTTTATAGAAATAAGGCTAAGAATGTCAAGGCTATGGCTGAAGCTCTTCAGACACGCTTTAATGGCGTTGTACCAGCTTCTCATAAAGAATTAATTACACTCCCAGGAGTAGGAAGAAAAACAGCCAATGTTGTCATGGCAGAAGGATTTGGTTATCCCGCTATTGCGGTAGATACACATGTAGAACGTATTTCTAAAAGACTTGGATTTGCGAAAGCGGATGATACAGTATTAACTGTAGAAAAGAAGCTCATGAAGACTATTCCTAAAAATAGATGGATCAAAACACATCATCAAATGATCTTCTTTGGAAGATATCATTGTAAAGCCATGACACCTCATTGTAAGGAATGTCCACTAGTAGATATATGTAAAGAAAAGAATAAGAAACTATAAGAATCTAAAATGGATCCTGTAAAATGTACACGATAAAAAAGAGACCTCATTTCGTGACCCTGTTTTACAGGGTTTTTATTTTGCGTAGTATAATGATTAGAGAATGGTGGTGTTATTATGGGAGCAAACTATTTTAGTGATGAACAAGTAAAGGAACTTGAGAAGAATCCATATGTAAAGAAGGTATCTGCCAAAAGTATAACCTATTCTGAAGAATTCAAGGAACTATTCTGGAATGATTTACAGAATGGCATGATGCCTGGAAACATATTTAGAAAGTATGGATTTGATCCAAGTATGCTAGGACCCCGTCGAACTAAAAACTTCACACATCGTGTAAGGAAAGAAGCAGCAAGAGTAGAAGGATTCAAAGATACAAGAAGCACAAATTCTGGCAGACCTCTTACAAGGGTTCTTACTATCGAGGAAGAGCTAGAAAGGCTTAAACAGAAATGCGAAATTCTCCAGCAGGAGAACGATATTTTAAAAAGAGTGAGATTTATCAACAGAAAGCAAATCTCAAAACTGCAGAAGGACAAACAGTAAGAGAGAAATATGAACTGATGGATAGAACTCTTGAATCACCTAGTAATAATCTGAGTGTCTCAGCATTATGTGATACTGCAGGTGTTTCAAGAAGTGGGTTCTATTCATGGGAGAAACGAAAAAGTTTCATAAGCGAAAAAGAAGAACAAGACCGTAAGGATTTTGAACTGATTTTAGAAGCATACAAGTTCAAAGGATATGACAAAGGCAGACGTGGTATTCATATGCGTCTTCTTCACATGGGCATTGTGATGAATCATAAAAAGATTTCAAGACTGATGAAGAAATACGGGCTATTCTGTCCAATAAGAAAAGCCAATCCTGCAAGAAGAATGGCTAAGGCAATGAAAACATCAAATTATGCGGATAATATTCTGAACAGACATTTTGAGGAGTATGGTCCTGGATATGTGCTTGAAACAGACATTACTTATCTATTCTATGGTCACGAAAGATCTAAAGCCTATTTATCAGTGGTAAAGGATGGATTTACAAAGCAGATTCTTGCATATGTATTATCACCATCCCTAGAAGAAGACTTTGTCCTGGAGACAATCAATCAGCTTTATAGTAAACATAAGTATAATATTCACACTGATGCTCTGATACACAGTGATCAGGGTGTACATTATACAAGTATCAAGTTTATTGACTTACTTAAGAGCCTGGAAATCAGACAGTCAATGTCAAGAAGAGGAAACTGCTGTGATAACGCTCCCCAGGAATCCTTCTTCGGACATATGAAAGATGAGATAGGCAGATATACAGAGAATGCCTGCTCATACGAAGATCTAAAGGAAATAATAGATTCCTATATGGTTTATTACAACACTGATCGTTATTAGTACAATCTAGCCAAGCTTTCACCAAGTTCATTTCTTATGACTTCCTTCATTCTATCTGTTTCCAATACACATAAAACTCCATCTTTAATAATTACATATTTACATAGTTTACACATAAAAATATCCTCCTGATTATTACAACCTAGAGGATATCTTTATTTCTAATTGATTTTAAGTACTTTTTTATTTAATGTCCTTGACACGGGGTCCACATTAAATCCATAGGGATTCTTTTTTTTTGAATTGAAAAAAGGATTCCTTTTTTGGAATCCTTATTGTTCTTGTGTATCAGTTGTCTGTACTGTGAAATGGATAGAACCAATAGTTTTTGTTTCACCACTTGAATTCTTTTCAGTAAATGAAATCGTATATGATCTGCCACTAGATAATCCACTAATTGTCGCACTGCTTCCACAATTCAATGATTGACTATTACCATTACATGTCACAATCATTGTATGTCCACTTGGACCAGATGTGCTGACATTGACTGAAGTGGCTGAAATAGTTGCTCCATTTGATATAGCTGCACCATTTGCAGTAACACTGAAGGTTGCAGTACCTACATCTGTACTTCCAGTAGATAATCTTACTGACTTCTTATTAGACGTTGTGTCACCACTCTTTAGTTTATAATAACCAGTTACTGTGTATGTCTTACCTGATTCAGTGTTATATTCAAGTGTTCCACTTGTAGAAGATAATGTTTCAGTCTTTGTAGAAGAACCATCACTGATTTCTACAACACAAGTGATCTTACCTTCATATTCAGGATCATAAGAACCAAATGTGACTGAAATTGAATTATTTGAATTCAATGATGCATTAAATGATGTCAATTCAGGTACTTTATATTCATCGGCATAAGAAGAACCATCATCTACACCACTAGGACCATGTCCCTTTACAAACCAAGCAGTCAAAATCTTTTCTTCTGGTGTAGAAGAACTTGGAGATACATATGGATATACACCCTTAACCATACGTGCCTTTTCAACAGTACTTGGTGTTTCATAGCTATTTTTCATCTTATGAGTGGCAAGCTTCTTCGCAATCTTTGCGGCAATTGATTTTGCATCATTCATACCACTTGCAAGATATTTATGTTTCTTTGTAGATATTTCTGCAGGAAAACCATTCCAGCAGGCCCATGCATAATCAGGTGAATAAGCACAAAGCCAATGGTCTTTATCCTTGCCAGCTAAAGCTGGGATAGTTGCATCAAAGTTAGAAGTACCAGTCTTTGCACCAATCTGAGAACCAATATCAAATGCTGAGTAGCTTCCATTGCTCTTTACATAGCTTGTCATAACTTGACGAAGTAAGAAAGCAGTAGAATCTTTCATTCCTTCACTTGCCTGTTTTTGAATATCATCATCTACATTAATAGTTTCACCAGTTGTATTAATCACAATCTTCTGAATTGTATGTGGTTTGATATATGTACCACCATTTGAGATAGCTGCATAAGCAGCTGCCTGCATAGTAGGTGTTGTACCATACTTCCAACCACCAATAGCATAGTTCAAGTTGAAATCTTCATCGTCCATGTTATAGCCTAAACCTTTTAAGAAGCTAACAACCTGATTATTACCAACCTTCTTAAGAACACTATTTAAAGTATGAATAGCAGCTAAGTTCCATGAATTTGCAAGAGCATCTTCAAGAAGCACATCATCATGGTAATTGTTATCCCAGTTCTTTGGATGCCAGCTACCCTGAGTAAACTCTGAGTCATCTACTGTATGTCCAGTAGACCAGTTGAGATATTCAAATGCAGTTGCATAGTCAAGAATAGGTTTGATAGAAGAACCTGGCTGTCTTCTATTCTTTAATGTATAAGCATAATCTAGATAAGTCGCATCAGAATTATTCGCACGATAATTTTTCGCACTCATCAAACCAATAATACGGCCAGTTTTTGATTCAAGCACTGAAGCAGCTGCCTGCATCTCCCTGTCAGTAAACTTATAGTTCTTACCTGAAGAAACATCATCAAGATATTCCTGCATATCGTGATCCATATAAGTATAGATAGTCATCTTAGTTTTATTAGGATCATAACCTAATTCTTTTACTTCCTGAGTAACGCGATCTACATAAGAAGCATATTTTCCATTTGTCTGAACAGGATCATATTTTAATATGTTTTCAACCTTTACGCTTTTCGCATTATCTCTTTCTTTTTCACTAATATATCCATGTTCATACATCAAGTTAAGGATAATATTTCTTCTTTTTGTTGCAAGAGTTAAATTCTTAAATGGATCATATGAAACAGGGGAATTAATTGTACCTGCAAGTAATGCAGCTTCTGGTAAAGTTAACTGATCAGGGCTCTTTCCAAAATAATAGTAGCTTGCTCCATAAATACCAATAGAACTATTTGACTTACCAAAATAAATCTTATTGAGATATAGTTCAAGTACTTTCTGTTTAGTAGTCTGCTGAGTCGCTTCAATAGAAAGAATGACTTCTCCAACTTTTCTTTCAATTGTTTTTTCTTCATATGGATAATATGTCTTTTTGATGAGCTGCTGAGTAATTGTAGAACCACCTGCAACAGTATGACCTGCTAAGATATTTGACATAAGAGCTTTAATAATACGTGGAATATCAAAACCATTATGTACAAAAAAACGAGAGTCTTCTGCAGCAACTACAGCATCAATCATTACTTCAGGAATATCATCATAACTTACATATTTCCCAATAGAACTACCATACTTGTAATAGGTTTCTCCATCCTGAGAAACCTGAGAAGAGTAGGAAGTTGTTGTAAGATTATCAATATCAAAATTACTGATTTGCTGATAAATCTTAAATCCAAGGTAACCACTACCGCTCGCTACAAGAACACATAATGCGATAATACATATCTTAATTGTTTTCTTTATCTGCTTAGGGTCCTTGGTTGATTGAACTTTCATAAAGTGTCCTCCTTAAGGTAAAATTCATCGATTACATCTAAATAAGCGAGTCTTGGCTGATAGCCCTGCTTAATAAGATGTCCACTTTCTTTCACTTCATCATAACTTATATGCTGCTTCTTGTCATGAAAAAAGCGCTCTACCATAATCGAAGCATCTAACAAATAAACTTCTCCTACAGATGTGAAGGCAATAATAATAAAGGCAATTCCCCCATGACGTGAGACACGTGCGAGATGATTGATCTGATGCTCAGAAATATTACGAAAAGGAAATCGTAAAGATTTAGTTTCTTTTGCTTCAAAATCAATATATCTGCCTTTATAAATTCCATTATAATCCGTAGTAGAAGGGGCCTGATAGTATGCTTCAACTATACGGGCTTTATTTCGTGAAGGATAATCGACTTTTACAATCTGGATAGGTGTCGGTTTTTTATATATGACAGCCTGATCGACAGATAAGTAATAGGTGTTAGATAGGTTGATGTCTTCTTCTAAGCTCATCCCACGAAAAGCAGTATAATGCTTACTTGTAGATTTCTTAGGGATAGACATATTAGCCGGTGCCTTTTTAAGGTTTGGATAATTAACCATACTATTTCTCCTTTACCAAATCATTATAACATATTATTATTCAAAAAAAATGAAAAATGATGGAAGAAGATTGATGAATAGGTTTAAAATAGTTATTATGTTTCAAAGAGGTGATTAAAAAATGAAATATCGTAAATGGATTACAATGATATGCGCTGCATTCATGCTTTGTGCATGTACTTCAAAGCAGCCAGAAAAAAAGAAGACAAATACAATCTCGCATACTGCAAAACAAAAAGAAAAGAAAATTAAATCTATCCCTCAACCAGCACTTAACACAGAAGAAGCGTCTGCAGTAGTGATGGATGCAGAAACAGGCAAGGTATATTATGTGAAAAATGAACAGGAATCACGTTATCCTGCTTCTACAATTAAACTATTAAGTGCCCTTGTCGCAATAGAGTATTATAAAGATGATGAACTTCTTACTACAAAGAATATCATGTCTTTACCAGATCGTGTGTTTGCCTATACTGAACCTGTACATGATGGTGAACAGATTCCTTTTAAAGATGTTATTCGTGGTATGCTTTTAAAGAGTTCTAATGAAATGGCTTTAACTCTTGCTGAAAACTATCAAGGTGGTTATGATGCGTTTATTAGTGCAATGAATAAGAAAGCAAAAAAACTAGGCTGTCAAAAGGTAGAGGTGTCTAATCCTCATGGACTCAGTTATGCCGAAAAGGGATGGCTTAAAGAAACATGCAGTACAAAGGATATGGCACTTATTGCGAAAGCATTTTATAAGAATAAAGAGTTAAGAAATATTATTTCTACACCAAACTATACTTTTGAATCAAATCAATATCGTACAATGCAGAATGTAAAGATGACCCAGCAGGCTTCTCCATATTATGATGAAAGAGTTATTGGGGGAAAGACAGGTTTTACTAATCTCGCAAAAAGATGTTTGGTTACTTATTCTAAGGTAAAGAATAAAACAATCATTACAGTTGTATTTAAAGAAAACTCACGTGAAGAAACTTATACAGATACTAAAAAGCTTCTTGATTATGTGAATGAGGTTTTAGCAGCATAGAAAAAATGCTGCTTTTTTTATTAAGCAGCATGAAGTAAAGTACGTATTAAATCAAATAGAAAAGGCTTATAGTCCTCAATAGGGCAGGGAACCTTATTGACAATACAACTAAAGCAAGTTGAACCTACAAGCTCTACTATAGTAAAGAAGGTAATATCAATATTTTTAATATTAAGATTCTCTCTTTCTACACCTTCCTTAAATAATTCATATAGACTAAGATGATCTGTTTCTTCTAGAATCTTTGTGAGTTCCTGTGAGTAGACCCCAAGAGATAAGTCTTTATTCATTAAGGTAAGATATGTAGGGTTGGCTACAAGAGCATCAATCACATGATTGATGATAAAGATCATTGAATCATCAAAGTGGGTGATTTCAGGATGTTTTTTTAATTCTTTCATAGCCTCATCGAATAAATCAGTACTGATTTCCTGTACAATCTGGTTTCTAATATCATATTTGTCTTTGAAATATAAATAAAAAGTACCTTTTGCAACCCTTGCTTTATTTACAATGTCAGAAATAGATGTATTATTAAAATTCTTTTCTGCAAATAATGCAGTGGCACTTGCTAGAAGACGTTCCCTTTTTTCTTCTTTATTCTTTTCTATCTTAGATTTAATATCACTCAGAGCATTCATATAAATCCCTCCAATATTTATTATACCAATAAATGACCACAAGTCAATTTAAGTTACGCTTTCAGCACAGCAAATTTGTAACAATGAATTCGCTTACACTTGCACTCTCTGAAACATCGAAAGCGTTAACATCAAAAAAGTATGGATTTATCAACTAAATTTAAATGAATTTTTTTATTTAAATAGCAAATATTTTATTGTATTTAGGAAATGATTATACTATACTTCTAGGTATAGGAGAGTGAAATAAATTATGGCAATGACAGATTATTTAAATGATATGCCAGCTCAGGGTAACCGTAAAGTTGTTCTAGTTGGTACAGGTTTTGTAGGTATGAGTATGGCTTATACTTTAATGAACCACAAAGGTATTGATGAACTTGTATTAGTTGACGTTAATACTGAAAAGGCAGAAGGGGAAGCAATGGACTTAGTTCATGGTTTACCATATGCAAACGGTAAATTAAAGGTTTATGCAGGTGATTATTCTGACTGTACTGATGCTAACGTTATCGTTGTAACTGCTGGTGCAGCTCAGAAACCAGGTCAGACAAGACTTGAATTAGTTGCAATCAACACAAAGATCATGGCTTCAGTTGGTAAGTCTATTAAGGAATCAGGATTCAATGGTGTAATCGTAGTAGCTTCTAACCCATGCGATATCATGACTTACGTAATGCAGAAGGCTACTGGTCTTCATCCATACCAGGTTCTTGGTTCAGGAACTATGCTTGATACAGCAAGATTAAGATATGAAATTGGTAACTTCTTTGAAGTAAACCCAGCTTCAGTTCATGGTTATATCATGGGTGAACATGGTGATAGCTCATTCGTATCTTGGACAAATTCTTATATCGGATGTAAATCACTTCTTGAAGTAGTTGAAGAAAGAAAAGTACCATTTGATCAGTTACAGAGAATTTACGAACAGGTAAGAGATGCTGCTTATGAAATCATCAATAAGAAGAGAGCAACTTACTATGGTATCGGTATGTCTCTTGCTAGATTAGTAGATGCTATCTTAAACAACGAAAATACAGTACTTCCATTATCATGCTACCTTGAAGGTCAGTATGGTCATGAAGGTTTATATATCGGTGTTCCAGCAATCATCAATAGAGCAGGTATCCGTGAAATCTTAACATTACCTTTAACTGAATCTGATCAGGAAAAATTTGACAGATCTTGTAGCACATTACAGGAAATCATTAATACTACTGTAACTCCAATTCTTGAAGGAAAAGAATAAGATTGATTTTCACTTGAACTCTTAGGCTTGCGCCTAGGAGTTTTTTTGCTTTACATGAAATTAAGATTCATAATATGTAAAGTGTGCTATAATAGATAGACTAGGAGGGAAATTCATGAATAATAACGAATTTGAATATAGTGAAAAAACAAAACGTCGTGTTAGAATCTTTAAGAGAATTTTATCGTTTATTGTACTTATTCTTGCAATTGCGACAATGGTTGCTTTATTCTATGTAAAAAAAGAAAAGATGCGCGTTCGCTTGTTTTTCTCATTATTACAATATATTGCGATGAGTATTGTCTTAATCTCCCCAAGACTTTTAAAGAAATTCGCAAACTTTGAAGTACCTGTTGAAGTACATATCAGTGTTACTGCCTTTGCGTTTTTAGGACTTGTGCTAGGAGATGGTTTAAACTTCTATGGAAAGATTGGCTGGTGGGATTCATTACTTCACTTTACTTCAGGTATTATTCTTTCATTTATCGCTTTATGGCTATTACAGATGCTTATTCTACGTAGAAAATACCTTTTTATGCATCGTGCATTGTTATATATATTTGTAGTTGCTTTCTCACTTGCAGTAGGGGCGGTATGGGAATTATGTGAATATACAGTAGATGACATTTTCCATACAAATAACCAGCAATATATGGCAACTACACGTGCGACTATCGTATCAAGTGATGATGAACCATTAGAAGGACATGATGCTCTCGCTGATACAATGAAGGATCTTGCACTTGATCTTGCAGGGGCTATTTTAGTAGTATGTTATGAATGTTCTAAGAAAGAAATTACACAATATTATGTCTCTAAGAAAGACTAGTATTGGATTTATCACATCTTGGTGTTAGAATAGATGCGATTATAGGAGATTTAGTTATGAAAGATATTGTTTTAGCTAGGCGAAAGCATTCTGGCCGACTTTCTGCACCAAAGAAAGTATCACTTTCTTTTCTTGCAGTAATTATAATAGGTGCTATAGTACTTTCTTTGCCATTTTCAAATAAGAAAGAAGCTGCAAGTTTCTTGGATAACCTCTTTATTGCAACATCTGCTGTATGTGTAACAGGGTTATCACCTTTGACAGTTGTGGATCAATATAACCTCTTTGGTCAGACAGTTCTTATTATTCTTGTTCAAATTGGTGGTCTTGGATTCTTAACTTTCTTATATCTTTTCTTGTTTCTTGCAAGACAAAGAATTACATTAAGTAGAAAACTTGTCTTTACTGAAGCACTCAACCAGAATTCTTTAAGTATGCTTCCAAGACTTTTGAAAACTATTTTTATTTATACTGTTTCAATAGAAACGATTGGATTAATATTCTTCTCAATGTTTTTTATACCTCGTTTAGGTGCTCTTAAAGGCTTATATTATGGTATATGGCATTCCATTAGTGCATTTTGTAATGCTGGATTTGATCTATGTGGATCTACATCACTTATTGCATACAACACAAATCCAATTATTAACTTTATCGTACCATTTGAAATTATCATGGGTGGTCTAGGTTTTATTGTGGTATTAGATATTCATGATAAATATATTAAAGAAAAGAGAAGATCATCAAGCTTTTCGTGGCGTCATCTATTTGGCAGCTTTGCCCTACATACAAAGATAGTATTAATGATGACTGTATCGTTGGTTGTTATAGGTACATTATTATTCTTTATAATGGAATTCAACAATCCTGCAACGATTGGAAAAATGAATTTAGTAGATAAGATTATTGTATCATTCTTCCAATCAGTCACTACACGTACTGCTGGATTCTCAACAGTGGATATGTATTCTCTTAATAGAATCACAAAAATATTGATGTGTTCTCTTATGTTCATCGGTGGTTCTCCTGCATCTACTGCAGGTGGTATTAAAACAGTTACTTTTGCACTTGTATTACTATTAATGAGAACAACTTATCGTGGTATTGAAGAAACAACAGTATTCCAGCGTCGTATCAAGAAAAGAACACTCGTAAGGGCTTTTTCTATCTTTTTCCTTGGACTAATGCTTTGTATTATTTCATCTTCTATTATGCTTATAACAGAACCTAAACAGGATTATTTAAATATCCTAATGGAAGTATTCTCAGCATTTGGTACAGTAGGACTGAGTGCATCTGTTACACCTGCATTAAGTATAGTTGGTAAATGCGTAGATATTATCTTGATGTATGCTGGACGTATTGGCCCTATTTCATTAATGATTTTATTTACTAAACGTTCACATGATAAAAATACAAAAGAATTTAAATATCCAGATGAGGATGTACTTGTTGGCTAGGAGGAGTAAACATGAGTAATAAACCAAAACAGGTCGCTATTTTAGGATTAGGTATCTTTGGAAGCACACTTGCTGAAACATTAGAAGACTTCGGAGTAGAAGTTCTTGCAGTAGATATTGATCCAGTATGTGTCAGTAGAATTAAAGACAATGTTACTAAAGCAATCGTAGCTGATGTTACTGATCGTGAACAGCTATTAGAACTTGATATCAATACATTTGATGTGGCTGTTGTAGCTATTTCTAAACATTTTGAAGAAGCAGTAACATGTACTTTGTTATTAAAGGAATTAAATGTCCCTTATGTTATTGCGAAAGCACGTACTAAACGTAAGAAGATCATTCTAGAAAAAGTAGGGGCTGATCGTGTTATTAATACAGAAAAAGAAATGGCTTATAAGCTTGCTAAACATTTATTAAGACGTTCTATTGTAGATTTAGTAGAACTTGATGAAGAATATTCTATCGTAGAAATTAGGACACTTAAGGATTGGGAAGGCAAATCACTTTCTAATGTTAATATCCGTCGAGTTTATGGTATGAACGTTGTAGGTATTAAACCTCAAGGTTCACCTAAGATGACAATGGACTTTAGTGCTGATTATATTATTCAGCCAGGAGATCACTTCCTTGTTGTAAGTAAAACAAAAGAAGTAGAAAAATGGGATTTTCTCACTAAGGAATAGCAAAAGGCTATTCCTTTTTCTATAATAGTAATAGGAGGATATTATGAACCTATTACAACTCACAATAGAAACTTTTGATAAGAATGTTGAGACTGACTTTACTTCTTTTAAGAATCATATAAATTATATTGAAGATCATAATACAGTCGTCAATGGTCTCACATTCGCTTTTTTTGGCTTAACAGAAATTATTATTAAGAGAGTTTATCTTACATTTGAACTAAACAATATCATACATACTATTGAACGTGTGTATCAATCAGGAAGATGTATTCTTCGATGTGATGATCTAGAAAATGAAGAAGCCAGGCACCATATCCACAATATTTTGAATATGAATTATAATCAATTCCTACACCAATTTATTATGCCTGTTTCTTTTATAGAAACTTGGATTCAATCACCTACAGAGGCACTTATGCGTTCCTTTCTATCTACAAAATCTGTCATGACGAGTGATACAAAAATGATAGAGGAACAGATTAATGACACAATGGCTTTCTTAAATAGTTATGAAGATTATAAGAGTGCATGTGCTTATATTACTAAGAATAAGCCTTATCTATCTCTCTATTCCAATCATTTAGATCAACTAGAAAAATCACTAGAAGATAAGAAAAAGAAAGTATTACGTGAAATTGAACTAGTCACTGAATTAGATGATATGGAAAAGAAAGCAGCTATCAGAAAGCAGCAACAACAGACAATAGATAAAAGAAGAGAAGGACTCAATGCTTTATCTTTACTCTATGATGAATACTTAATATCACAGGATCATCTATTTGATTTAGAAGCATCTTATACACGTGCTGTGTATCTTTATGGTAGTGAAAATGATGATTATATGCGTATGTATCATCATTATATGAATAGTATTGCGGGTATACTTGCAAAGGATTTAAAGGAAGGAACACCTTGCCCTGTATGTGGCTCACTTCATCATCCTAAACCTTGTTTAATAGAAGGAAGAGAAATATCTCGGGAACTTCTTTTTAAGAAAGAAGCTATATTAGAAAAAACAAGAACAGATTTAGAAAAGAAGCGCTTAGAAAAAGCAACCTATATGGTACGTCATCAAAGACTCATAGAAAAGATTATAGAAAAGAAAAAAGAATTAGATATTACAGAAGATATTTCTAAAGAAATGTTTATTAGAGAACTCAGTATATTAAATACAGATTATTTATCTCATTATAAGGAGGATAAGAAGCTCTTAGATGAAATAGGTTATCTACATAAATTAGAAAAACATCTTCCAGCACTTAAACAGGATTATCATGAAATACTTATGGCAATTGAAGAAGTCAAAGAAGAATATCTTACATTACAGAAGAAGATTAAACATGCAGAAAAGTTCTGTGATGAAATCATTCAAAAATATTCTTTTATTATGTATGTTGATGAAAACATCATAGAAAATAAGAAGAAAGAATGTTTGAATAATCAAAAGATACTTACATTACTTCATAAGCAGACAATACCTCTAGAAGAAGATGTCACATCTTTTATCACGCAGTTAATGAATACTGCTAACCGTTTACTCAAACAAATCACCCATGATCGTCTTCAACTTATACTTGATAATAAACTTTATCTTCAAGAAGAGGATCATCTTTCTCTGGTGGAGGATTCTACAATGCTTGGCTTATGTATAATTGTTTTAGGATATAGTCTATCTTCTATGATTTCACATCAGGATATATTATTCATTGATCACTCATTACAGGAAGATTATCACGAAACATTAATCAATACACTCTCTATATCCCCTTATTTTTCAAGACTCTATATCACTAAATAAGTGAATATAACACATTATTATCACCATGATTTGGATTAATCCTTTTCATTTTCCCAAAAATAGTTATAATATTATCGTACAAGAGAGGAGAAAGTTATGGCAAAAAATAATATTAAAAATGATGCAATTACACCTAGAGACGTTGACTTTGCACAGTGGTATACAGATGTATGTCGTAAAGCAGAATTAATGGATTATTCTAGTGTAAAAGGATTCATTATTTATCGCCCATATGGTTATGCTTTATGGGAACAGATTCAGAGTTATATGGATAAGAGATTTAAGGAAACAGGACATCAGAATGTTTATATGCCAATGTTAATTCCTGAATCTCTATTAAATAAAGAAAAGGATCATGTAGAAGGATTTGCACCTGAATGTGCAGTTGTGACTAAAGGTGGTTTAGATGATTTAGAAGAACACTTAATCGTTAGACCTACTTCAGAAACATTATTCTGTGAACATTATGCTAAGATTGTAAATTCTTATCGTGATCTACCAAAGAAATATAACCAGTGGTGTTCAGTAGTAAGATGGGAAAAGACTACAAGACCATTCTTACGTGGTTCTGAATTCTTATGGCAGGAAGGTCATACAATTCATGCTACTGAAGAAGAAGCTCGTTCTGAAACATTAATGATGAGAGATATCTATGAAGAAACTGCAAAAGAATTACTTGCAATTCCAATGTTAACAGGACGTAAAACAGAAAGAGAAAAGTTTGCAGGTGCAGAAGAAACTTATACTATTGAAGCATTAATGCATGATGGTAAGGCTCTTCAGTCTGGTACATCTCATTACTTTGGTCAGGGATTTGCGAAAGCATTCAATATGACATTCTTAGATAAGGATAACAAGTTAAAACATGTTTATCAGACATCTTGGGGTGTATCTACAAGATTATTAGGTGCTATTATCATGGTTCATGGTGATGACAATGGTCTTGTATTACCACCTAGACTTGCTCCTACACAGGTAGTTATTATCCCTATCCAGCAGAAGAAGGCTGGTGTACTTGAAAAAGCAGATGAAATCGCTGAACAGTTAAAAGCAGCAGGTATGAGAGTAAGTGTAGATGCAAGTGATAAATCACCTGGATGGAAGTTCTCTGAAGCAGAAATGCGTGGTATTCCAGTACGTATTGAAGTAGGACCTCGTGATATTGAAAATGGTCATTGTGTTGTTGTAAAACGTAATGATGGTGTTAAGACTCAGATGGACTTAGACGAAAATCTTCCACAGGCAATCCATGATACATTAGAAACAATTCATCAGGAAATGTATGATAAGGCAGCAGCATTCTTAAATAGCCATATCACTCGTGTTAATACTTTAGAAGAAGTAGGTCGAGTATTAGATGAAAAGGGTGGCTATGTCAAGATGAACTGGTGTGGTGAAGAAGCATGCGAATTAAAGATCAAAGATCTTTATCAGGCAACTTCACGTTGTATCGATGAACATGAAGAAGCAGATGGCGTATGTCCATGCTGTGGTAAAAAAGCAAAACATGTAGTTTATTTTGCAAGAGCATATTAATAAAATGAATCTCAACAAGAAATTGTTGGGATTTTTTTATATAGGTAACTTCTCAAGTCTAAGTGCTTTTTCTAAACTTGTACTTAGCTTTGATATGCTTGCAGGAAGATTAGAAATATTCCCAATGTTGATGATTTTCTCTAAAACATTATGGAAAAGATAACTTTGAGGGACAAAAAAGTCCCTTTTTTTCTAGCATTTTCTTGTATTGTTTAATGCTATTTTTTTGTTAAGATGATATAATATTTAGCGTTAAATATGAAGAGGAGTAAATAATTTGAAAAAGACACATACAGCGCATCTATCTTTAATAATAGGGACTCTACTGATGCTTCTTGATCAGCTCTTTTGGACATCCCATGCAAAACATATCAATATAAGTAAAGTAGGTACTTTAATGAGTACCATCCAGGTCCAGCATATCATCACACTTATAGGGCTAGACCTTGTTATTATATCCTTAGGATATATTTATTCTAAAAAAGAAAATAGTCTTGCAGAAGCACTTAAACTATGGCTTTATACGGTTGTTGTAGGACTCATCTCTACAATCATTTGTTTTTTGCTTATCAAAAAAATAGATACAAATGCAATCTATTCAATCTTCTTACCAATAATTAGAAATGTATCACCTGTAATCACCGGTGTTATTCTCTCTTTGATTTGTTATCCATTTATGAAGAAGGTAAACCAACGCTATTTAAAATGGATTCTTTTAGCGCTTCTTCTCTTACCAACACTAAGTGGTATTGACTCACTAGGATTAAGTGATGGATATAGTATCTCGTTCACATTTATTTTATTTTATCTAGGTGTAATCGAAGCATCAGAAGAAAAACGTTTTTCAATCATTTCTTTAATTCTCCTTTGTTTAATGAATGTGCTATGTGTCACTATGATGCCATTATGTTCTAAGATTGTACATGGAGATATGTCCACTGCATTACGCTTTACTACATCAATTTCATTCTTTGAAGTAATGATTGCTATTTATTTTATTCGTCTTTTAAGAAATATTCCATTCTTTAATAAATGGTCTTTTATTCGCTATATTCCTATTGCTTCTCTTGTCTTAATTGGAGCAGGACGATTAGAAAACATTGTATCCTGGAATGAAGATCTTGTAGGAACATCATTTAATAAATTGTTTAGACAAAGCGAATTAGAAGCTTTACTCATTGTCTTTGTCATCTTCTTAGTCACACTCCTTATTAAACAACTTCCACAGGTTAAAAGAGTAGTTAAATCAATAGAAGAACATTTTAGTGACTTTGAATTAAGTAATCAATGGTTCACTAAAGAAACTCAACTGATTAAGCAGCATTTAAAGAATCATAGAATCAATATCATTATGCTGCTATGTGCTTACATTCTTTCTTTTGCATCATTTATCGCAATGAATACAAGTTATAATATTGAAATCAATGCGATAGAAACATACAATATTTTCTGGTACACACTCTTCGCAAGACAATTCTTTGTCTTGCTTAATACACTCATGCTTGTCTTAGTAGCGCGTTTCCTTATGGCTATTACAAGACGTTATTGGGTATCTGTCTTAGTTACTGGTTTTGCTCAGATTGTTATTACAGCAGCCAATCGCTTAAAGGTTATTTATCGTGAAGAACCAATTATTCCAGGAGATCTTGCAATGATTAAAGCCTGGAAGAGTTTACTTGGAATGATGGGTAAAAATATCATTATTGCAAGTATTGCATTAGTCGTTTTAGTCGTTATTTTGATTATTTATTTAGAAAAGAAGCATCCTTATGCTATTCATATGTCTCTTAAAAAGAGTATCATCTGGGTACTTGTAACCTCTATATTCTTTAGTGGTACACTTCTTTTTAATCATGATGGTTCTTATGTTAATGCATTAATGCGTGATCTAGGAGATCAGCCTTATTTCTTTAATCAGCTATTTGGTGCAAAGGTTAATGGTCCTCTTTTACAGTTCCTCAATAATATTGATGTTTCTGTTATGGATGAACCAGAAAACTATAGTAAAGAAACAATGACACAACTCTATAAGAAATATGCACAAGAATCTGCAAGAATTAATAGGAGAAGAAGAAATGATTGGGATGATCAGATAGTAATTATGGGCTTATCTGAAAGTTTTGCAGATCCATATCGTATCCCTGAACTTACTCTTGCAAATGACCCTATTCCTTATATTAGAAGTTTAATGAAAACAACGACTTCAGGACTTATGTATAGTACAGGTTATGGAGGAGGAACAGCTAATATGGAATATATGGCTTTAACTGGTTTAAACCAAGGGTTCTTCTCTGCTGCTTTAACACCTTATACGCAGCTTGTCCCAACACAAAATCAAGCCTATGCTTTTTCTTGTCTATTTAATCAGGCGGTTGCGATTCATCCATATATTGGTGTTTATTATAGTCGTCAAACAGTTTATCAAAATTTTGGCTTTAATAAGTTTATGTATTTAGGCTCTAAATATCCAATCAAGCATCAATCTTCTATTGATCGCAGTGCTTATTTATCAGATGAAACAGCTTATGCAAATACAATAGATGAAATTTTAGATGCTCAAGGTAGTAAATTCATTAACCTTGTCACTATGCAGAACCATTTACCATATGACAACAATTACTATGATGGTAAAGAAAAATATGCAGCAAGTGGTAATGCAGTCACTAATGACTATGTTAGAGGAATGGTAGAAGAATATGTGATGGGACTTCATCATACAGATGAAGCAGTGAAGAACTTTATTGAAAAGATAGATAGTATTAATAAACCTATCACATTTGTCTTCTATGGTGATCATTTACCTGGCATTTATTGGGATACAAACAATAATAATATTCTTCATCAGACAGATTATTTTATCTATTCTAATAAATATGCAAGAAGACATCTTGGTAGAAGAATTTATAAACAATATGATCTTGTAGCACCTACTGATTTTATGTCACTTGTACAAAAACAAACCTTAACTAAAACAACACCTTATAGTGCATTATTAGAAAAGGTTCTAGATGAATTACCTGTTATAACTACAAAAGCCGCAGCAGGTTCTAAAGAAGAATCTGATGCAGCTATGATTAATGATAATGGAGAATTGATCAAATATGACGATCTCTCATCATCACAAAAAGAGTTATATAATGACTATAAGCTTGTCCAATATGATATGACAGCAGGAAATAATTACCTTGAGAATATGAATTTCACTCGATGAGGCATTTCACTATGCCTCTTTTATTTTGATATTTAATAAGTGTATAAAAGCAGATGCTTGCATTTCATCAATGATTGCACCACTCACATCCTGAGGAGTTGCTTCAATTGCTTCAATAAGACATGTAGATAAATCTACATTTTTAAGTGGTGCATGAATAAACGATGTTTGAATCATTCTGCATTCCTTATATTTTGTCTTATTCATCGTAGTATCTTGAAATACAGCTTGACTCAAATTACATTGATTAAACAGTGTCTCCTTATTTCTCATAAAAGAGAAATTTGCGAAATGACATAAACAATTATTGAAGATCACCTGATCAAAGCTAGATTCAGTAAAATCACTTCCTAATAATTTGCAATTATTGAACTGTACTTGTCTAAACATGCAATTATCAAATTTGATATTCGATAAATTACATTGATTAAACACTGTCTGATAGAAATAACAATTCTCAAACACAATATCCTGTGTTGTAATATTGTTGAAATGACATTGATGGAAATCACTCTGTCGGTATGTCTCTTCTATCAGCCAATCATTCTCATATGTTTGATTTATTAACTTATTTTCATTAAAATCCATTTCCTTCACCTCATCTCTATTATATCGTTATTGAAAAAAAGTGTCGATATGATAAAATACTTGTACGAGGTAAGACTATGAGACAAAAAAGAATGGCTTTAATTAATGACATAACAGGCTTTGGAAGATGTTCTATTGCGGTTATGGCACCAATTATATCAACTATGCGTATTCAGGCTGTACCAGTACCTACAGCTATATTATCAACCCATACGCAGTTTCCTGTATATCACTTTGATGACTATACTAAACATATGCCTGAATATATTCAGACATATAAGGATTTGAAACTAGAATTTGATGGCATTGCGACTGGTTTTCTAGGTTCAAAGGAGCAGGTAGAAATCGTTATTGATTTCATTCAATCCTTTAAACGTAAAGAAACATTTGTATTAGTAGATCCAGTTATGGGAGATCATGGACATTTATATGCGACATATAGTAAAGAAATGGCAGAGAGTATGAAGAACCTTGTTCATTATGCAGATATTCTTACACCAAACCTAACAGAACTAGTGACACTACTTGATCGTGATTATCCTGAAGTCATTCCTTCTAAAGAAGAACTAGGTCAAATGTGTTATGAACTTTCTTTAAAAGGACCAGAGATGATTGTAGTAACAGGAATACCAATAGATGCCTCACATATTATGAATTTCATTTATGATCATGGTAAAACGTCAAGTATTATTGTGGATCGTATTGGACCAGATCGTAGTGGGACAGGGGATGTCGTATCAAGTGTTATTGCAGGAGGCTATTTAAATAATCATTCTTTTTATGAATGTGTCAAAAAAGCAACTGAATTCTCGTCTCAATGTATCGCCTATAGTGAAGAAATAGGCACACCAACTTATTATGGCTTATGCTTTGAACAATATTTAAGTGAATTAGGAGATTTCTAACATGACTATTTTATATACACTTTATAAAAATACTTATATTGATCTTTCACATTTAGACTCTACTAAAGGAGTTACATGCTATGTAAATACAACAAATCGTTGTCCATGTGCATGTACATTCTGTTTAAGACAAACTAAAGAGATGATGGAAAATAACTCTTTATGGTTAAAAGAAGAACCTTCTAAAGAAATGATTATTGAAGAGTTTAAGAAATACAATCTCAATGATTTTAAAGAAATCGTCTTTTGTGGATTTGGTGAACCAATGGAAAGATGGGATGATATCAAAGAAGTCATTGATTATATCCGTTCTGTTAAGAAGGATATGAAGATTCGTATTAATACGAATGGTTTAGCTAATGATATTTATGGTAGAGACGTTACTCCAGAATACAAAGGACGTTTTGATACAGTCTCTATCTCATTAAATGCCCCTACAAAAGAAGAATTCCTAGAATTGACACGTTCTAAGTTTGGTATCTCTTCTTTTGATGATATGCTTGATTTCGCAAAGAAATGTAAGGCTTATGTACCAAATGTTGTATTAACTGTTGTTGATATTATTGGTGAAGAAAAGATTGAAGCATGTCAGAAAATTACAGATGAAATAGGTGTTACTTTAAGAGTAAGACCTTTTGAGGAGTAAATATGCAATATATGACAAGTGAAGAGCGTTTAATCGCTCTAGATAAGATGACAAATACAAGAGATCTAGGTGGATATGAAACACAGGAAGGCTATTATACAAAAAGCCATCATTATATCCGTGCATCTTCACCCGCTAATGCGACTGAAGGAGATCTAAAAAAGCTTTATGATTATGGTGTGCGTGTGACTATTGATTTACGTTCTGATTTTGAAAAAGAAGCCCAGCCATCACCATTTAAAGACTATCGTGATGTAGAAAATATTGAAATCAATTTAATGGATGATGCAGTCGTTAAGGTCGTACCAAGCGAAGTAAAAGAATATAAAGATCTTGGCGGTGTTTATATTTATATGTTAGAAGCACATCAGAAGCAGATCAAAGCTGTCTTTGATGTCTTTAAGGATCATTTATATGAAGGTGTTTTATTCCATTGTAGTGCTGGTAAAGACCGTACAGGTATTATTGCGGCATTATTACTAGAACTTGCAGGATGTTACGATCATGATATCGTTAAGGACTATAGTGAATCTTATGCCAATAACCATGAAATCATAGAAGCACTTAAAGAAATGATGGATGAAGATACAGAAAACTTCCTTACATCTTCACCACGTTATATGATGATCTTCTTAGATTATCTAAGAGAACATTATGGCAGTGCCAAAGCTTATTTATACCATATCGGTATGTCTGAAGAAGATATTGAAGATATTAAACAATCTTTTATCATTTAATGAGAAAAAACACTTCTTATAAGGTATATACCTATAGGAGGTGTTTTTTTATGAACAAGAAAGAAAAAATCAGAATCATTAGATTATTACTTAAACAATATGAGAAAGACAAAAATATACTTAACTCATTAAACCATGCTAACTTATATCCTTCAATTAACTATGAAGATTACTATCAAACTTCATCGTCCTCTAAAGAAGACTATTTACTTCATAGAATACAATTAAAACAGGAACTCACTAAACGAATTATATTTATTGAAAAATCTCAATCTATTATTGGTGATGAGTATTATCATATTATACTAGAAGACTATTTCTATGAACATAAACATTGGTGGAAGACATATTATTCCCGTGCTACTTATTATCGCCGACAAGAAGCAGCTATTAATGCATTTTTTGATTATGTGACAAGTATATTGTAATTGTGGGGAAAATTGCGTTATAATTAGTGTTGTGAGGTGAACAACATGAATTATTTCGATAAAATCAAAGAAGCTTTAAGCAGTAAATTAAAAGGCCAGGAACTTACATTAGATTCTAACCTAAGAGATTTAGGTATTGATTCTCTTGATGTTGTAGATTTAATTATGGACTTAGAAGAAGAATTAGGAATTGAATTCTCTGATGAGGAATTAATGTCTATTCATACAATGAAAGATGTATGTGATTTAATCGATAAAAAGAAGGCATAAGAAAATCCAGACAGGTGTCTGGATTTTTTTAAGCTTTGTTTTTAAATAGTTTACGAATAATTTTATCTACATAAGGCACACCACTCAACATTTCTAAATGATCCTTGAAGATAAATAGAATACTGAAGAAGTAGACAACTACACCTACTATTATTGCAAGAATAAGTGGAATAAAGACACGATGGAATATCTTGAAAAGTAGATAATATGAACCATAGGCACATGCACCCATTAAAATAGAAGCAACTAATGGTAATAAGACAGCTGTTTTAAAATTAACATGATAACCTACTAATCTATTTAAAGCATATTGGTTACTTATACACATTTGTAAAGCATAAAGCATAGTTCCAATAACAAGTAAATAAATACCTACATCTAGGAACTGTGATGGTACTAATACAAGCATTAATACTAAAATCACAACATGGACAACTAAAGCTTTAGCTGCATTTCTTAAAGGAACTTTAACTGCCCCAATTGCCTGTAAGATACCGTTAGATAAAGTAGATAAACCATAAAGGACAATCGCAGGAGCACCTAGAGTCAGTGCAGTAGATGCAATCTTTAAAGTTTTAGGCTGTGGGAAGATTAATCCCATTACAGGATAAGCAAGAACCCCCATGCCTACAGCAGCAGGAATTAAAATAAGCATAGTAATAAAAGTACTATTTTTAATATTTGCACGTACTTCTTTTAAATCTTTTAATGCATATGAACTAGAAATAGCTGGAATAGTAGCTGTACTCATAGCACTTGCGAGAGCGACAGGAACATTCATCAACACAACAAATTTACCTGCATAAACACCATAAAGTTTAACAACATCAATCAGTGCAACACCACGTGCCTGCATAATACCATAGAAGATAAACATATCGATAGTAGAAACTAAGTTATAGATACATGTAGAAATGATGATTGGTGTGACTATATTTAAAATAGAACGGAAGATGGCTTTGCCTGATTGCACACGAGGATCTGCGTCTGTTTCATCAATCATATGTCTGCCTTTTCTAAAGTAAACACATACCATATAGATAAGAGCAACAAGAACACCAAATCCAGTACCTAAGGCACTTCCTCCGGCACCACGACTTGCTAGTAATGTATGATTATTTGCATATGGCTGAATAAATAAATAAGCAGCACCAACAGAAACAACAGCATTCAACATTTGTTCAATAATCTGTGAGACTGATGTATAAACAGTTGTAGAATAAGCCTGGAAATAACCTCTTAATACACCTACTAAACCAGATAAGAAAATAGTAGGACATAAAATTCTTAATGCGAATACTGCATTCTCAGTCACAATCCAAGGGGCTAAGATAAATGTAAGCAAGGCAGCAGATCCACCTACGACAACAATATAGATCAGTGCACATTTAAAAATCTTACGGGCATTATTATACTGACGAAGAGCGAGCTTCTCACTGATTAGCTTAGAAATAGCTGTTGGAATACTGTAAGAAGAAATAAGTAATACCATCGCATAGATGTTATATGCTGTAGAGTAATACCCATTCCCTTCATCACCAATTAAAGCGGTTAATGGACTTCTATATAAGACGCCGATAATACGAACAAGTATACCTGCGAGTGCAAGGATAGAAGCCTGCTTAACAATCGATTTAGATTTGTTCAAAATATTCACTCCTTATAAAATTCTTTCATTTTTAATTTATATCATTTTTATATGGTTATTACAATATATTCACCAAAACATCTGCTAAGTTTTTATAATAATATTTTTAAAAATCTCCCAGGTTTATATGTTTTATGATATACTTCATAGAGAATAAAAAAATTGGAGGGTAGTTTATGACTAAAAGCAGAGTAATTATTGCACTCGATTTCAAAAACAAAGCTGATGTTCTTGAATTCCTAGATAAATTTGATGAACCGCTCTTTGTGAAGGTAGGTATGGAACTCTTCTATGGAGAAGGACCTGCAATCATTCAGGCTATCAAAGAAAGAGGACATTCAATCTTCTTAGACTTGAAGTTACATGATATTCCTCATACAGTAAAGATGGCTATGAAGAACTTAGCACGTCTTGATGTTGATATCGTGAATGTTCATGCTTCAGGCTCTAAGGCTATGATGCAGGCTGCAATTGAAGGTTTAGAAGAAGAAAAGGGCAAGGATCGTCCTTTATGTATTGCAGTTACATGTCTTACTTCTTTAAGCCAGGAAGTATTAGATGATGAATTAGGTATTCATGAACCTATTCAGGATGTCGCAATCAGATGGGCTAAGAATGCAAAAGAAGCAGGACTTGATGGTGTTGTATGCTCACCATTAGAATCTAAAGGTATTCATGATGCAGTAGGAGCAGATTTCTTAACAGTAACTCCAGGTATCAGACTTGCAAGCGATGCTAAAGATGACCAGAAGCGTGTGACTACACCAGCTATGGCTAAAGATATGACTTCTAGCTATATTGTAGTAGGTCGTACAATTACTAAGGCAGCTGATCCAGTAGCTGCTTATAAAGAAGTATTTAATCAATTTCAAGGAGAATAATAATGAGTAGAGAAGAATTAATTGCGAAAGATTTATTAAGTATCAAGGCTGTATTCTTAAGCCCTGATGAACCATTTACTTGGGCTTCAGGTATTAAATCACCAATCTATTGTGATAATAGATTAACTTTATCTTATCCAAAAGTAAGAAATGATATCGAAAAAGGTTTAGCTGAATTAGTACAGGAAAACTATCCTGATTGTGAAGTATTAATGGGTACTTCAACTGCAGGTATCGCTCATGCTGCATTAGTTGCTGATATCTTAAATAAACCAATGGGATATGTACGTGGTTCAAATAAGTCTCATGGACGTCAGAACCGTATTGAAGGTGTTGTAAGAGAAGGTATGAAGGTTGTAGTAGTAGAAGACTTAATTTCTACTGGTGGATCTTCTTTAGAAGTAGTAGATGCATTAAGAGAAGCTGGATGTGAAGTATTAGGACTAGTTGCTATCTTCACTTATGGTTTAAAGGATTCTATCAAGAACTTCGCAGATAAGGATTGTCATTTCGTAACTTTATCTAACTATGATGCACTTCTTCCTGTTGCTGTAGAACATAACTACATTAAAGAAGAAGCATTAGAAAAGCTTAAAGCATGGAAAGTTGATCCACATGATGAAAGCTGGATGACTAAATAATTCATCTAGGAGGGGATATCCCTCCTTTTTTTTTACGTATAAATAAAGTATAATAAAAAAGGCTAATATTGCTTTTTGAAGTATAATGCTGTATAAATATTAAGATAGATTATTAAGGAGGATCCAACGTGTTAGAGGCTGTAAAATATGTAATCAAAGAAAACAGCGAGAACTTATTTCGTATTTATTCTATTTCGAAATATGAAGTACTAGCTGACATGCGTGATTCAAAGTTAGGTTTATTCTGGAACTTTGCGAATCCAATTATTCAAGTATTAACATATTGGTTTGTATTTGGATTAGTATTAAATCGTAAGTCAGTAGATGGTATTGAATATATCTGGTGGATGCTTGGAGGTATGGTTGTATGGTTCTTTATTTCTCCATGTATTACTGCAGGATGTAATGCTATCTTCTCTAAAATAAATATTATTACTAAGATGAAATTCCCAGTCAGTGTCCTTCCAGCAACAGTGGTATTATCTAAACTATTTGACCACTTCTGCTTGATGTGTATATTGACAATACTATTCTGTTTTGCTGGATATTATCCATCATTACATTGGGTAGGACTTATTTATTATTGTTTCTGTGGTGTTGTCTTCTCTATTTCTTTATCAATGACAACATCTGTTCTCAATATGCTTGCACGTGATACAAGAAAGTTAGTGCTTGCTATTATGCGTTTATTATTATACATGACTCCAATCCTATGGAATGTAAAGAACCTTCCATCTATTCTGCAGAGAATCATGTTAACTAACCCTATTTATTATATTGTTCAGGGCTATCGTGACTGTTTCTTCTATCATCGTGGAATTATGTATTATAAATATTCTGCTTTCTGTTTCTGGGCTATTACGGTTTTCTTATTTATATTTGGAAGCTGTATTATGTATAAATTCAAATCTAAGTTTGTAGACTTTATTTAGGAGGCATTATGGATTCAAATATCGCAATTGAAGCACGTCATGCTTCTAAAATATATGAACTAAGATCTAAAGAGAAAAAAAGCGATGTCAAGTTTTATGCCCTCAAGGATTTAAACTTTGAAATCAAGAAAGGACAGGTTGTAGGTATTCTAGGAACAAATGGTTCTGGTAAATCAACTATGTCCATTATTCTTGCAGGGATCTGTGATCCTGATGAAGGTGAAATCATTGTAAATGGGACACAGGCTTTGATTGCTATTAATACTGGATTAAATGCACAATTGACAGGACTTGAGAATATTGAACTAAAAGGTGCTTTATTAGGTCTTTCTAAAAAGCGTATTGAAGAGATTAAAGAAGGTGTTATTAATTTCGCAGAAATTGGTGATTTCCTCTACCAGCCTGTAAAGAAATATTCATCAGGTATGAAATCAAGACTTGGTTTCTCAATTAACCTTTGTCTTGATCCAGATATCATGATTGTCGATGAAGCATTAAGTGTCGGTGATAAAGGTTTTGCTGAAAAATGTCTGAATAAGATGACTGAATTAAAAGAACAAGGTAAAACAATTATCTTTATTTCACATAACTTAAGACAGGTAAGATCATTTTGTGATAGTGCTATGTGGATTGAAGGTGGTATGCTTCGTGAATATGGTGATATTGATGAAGTGTGTGATCATTATGCTGACTATGTAGAGTACTACAATCATTTATCCGCAAAAGAGAAAAGGAAAGTACGTGATGAGAAATTCGCAAAGCGTGTGATTCCTAATTCTCATCGTACACTAGGTGATAAGCTCTTTGCTGCTATTAAGACTAGATAAACAAAGGGCAGGGGAACCTGCCCTTTTAAATAGAGAAAGGAAGTAAAGTTATGAAATTATCAATTATCATACCATTTAATCGTTATATACATTATTTATATGACTGTTTAGAAAGCATCAAGGATCAGAATTTGACTGATTATGAAGTCCTTTTAGTAGTAGATGCTATTGAAGATGTAAAGGATAAGATCCACAAATATGATTTACCTATTACTCTTATTGAATCTGGTGAAGCAACAGTAGGTAAAAAGAGAAATATGGGTCTTAATCTTGCTAAGGGAGATTATGTTTATTTCTTAGATAGTGACGACTATGTATTGCCTAACTGTCTAAATGCTTTAATGGAAGAAGCAAAAAAATCTAATAATCAAGTTGTTGCTGGTAAAAGAATGGTTTCATGGTTCAAGAAAAAGGTTTATGAAACAATGAGCGATGAAACAAATATCGAAAGAAACTTAAAGGATAAAGATCATGATCGTCTTGAAAAAGTGGAAAGAAAACAAGAAGAACATGTTTATGACAGTGAACCAGAACAGTTTAAGATTGATCTTCTTATTCGTACAAGACATGCATTAAGAAATGTATCATGCTTAAATCTTCTTATTAAACGTTCACTTATTGAAGAGAATCATATTTCTTTTAAAGAAGAATTTTTCTGGTATACAGATGCACCATTTGTAGTTGAACTATTAAAATATACAAATGATGTTTCTTTTGTGGAAGATGCTATTCTAGTTAAACGTAAACATAATGACCCAATCAATCGTCCTGCTTTATCCCAGATTAAGGATCCTGATGGTCGTTTTGATGAATTTATTGAAGCACATAACTATTGCTTAGAGATTTCTAAGGATTATCCATCTATTCATTATTATATTAATGCGAAGATGGCTAACTACTTTACTAGTTTCTTTGCTAAAAAGGTCAGAAGAAGTGAAGATGATAAATGGAGAACAACACGTTTTGATACAATGGCCAAAGTTCTAACTCGCATTGAACCAGAACTATTAAAGAAATCTCTTTATCGTCGCAGACTTTCTAAAGCATGTATGAATCATGACTTAAAGAAAGCACAAAAAATCATTGCAGCTCACTTAGCTGGTGTTAAAGCCAAGAAAATCTTTAAGAATAAGAATGAAATGAATAAGTACTTATATAGACATAAATATAAGAATGAACCTATTCAGAAAAATCTTATTATGTTTGAAACATTCCGTGGGGCAAGTTATGCAGATTCACCTAAATATATTTATGAATATTTGGCTAAGAACTTCCCTGGACAATATGAATTTGTCTGGGTACTTAATGACACGAAGACAAAACTCCCATATGGTGGAATAGTCGTTAAACGTATGACACGTAAATATGCTTACTATCTTGCTGTATGTAAATACTTCGTATTTAATACAAGACAGCCATTATGGTATCGTAAAAGAGAAGGACAGGTCTTCCTAGAAACTTGGCATGGCACACCACTTAAACGTTTAGCCTTTGACCAGGAAGAAGTGACTGCAGCTTCTCCTACATATAAGGCTCAGTTCTATCGTCAGAAACAGGAATGGGATTATCTCATTGCACCTAATGCATTTTCTAGTGAAATATTCAAGAGCTGCTTTATGTATAAGGATGAAGGAGATACGATGTTAGATACAGGTTATCCTAGAAATGACTTACTCTCTGATCCTCATAAAGAAGAAATTGCGAAAGAATTAAAGAAAAAGGTTGGTATACCACTAGACAAGAAAGTTATTCTCTATGCTCCTACATGGAGAGATGATGAATATTATGGCAATGGTGCTTATAAGTTCCAGTTAAAATTGAATCTTGAACAGATGAGAAAAGAATTAGGTGATGAATATGTCATTATCCTAAGAACACATTATTATATTGCGGATGTACTTGATTTAACTGGTTTAGATGGTTTTGCGTTTAATTTAAGTAAGTATGATGATATTACTGAAATCTATTTGATGAGTGATATTCTTATTACTGACTATTCAAGTGTATTCTTTGATTTTGCGAACCTCAAACGTCCAATGTTATTCTATACATATGACTTAGATAAATATCGTGATGTATTAAGAGGCTTCTATATTAATATGGAAGAAGAACTTCCAGGCCCACTTGTATTCACTACAGATGAAGTCATTGACACAATCAAGCATATGGATGAAATCACTGAAAAATATGCAGACCGCTATGTAAAGTTCTATGACAAGTTCTGTGGCTGGGAAGATGGTCATTCTTCACAGAGAGTTGTTGAGACAGTATTTGAAAAGAATTAGCTTTCCTTTACAGGGAGCTTTTTCTTTGTATCAGTTTGATTGACTAGGACAGTCATTCTCACTATAATAGACCCTAACAAAGGAGAAATCATCATGAAATTTATTAAGAAAATACTAGGTAAAATGATTCGTTTATTATATCGAATTGTTTATCGCTTCATACCATGTGATGATCATACAATCTTATTTATATCTTTCCATGGTCGTGGCTATACAGACAACCCTAAAGCACTCCATCAATATATAACAGAACATCAAGAATATGCCTCTTATCGCTGTATATATGCGATTAAGCATCATAAAGAAAAGAATCTCACTATTCCTAATGCTAAGATTATAGAATACTTCAGTATTCCTTATTTCTTCTATCTTGCAAGAAGTAAGTATTGGATTTCTAACTGTAAGCTTCCTAAATATGTATTAAAGAAGGATAACCAGGTCTATTTACAAACTTGGCATGGTACACCTTTAAAAAAGCTCGCTCATGATATTGAAGTGCCAGAAGGGACAACATTCTATCGTTCTGGCATGTCTATAGAAGAAATGCGTGCAACTTATGACAATGATGTCTCTAAATACAACTATATGATTTCTCCAAGTGCTTTTACTACAGAAGTCTTCCAGACATCTTTTAGAATCAATAAGGAAAGACTCATTGAAACAGGTTATCCAAGAAATGATATATTATCTAACTATACAAAAGAAGATGTAGAAACTATTAAAAATAGAATGCATCTTCCTCACGATAAAAAGATCTTACTCTATGCACCTACATGGCGTGATAACTCATTTAATATGAAGGGCTATACATTTAAATTAGAAGTTAACTTCAAGAAATGGCAGGAAGTATTAGGGGATGAATATATTGTTGTATTTAAACCTCATTATTTGATTGTGAATGATTTTAACTTAGATGAAGTGAAAGACTTCGTTTATTATGTAAATCCTCAGGAAGATATTGCGGATTTATACTTAATTGCAGATGCGTTAGTGACAGATTACTCAAGTGTCTTCTTTGATTACGCGATATTAAAAAGACCAATCTATTTCTATATGTATGATCTAGAAAACTATCGTGATGAATTAAGAGGATTCTATCTAGATATTTATAAAGATCTTCCTGGAGAAGTCATTACAGATGAAAATACATTACTTCAGAAGATTCATACACATGACTTTGACTATGACCGTTTAATAGGCTTCAATGAACGTTTTAATAATCATGAAGATGGACAGGCCAGCAAACGTGTCATTGATATACTATTAGGTGAACAGCATGGGGCTTAAGAAAATTGTATTAAACATCATTCTTTCATTCGTGAACATCTTTGTATCACTTATTCCTATTAAAAAGAATCAAATTGCATTTGTTTCATTAGAAGACAATGTTTTAAGAGATGATTTCTTAGATATCTATAATCATCTTGATACATCTCATTATTCTATTAAAACAGTACTCATTCATTATGATAAAAAATCAGTATGGAATGATTTCTTATATCTCCTTAACTGCATTAAACAGATTATTGTGATTAATACATCCCATATCGTACTCATTAATGACAATAACTATGTTGTCTCTCATTATAAGAGACAAGGTGTTAAGGTTATTGAAGTATGGCATGCCACAGGAGCTATTAAGAAGTTTGGAAATGCGATTAAAAGACAATATCCTATTAATAACTATGACTATGTTATTGCGAATAGTGATTATTGGGTAGAACCTTATTCTCTTGCTTTCTCTGTAGATAAAAACAACGTACTTGTAACAGGTATGCCACGTGTCGATCATTTATTTGATGAAACGTATAAAGAAGAAGCAAAAAAGAACTTCTATCTCAAGTATCCAAAATTAAAAAATAAGAAGATATTACTTTATGCACCTACATTTAGAGGAAATATTTATAAAGGATTTAAAGCAGTTGATTTTGATTCAAAGAAGCTTATGTCTTTGCTGGATGAAGATACAGTTCTACTTTATAAATATCATCCACTTATGCATAGTATCCCGATTGAAGAAAATGAACGTATATTTAATATGAATCATGAGAATACTTATGATTTATTTATTGTAAGTGATGCGCTTATTTCTGATTTTTCTTCTATTATCTTTGATTATTCTATTCTAGATAAGCCGTTGTATTTTTATGTGCCTGATTTAAAGGAATATATGCGTCATTTAGGATGTTTTGTAGACTATAAGAAGGAAATGCCTGGTCCATTATGTTATAATGAAGATGAATTAGTAGATGCAATACATTCTAATAAACATTATGATATTAAAGCATTTAAGAATAAGTTCTTTAAATATCAGGATGGAAAGAATGTAGAACGTATCATCTCATTCATAGAACAATTAATCAAGGAGGATTAATTATGAATATTTCAATGATTAAACAACGTGCAAGAGAAATTGCACGCGTCAACAAAGCAAGTTTATCACGTATCTGCTTGATCATAGGTGTTATTTCAGCATTCCCTAGCTTACTTGATTCGGGTAATGGGGTGATGTATATCATTTATTTGGTTATTTCAGCGTTATTACTTACAGTAGAACAAGGACATGTTGTAGCAGGACTTAAAGTTGTTACTGATTGTGAACAAGAATTATCCGATAATGATGGTGTCTATGGTCTAGTTAACTGGATTGAATACGTACCAACTTATCTTACAAAAGTACTTGTAAATTTCGTTATAATATCTATTTTTGTAGCACTTATTGTGGTATGCTCTCTTGGTTCTTTTGGTGGCTTATTTGCGCTATTTAGTGATCCTTATAGAGTTTCACCTATTACGGGTGTTGTTTCAGGTTTATCAGCACTAAGTGCGATATTATTGTTTGTGTTGCTCTTTGCCTTCGCATTTGTAATGATCTGGGTTAATTTACGTATGTTTGCGATGACATACCTACATCAGGAATATGGTATTAAAGGCTTTGGGGCGCTTAAGGAATCATTCACATTAATGAAAGGTCATTGCGCGGATTTATTATTAATCAATCTTTCATTTATTGGATGGATTCTTCTATGTGCCATCATTAGTGGTATGATTGGTGGCGTATTTGGTGATAATGGTATTGCAGGATTGACTGGTTCAATTTTAAGCGCAGCAGTAGCGGCTTATACATATCAGCCTGCTTATATTACTGTACAGGCATTATTTTATAAAGAAATTGCTTATAAGTTCTATGATGAAGGGAGAATCTAATGAGACAAAAAATTGATCGTTTTACTAGAAGACTTTCAGGTCAGGAATTAGTACTTGGATGTCTGATTCTACTTCCTTTATTCTTTTATTGTAATAGTTATATTGGTAGTGCGATTGTAAAGTGGACAATCTTAACATTTAACCTTTCAATCACTTCAATAAATGCGAATATTTGGTTGAATTTTGTGGTAGATTTGATTACTGCACTTGTTGCAGTAATCATCTTAAGAAAGTTCATCAAACGTCAATGGAAGGATTTCATGAATAATAAGCTATCTATTATTGTTGCTGGATGCTTTCTAGGATTCTTTCTTAATATTTGCGCCAATGCGATAGGAAGTAGCATAGTCAAACTGTTTGTGGCTCAATCATCAAGTGTGAATCAGCAGCAGGTAGAATCACTCACTAAAAGTATTCCTGCCATCATGTTCTTTGTAACAGGATTCTTAGCACCAATAGGGGAAGAATTAATTTTCAGAGGTGTTGTTTTTACTGGCTTACGTAAATATAACAGATTCTTAGCTTATGCGGTCTCTGCCTTCTTATTTGGCTTTATTCATGTTATGAATTCAGTCTTTGCAGGTAATATCTTTGAAATGGTACAGATGATACCATATGCTTTCTCAGGACTCGTCTTTGCGTATATTTATGAAAGTACAGATAATATTTGGGCTTCTATTCTTACACATATGACAAACAATATATTTGCGTTATTAGTCATCTTATTCTAAACAAAAATGCCAGACAATGTCTGGCATTTAAAGTATATATGAATAAAAAAACACTTCCGAAGAAGTGTTAAATTACAAATGGCGGTCTGGACGGGGCTCGAACCCGCGACCTCCGCCGTGACAGGGCGGCATTCTAAACCAACTGAACTACCAGACCATTTGCAATGGCGCAGACAGAGGGATTTGAACCCTCGCGCAGGTTACCCCACCTACTCCCTTAGCAGGGGAGCCTCTTCAGCCTCTTGAGTATGTCTGCATCGGACTGCCTACTTAATATACCATATAGATTTAGGGTATGCAAGCACTTTTTGCATAAAAATCATAAAACTAAAGTGAAAAGTTAAATTCCACTTTAGGCATTATGAATTCATCATCAAAATATGTGCATTATATACAAAAGCACTATTCATTTTCCCAAAAAAAATTATAATAAGATTAGAAATATAAATATGATTGATTAATAATAAAAGCATATTTAAAAGAGAGGAGGTATAAAGCATTTTTTCAATCATAATAAATTTATTAAATAATTTCGCTTTTTTAAGTAAATTGTTGCTTTACGTTAACTTATTCAAAAAAATCCCATAACAATACTTGTAATATGCTTCCTTAATTGAAGTGGGCATAGGTATAGCTCTTATCATTTTGATACTGAAGATTTCTGTGTCCACAATCATTCTAAGAATCACAGATGCCATTTCTCTTCAATGTTTACTTTCCCAGTTTCATATGAAGTAGAAAATCTGATGTTAAGCTAAATTTGATGATCTAGTAGCAACATTTTTCTTGAACTTAGCGAATAATTTTAAAAATGGAATTTTATCAATTTACTTTGTGGAAACTGATAAGAAAAACACTTATGAGAATTTAATACAGATAAAAAATACATTTTCAGATATAAAAGCAATTGAAATTATAGATGACACACAAAGCAGAGCAATATATCCGCAATTATTTTGGTAAAGGGAGTAAACTTATATGTTGAAAATCAGACGATTATTATTATCTTTTGTACTTTTAATATTTAATATTATTAATTTTTCAGTGTTACTAAGCAATATTGATGATGATTATACAAATATTTTTATTACATTATTTTATTTGTTTTTAAGTTATCTTGTATATAAAGAATGGAAATATACACCTGTAGTCGCTGTTATAGGATATTTTGTTTGTGTGTGGTTATCTAGTACATTTGGAATAGCTTGGTTTGGTTGGTTTGGATTACATATTGGTTTAACAATATTGCTGATAATACTTTTTGAAATGAAATAGTTATAATAGTAAGAACTTATGCAGAAAACAATGAAAAAGGGGACTGTAATGAGCAATAAATAAAGGTGATTTAAAATAATTAGGTGTTTCCTAAATTTTAATGATAATCAAACATGAGCACCACAAAGGTGCTTTTGTTTTGTAGCATAATTCGCAAAGCTGTCTTTTCTCCATGGATGATTCATTGGAGGAATATACTTTTTCTTTTCTTTCTTAGGTGCTTCCTTAGGAGCATCAAATTCCTTTGATACTAGTTCATGTTTGGGTACTTCTTCCCTTAGATAAAGCTTATCAGCGATATTTGCCAGAAACTGTCGATCAAATGACTCAATGACCATGCAGTCAGTCTTTCTTGCAAAGTATCTTCTGTCACCGTTTTCGGTTACTGGAAAATAGTATTTACTCTGGAATCTGATGCAGTGGTCTTTGTCTATAGTTCTAGTTAAAAGTATTGCAGGAGTACGATTAATTTCCTCCATAGATAGAACCGAAATAAGTCCTGAAATAAACCTGAAATAAATGTCAACGCTTACAATATTTTTGTTGTGTTTTATATCTTATTTTAGTAAAATAAAATTATATGATTTTAAGGAGGTTATAATATGGCTAAAATCATGGCGGTAAACGCTGGTAGTTCATCATTAAAATTCCAGTTATTAGAAATGCCTTCAGAACTAGTAATCTGCTCAGGTATTGTGGAAAGAATTGGACTAGAAGAAGGAATTTTTACTATTAAACATAATGGACAGAAGAAAACAGAAAAATTACCTATTCCAGACCATAAGGTCGCTGTTTCTTTAGTGTTAGAAGCATTAGTTAAGGAAAAAATTGTTGAAAAGCTAGAAGAAATTGAAGGAGTAGGACATCGTATTGTACATGGTGGTGAATACTTTGATTCTAGTGCTGTTGTAAATGAAGACGTAGTAAGTAAGGTAGAAGAGTTATGTGAATTAGCACCACTACATAACCCTGCACACTTAGTAGGATATCGCGCATTCAAAGAAGCTCTTCCAGGAGTAGGACATGTATTCGTATTTGATACAGCATTCCATCAGACATTGGATAGAGAAAGATATTTATATCCATTACCATTAGAATATTACACAGACTATAAGATCAGAAAATATGGTGCACATGGTACAAGTCATAAATATGTTTCTGAACAGGTTATTAAAGAATTAGGTAATCCAAAACATTCACGTATCATCGTATGTCATTTAGGTAATGGCGCATCACTTTCTGCAGTATTAGATGGTAAGTGTATTGATACATCAATGGGATTCACACCACTAGCAGGTGTAATGATGGGATCTAGATGTGGTACAATCGATCCATCCATCATGCCTTACTTATGTAAGAAATTAAATAAAACACCTGATGAAGTATTAGATATCTATAATAAGAAATCAGGAATGCTTGGTATTTCAGGTATTTCTTCAGATTCACGTGATATTGAAAATGCTTTATTCAATGAAGGTGATGAACGTGCATTATTAACTGGTTTATTATATTCACGTATTGTTTCTAAATATATTGGTCAGTATTTCGTAGAATTAGGCGGCTTAGATGCGATTGCCTTCACTGCGGGTGTAGGTGAAAATGCTGCTTACTTAAGACGTCTGATTATCGATGATTGTTCTCGTGCACTAGGCGTATTCTTAAATGAAGAATCAAATGAGATTCGTTCAGACGAAAATAGATTAATCTCTCATCCGTTCTCTAAGATTGATGTCTTTGTAATCCCTACAAACGAAGAAGTAGAAATCGCTAGAGATACTATGAAACTATTGCATTTAGGATAAAATGGCAGACAGAAGTCATATATTGATTTCTGTCTTTTTTATTTGTATGAAAGTATGTTAAAATGGGTGAAAAGGTGGGTTAAATTATGGATAAAATAATTAATTTATTAAAACAATATAAACAAGTATTCTTATATCGTCATATTAATCCTGATTATGACGCTTTTGGTTCTACTGTAGGTATGTATTGTTTCTTGAAAGAAAACTTTCCAGAAATCAATGTTGTGTTAAAAGGGAGCTTTGAGAATGTTTTATGGGAAAAATTCAATGCCCCTATAGATGAAGAAAAAGAACTTCCTACTCTAGGTATTGTGATTGATACAGCTAATCGTGAACGTATTGATGGTGATATTTCAGTATGTGAGAAGATCATTAAGATTGATCATCATATCGTCGTAGATTCTTATGGAGATATCAATATTGAAGATGCCACTGCATCAAGTGCTTCTCAGATTGTTTCTCTATTATTAGAAGAAGTAAAGGATGCTTATTCTTTAAATGAACAAGGTGCACGTGCTTTATATATGGGTATTATTGGTGATACAAATAGATTCATGTATCGCTCTACAGATGCGCGTACATTCAAGGCAGCATCTTACTTATTAGAATCAGGTATTAATATTGAAGAAATCTATCAAACAATGTATTTAAGAGAGGAAAAAGATTTAAAAGTCACACAGTTTATCTTGAACAATTATCAAGTCAATGATAAAGTGGCTTACTATATATTGAAGGATGAAGACCTTAAAGAATTAGGTATTAGTCGTGAAGAAGGCTCTAGCTACGTCAACACACTTGCGAATGTCAAGGAATTTGAAGTCTGGTGTGCTATTACAGAAAATACGAAAGATAATGTCTATCGTGTCTCTATTCGTTCTAGAAATGCGGTTATTAATGAAGTGGCTGCTAGATTTGGTGGAGGAGGACATGCCCTTGCCTCAGGTGCAACACTTTCGAGTCTAGATCAGCTTGAGGACTTACTTTCATCTCTTCATGATGCAATAAGTATGATATAATGAGAATAAATGAGGTGAAATAAGATGAAATCTAAAATCATGGTTGTAGATGATGAAATGCATATTAGAGAATTAGTGCGTTTCTATCTCGATAAAGCAGGTTTTGATACAATTGAAGCATCTAATGCTGAAGAAGCATTGGATATAGTAGAAAACCAATATATTGATTTGGCTGTTGTAGATATCATGATGCCCGGAATGGATGGTTTTGAACTTGTTGAACAGATGAGACAATATCGTGAATTTCCAGTCATTATGTTGACAGCTAAATCACAATCAAAAGATAAATTAAGAGGGTTCTCTTTAGGTATTGATGACTATGTTACAAAACCTTTTGACCCAGATGAATTAATGGCACGTGTTAAAACAATCTTAAAACGATATAGTATTAATTCTTCAAATGTAGTGAAGATTGGTGACGTCATCTTTGATGGTGATAAATATGAAGTACGTTATCAGGATCAGATTATCCATCTTCCTTTAAAACAGTTTGAATTGGCATTTGAACTCGCAAAGAATCCAAATCAGATTTTCACAAGAGAACAGCTTATTGAAAAAATCTGGGGAATGGATTATGACGGTTTTGATCGTACAGTAGATGTTCACATTAAGCGTATTCGTGAGAATCTTGGGCATCTCCCAGGATTCAAAGTTGTGACAGTACGTGGCTTAGGTTATAAAATAGAGGTTGAGTAATGAAGTCTATTTATAGTAAACTTATAATTGGTTTTTTATTAACATCTTTATTAAGCTTTTCAATCTGTTGTTTCTTTACAATCAGATCTTATAATCATGACTCTGATCAACTGGCATTAGAAGAGTTAGAACATTCTTCCGATCATATTGCAGATTTGATCAAGTTAATTGATGATAAGGATCAGGATAAGATTTTAGCGGATTATTCAGAAACATCAGAAATGTCTTTTACTGTCACATGTGAAGGACAGACAAAAAGCTTTGGACATGTTAATAAGAAACTTATACTTAAAGATGATGAATTAAAAACACTTGCGACTTCAAAAGATAAGTCATTACGTAGTGAAGGAATCATTTCGCAATATGCGAAAGCATTTAAAATTGATAATCAGACATATGTGATTACAGTTCAGAAGGATTTTTCTGCTACAAAAGATATCTTTATGAAGTCTTATACAAGTGCAGCTATCATCTTTATGATGACAGGAAGTATTGTCTTCCTGATTGTTGCAGATATTATTGTGAAACCAATCTCACGTCTCACAAAGGTCACTGATGAGCTTGCGAAAGGGAATTATAAGGTGCGTGTCAATTATGAAGGAAAGGATGAAATATCCTCATTGTATGCTTCCTTCAATCAAATGGCAGTAAGACTCGCTAAGCAGGAAACAATCCGCCAACAATTTATATCGGATGTATCTCATGAGTTCCAGACACCTTTAACGGCTATTAGTGGATTTGCGACAATATTAAAGAATGAGAATCTGACAGATGAACAAAGACAGAAATATGCTGATATTATATTGTTCAATTCAAATCGTTTGTCTCATCTATCTAAGAATATGCTTCAATTAACATTATTAGATGGTGAAGATACATCATTAGATAAGAGTGAATTCCCACTTATTGAACAGCTTAACCGTGTTATTGAGATGGAAGACAATGCGGCTTTAAGCAAGGATATTGAAATAGAATTCATTCATCCTAAAAAGGAATTCATTATTGAAGCGGATGAAAGCCGTATGGAGCAGGTCTGGATCAATTTATTAAGTAATGCAATCAAGTATACGAATGAGCATGGTGTAGTAACAGTAGAAGTAAGAAGAACAGCCACTGAACTACAGGTTCGATTTGAAGATACAGGTGTGGGAATGAGCCAGGATGCTATTTCTCATATCTTTGAAAGATTCTATAGACAGGATAAATCACGTACAATTGAAGGAAATGGACTTGGTTTATCGATAGTAAAAAGGATTATTGATTTACATCACTATAAAATAGATGTAGAATCACAAGAAGATGTTGGTTCTGTATTTACTGTTTATATCCCATATGAGATGTTTACAGGACTCACAAAAAAGAAAAAGGATTAGTGAAGATGGAAGAGTTAAAGAGAAAGATTTTAGAAGATGGATATGTTATTAATGAAAATGTATTAAGAGTAGATAGCTTTTTAAATCATCAGATTGATGTAGAGTTATTTAATAAGATTGCAGATGCATTCTATGAAAGATATAAAAATAAACCAATTAACAAGATTGTCACTATCGAAGCAAGTGGTATTGGTTTAGCTGTTGTCGTTGCACAGAAATTCAATAATTGTCATGTAGTATTTACAAAGAAGGGTTCTTCTTCAATTACTGACAATGATTTCTATACAACAGAAATTCATTCTTATACTAAGAATAAAGACTATATTGGACAGATTTCTAAGAAATACTTAAGTCCAGAAGACCATGTATTAATCGTGGATGATTTCTTAGCCAATGGGGAAGCTGTTATGGGCATGATTGACTTATGTAATCAGGCAGGTGCAACAGTAGAAGGTATTGGTATTGTCGTTGAAAAAGGATTCCAGCAGGGAAGACATAGAATTGAAGAAGCTGGATATAAAGTACAGTCTCTTGCAATCGTAAAGGGCTTTGAAGACGGCAAAGTTATTTTAGATTAGAGAGGAATAACATGTATTTAAAACGAATTGAACTTCATGGCTTTAAATCCTTCGCGGATAAAAGTGTAGTTGAATTCATGCCAGGTATTACTGGAATAGTAGGGCCTAATGGATGTGGTAAATCAAATATTACTGATGCCATTCGCTGGGTACTAGGAGAAAAGTCTGCAAAGGCAATGCGTGGAGAAACAATGACGGATGTCATTTTCTCTGGAAGTGAAGATCGTAAAGCACAGGGTGAAGCAGAAGTGACACTTGTCTTTAATAACGAAGATCATTTTCTTGATTTTAATTCTAATGAAATAGAAATCACACGTCGTCTTTATCGTACAGGTGATTCTGAATTCTTATTAAATAGAGAACAGTGCCGTTTAAAGGATATTACTGATTTGATTATGGATACAGGTCTTGGTAGAGATTCTTTATCTATTATTTCTCAGAATAATATCAATGAGTTTGTGAAAAGCAAACCAGAAGATCGACGTGCGATGTTTGAAGAGGCAGCAGGTGTTGCAAAATATAAGAAGCGTAAGATTGAAACATTCAGAAAGCTTGAACGTACAACAGACAATCTAGACCGTGTTCAGGATATCTGTAGTGAATTAGAACGACAGATAGGACCATTGAAAAGACAAAAAGAAAAGGCTGAAACATATTTAGAGTTCAAGGAAGAACTACAGGAAGTAGAAGTTTCAGTGCTAGTAAAGGAAATCAGTACTCTTTCTGAAGAATTAAAGACTTTAAATAAAGAGTTAGAAGACCTAGAAAATGAACGTATTACCAATGATGGTGCTGTTATTCTTGATGAAAAGCAGAGTGAAGAACTTGAAAAGAAGATGTATGCTCTTGACCAGGAAGTCAATGAACTTCAGGAAAAGCTATTAGAGGCAATGAATGAAGTCAGTAGCCTTGAAACACAGAAGGTTGAAATTGATGCCAATCGTAAGCATATATTAGAAACAACAAGCCAGGAAGATATAGAACAAAAGAAAGCAAGTATGAAGTCTATTCTTCAAGATGCAATTATAGATTATAACGATAGAGTGAAGCGTTATAATGATGTCAAGAAAGAAAAGAATGATTTGGCACAGAAAGATTCTTTAAATAAGAAGCAGCAGGCTAATCTTCGCTCTCTTATTGAAAAGAAGAATATTGACATTCATAATTCTCGTACAGAGAAGACAAGATTGACTGATATTATTGAGAATAAGAGTGGCTATAGCTATGGTGTACGTACTATTTTAGGCGCGAAGAATTCTTTATCTGGTATTTGTGGTACTTTAGGTGATCTGATTGAAACAGAAGAAACCTATGAGACAGCACTTGCAACAGCGCTAGGTGGGGCAGTGCAATTTATTGTCACTCGTACAAATGATCAGGCAAAAGAAGCTATTTATTTCTTGAGAAAGAATAAGGCAGGACGTGCGACATTCCTACCTATTGATACAATGAAACCTAGATTATTAAGAGATGAAGCAAAGATGCTTGCTGAACAGTCTCTTGGATACTTAGGTGTAATGAGTGATTTTGTGACTTATGATAAGTCTATTAGTGATGTTGTATTAAACCAGTTAGGTAATACAATTGTAGCTGATCATCTAGATCATGCGACAGAAATCGCAAAATCTATTTATCATCGTTATCGTGTTGTCACCCTTGAAGGAGATATCATCAATGTAGGTGGTTCTTTAACTGGTGGGGCAAATAAGCATACAAATAATTCGATGATGTCTAAAAGAGAATTAGAACGTGTGTCTCGTACATTAGATCAACAAGAAAAAGATCTTAATAAGATGAAGTCCGATCTTCATACATTAGAAAATGAGGGAAGAGAAATCGGACAGCTCTTTATGCAGAAACAGATGTCTCTCGCAAAACTTGAACTTGTTGTCACAAACAAGAAGAATGAATATGAAGTTGCAAAGGCTGATTATGAAAACTTGACACACCAGAGTGTCGAACTTGATGAAGTCATCAAAGGCACTCAAAACAATGAATTACTTGATCGTTTAAATGATGCAAAAAGACGTCGTGATGAATTAAAAGAAACAATTCAGGCAAAACGTACAATCCGTATGGGTTATGTGAATGAAAACGAAGAAGTGTCTCGTCGTTTACGTGAACATCGTGCTGCTTTAAAAGATGTAGAAAGTCAGAGTACGGATAAGAAGGTCGCAAAGTCTCGTTTAGAAACAGAGATTCAGAACTACTTATTAAGACTTAATGATGCATATGCAATGACTTTTGAACATGCGCAGGAAAAAGCCGATATGTCCATTGATATTGATAAGGCTAAGGATAAAGTACGTGATTTAAGACAGCGTATTGCGTCACTAGGACATGTCAATGTAGAATCCATTGAACAATACAATGATGTAAGTACACGTTATGAAACACTAAGTACACAGCGTTCACAATTATTAGAAGCACAGGATAGCTTATTAAAAGCTATTAAAGATATGGATGCTATTATGGTTGAGAAGTTCAGCACTTCATTTGAAGCCATTAATAAGGCATTCAACGATGTATTCCGTTATTTATTTGGCGGAGGACATGCTTCACTTAAATATACTGATCCAGATAATATTCTAGAAACAGGTATTGATATCGAAGCACAGCCACCTGGAAAGGCTGCTAAGCTGCATTCTTTCTCAGGAGGAGAAAACGCATTAATCGCATTAAGCTGCTTATTTGCGATGATCAGCGTCAAGCCATCTCCTTTATGTATTCTCGATGAAGTAGAAGCCGCACTTGATATTGCGAATGTAGAGCGTTTTGCGAAGTATTTACGTAGTTTCTCAGATCAGACACAATTTATTGTTGTTACACATCGTGAAGGAACTATGGCTGAATGTGACCTATTATATGGGGCAACAATGCAGGAAAAAGGTGTCACTAAGCTTGTCAGTGTTAAGCTTAAGGATGCCACTGAATATGCAAGCAGTTAGGAGGATGCATTATGGGATTTTTTCAGAAGATTAAAGAAACATTTGTAGGTAAATCTACAAAGCAGAATGAGAAGTATGTTGCTGGTCTTGATAAATCATCTGCTTCTTTCTCATCTAAAATTAATGCGTTAGCCGCAAGATATCGTGAAATCAACGATGAATATTTTGATGAGTTAGAAAATATCCTGATCATGAGTGATGTTGGTGTCAACATGGTTATGAAGATTGTAGATGAAATCAAGAAAGAAGTACGTCTTGAAAATATCAAGGATCCTCATGCGATTAATGATATTATCGTTGATAAGATGTTTGTCATTTATGCCAATGATTCATATATGACAACTAAGATCAACTATGCAGAAAATGACTTAACAGTCATCTTGATGGTTGGTGTTAATGGTGCAGGTAAAACAACTACTATCGCTAAGCTTGCCAATAAGATCATGCATGAAGAAGGCAAGAAGGTTATGGTGGCTGCTGGTGATACATTTAGAGCTGGTGCCATTGAACAGCTTGCTGAATGGGCAAACCGTTTAAATATTCCTTGTGTTAAGGGTAAAGAAGGAGGAGATCCATCTTCTGTTATCTTTGATGCATTAGAACAGGCAAAAGCAGGCGGTTATGATGTACTCATCTGTGATACAGCAGGACGTTTACAGAATAAAGTAAACTTAATGAAGGAACTTGAAAAGATGAATCGTATCATCAAGAGAGTTGTACCAGAAGGACCTCAGGAAACATTACTTGTAGTAGATGCAACAACAGGTCAGAATGGTATTTCACAGGCTGTAGAATTCTCTGAGATTACAGATATTACTGGTATTGTCCTTACTAAGATGGATGGTACTGCTAAGGGTGGTATTATTCTTTCTATTAAGGATATGCTCAATATCCCTGTTAAGTTTATTGGTTTAGGTGAAAAGATTGATGATTTACAGGAATTTGATCTTGAACAGTATATTTATGGTTTATGTAATGATCTGATGGAGTAAGATGATGGATGAAGAATTAAAAAAGAAAGAACAAGTCATCCTCTTGATGGATTGTTATAGAGAATTGTTGACAGACAAACAGAAACAGTATCTTTCTCTCTACTATGAGGAAGATCTGTCTTTATCAGAAATAGCTGAAGACTTAAGTGTTTCTAAAAATGCTGTTTTTGATAATATTAAGCGTTCTGTGATGAGTTTAGAGAAGTATGAATCTAAATTACATATTCTTGAAAATCATCGCAAGAGACTTGATTTAATTAATAAGATTGAAGAAGAAAAGAATAAGAAGCATGAAGATATTGATGAATATCTTGAAATGCTGAAGAATATCTAGGGAGGTAATTATGGCTTTTGAATCTTTATCAGATAGACTCCAAGAGACATTAAAAAAGGTAACAGGACAAGCGACTCTTACTGAAGCAAACATGGAGGAGATGCTTCGTGAAATCCGTTTGGCTTTACTTGAAGCCGATGTTAACTATCAGGTAGTTAAAGAGTTTATTGCAAATACAAAAGAAAAAGCAATCGGTCAGAACGTTATTGGTTCATTAAAACCAGGACAGGTTCTTGTCAAGATTGTTCATGATGAATTAGTATCATTACTTGGTACAGAAATGGTGACTGTAGACTACTCTAAAGATCCTACAATCATCATGATGGTTGGTTTACAGGGTTCAGGTAAAACTACAACTGCTGGTAAGATTGCTAAATTAATCACTGAAAAACAAGGTAAGAAGCCTTTATTGGTTGCTGGCGATATTTATCGTCCTGCTGCCATTGATCAGTTAAAGACATTAGGTGCACAGCTTAATATTCCAGTATTCTCTAAAGGCACTGATACACCTGTAGAAACAATCGTTACTGAAGCTTTAGCTAAAGCGCGTGATGATCACAACGATGTAGTAATCATCGATACTGCTGGTCGTTTACAAATTGATGAGAAGTTGATGCAGGAGCTTGCTAATGTTAAAGAAATTGCCCATCCTGATGAAATCCTTTTAGTTGTTGACTCATTAGCTGGTCAGGAAATCGTGAATGTTGCTTCAACATTCAATGAAAGACTAGGAATCACTGGTGCAGTTTTAACTAAGTTAGATGGTGACGCACGTGGTGGGGGTGCTCTCTCTATTAGACATGTCACTCACGTCCCTATCAAATATATCGGTACAGGTGAAAAATTAGATGAAATCGATTATTTCTATCCTGACCGTATGGCAGATCGTATCCTTGGTATGGGGGATGTTGTTTCCCTTGTAGAAAAGGTACAGGATGTTTATGATGAAAAAGAAAGTATGAAAGCTTTCAATAAGATGAAAGCCGGTACTTTTGGTTTAGATGATATGCTTGATCAGATGAAGAAACTCCAGAAGATGGGTCCTTTATCTGGCTTATTGAAGATGATTCCAGGAATGCCTAAGATTCCTAATTTAAATGATGATGATGCCGCTGCTAAGATGAAGATGACTGAATCAATCATCTATTCTATGACTAAAGCAGAACGTGCAAATCCTGATATGATTAATTCATCACGTAAAGAAAGAATTGCCAAGGGTTGTGGTCAGTCTGTGACTGAAGTGAATAAGCTATTAAAACAGTTTGAACAGTCACGTAAGGTCATGAAGCAGCTAGGTAACATTGATCCTACAACTGGTATGCCAACACAAAGACCAATGAAGAATCAGCAACAACTCAATCCTTATCGTAAAAAGACAAGACATAAGAAAAAGAAGAAATAAAACCTCCCCGGAGGTTTTTTCTTTAGAATTATTTAAGAATTTCATCACGAATCTTTTTATTTTTAGTCACTATACTTATAAGCGAAGGAGGGATACATATGTTTGAAACATTTATGTTCACATTATTATTTCCTGTTATTATGATCAGTATTATCGCTTATTTAAGTACATTGACTCGCTGATTATGAAGAAGGGGAGTTAAGTTAATGAAACACACATTATTACTTGTAGAAGACGAGTTAGGTATTAGAGAAACAGTTAAGATCTTTTTAAAGAGTCAGAATTATGAAGTCATTGAAGCGGAGAATGGAAAAGAAGGGCTTGAAGCACTTAAACATAACGATATCCATTTAGCTATTGTAGATATTATGATGCCTGTTATGGATGGGCTGACTATGACAATGAAACTTCGTGAAGTATCAGATATCCCTGTAATCTTCTTGACAGCTAAAACAGAAGATATTGATAAGATTACAGGACTTAATCTAGGGGCAGATGATTATATCACTAAACCTTTTGAACCTATGGAACTCATTGCAAGAGTGAATTCTAATTTAAGACGCTATGAACAGATCTTAAATTTAAAGGGAAATATACAAAAGCCAAACAATCAACTTATTGTAGGAGGCTTAGTATTAGATCAGGCAACTAAAGAAGTCTTTGTGAATGGTCGTTCAGTAAGACTCACTAAGAAAGAATTCCAGATATTAGAACTATTAATGAGTTATCCTGGTAAGGTGTATTCTGCAGAAGAAATCTATGAATCTATCTGGGAAGAAACAGCCATTAATACAGAAACAATCATGGTTCATGTAAGAAGACTTAGAGAAAAGATTGAAGCCAATCCTAAACATCCTGAATACTTAAAGGCTGTCTGGGGAGTAGGTTATAAGATAGAAAAGATGGAGTGATGACAATGAAGAAAAAACGTATATTTATTATTGGCTTAATTGTCTTATTGCTTGCCTGTCCTAGCTGTATGATTTATATGACGGTCAAACAACAGGATGGTTATAGGGACAGAGTTGCAAACAATATGAATGATTATATGCTGCAGTTTCTTACGATGGCTGTTGAAGCAAAAACGGATCCAGATTACAAGCCTTTAGGCTTTAATGGTCTAGATGAAAAGTCGCAGGAGGCAGCTACTGCGACGATGAATGAAATATTCAAAACTGTTTTAGATATGGAACAGGCTGATGATGGATTCTACTATGAAGCATATAATGAAAAGACCAGACAGTATTATAAGAATGAGAAATCGTATTATCCTGTAGCCTATAGAGGATTTCTTAAATCCAGTTCACATTCGAAATATTTTTATACGGATGTTGTCTCCCTTTTTGATGAAAGTGATATTATACATCAATTAGATGAACGATATACGCTTGTTGAAGGGAAAGATGGAAAAAGGTCGTTACTTAAGGCCAATGGTACTTATGTAGATTTAAACCAGGTGAGTATTCATCTACCTCAGAATACAGAAATAACTTATTACTGCACGATGTTTGTGTCACCTATGACATATAATGATACTAATATCGCAAGTGGAGATGAGATTGCAGTTCTTGCAGGTGTGGCTTTAATTTTAGGTTTAGTCATCTTTATATATTTTTTAATGAACTCATTAGAAGTAGAAGAAGCTATTAATCCATATCGCACAATCAAACAATGGAAACTATTAACTGTTATCATTATTATTGGGTTGACAAGTTTCATTTTTACAGGGGCATCAGGAATGATAGGTTATTTTGTAATGATGGGAGAACTTCAAGGTGCACTTGCAAGATATGGTATAGCCTATGCGACACCTATCAGTTATGGCCTCTATTTCTTCTCTATGTTTATTTTCTATTTCTTATTCTCGATGTTGTGCTTTACTGTTAAGTATATGTTTATGAATGGAGTAGATTACTTTAGAAACAATACATGTACTTATGCCCTTTATGCAAAAACAAAGGAACTAGGTAATAAAGTGACTGAATTTGATTTGAAGGATAATATCAATCAGGATATCTTGAAATTTACTATCTGTAATTCATTGCTTGTTATTATTTTATATGTTCTCTCACCAAGTAAGACAATCTTTGCGATTGTTTATGTCATGATCTCTTTCTTATATATAAGAAAGCAGTCAATGAAGGTAAAGAATGATTATAAAAATATGCTAGACTTTACAGAACAGCTTTCTCATGGTCATTTTGATACAGAAATAGAAGATGATCTAGGTATCTTCAACAGTATGCGTGATCGCTTAAATAACCTGAAAACTGGTTTTGAAGCAGCTGTGAAGGAAGAAACAAAATCACAGAACATGAAGACAGAACTTATTACCAATGTCTCTCATGATTTGAAAACGCCCCTTACATGTATTAAGAACTATGTTATTTTACTTAAGAATACACAAGCTGATGAAGCAACAAGAACTGAATATTTAAACCAATTAGAAAAATATACAAATAGACTCTCTAATCTTATTCAAGATCTCTTTGATGTCTCTAAAGCAACAAGCGGTAATATTGACCTTCATCCTATTGATTTAAGATTACAAGCGTTAGTTGATCAATCCTTAGCTGAATGTATTGAAGTATTAGAATCTAAAGATATCCAGGTCATTAAGAATGTCGAAGATGTCGTTGTACACTTAGATGGAGATAAGACATATCGTGTCTTTGAAAACCTATTAACTAATATTGGTAAGTATGCCATGCCACATAGTCGAGCTTATATTGATATTCATGAGGAAGAAGACTATGTTTCAGTTATATTCAAGAATATGAGTGAAGTAGAAATGAACTTCTCTAGCGAAGAAATCCAGGAACGTTTTGTACGTGGAGATAAATCTCGTCATGAAACAGGTAGTGGTCTAGGACTTGCGATTGCGAAAAGCATTGTTGTTGCTCAGGGTGGTACATTTGATATAGAAATAGATGGTGATCTCTTTAAAGTCATCATGACATTCAAAAAAAGTTAAAGTGTCAAGTAAAAATACTTGACACCTAATTTGAATATGGTATTATAAGTAAGCAAATTAAATTAATCGGAGGAAAATACAATGGCAGTTAAATTAAGATTAAAGAGAATGGGTGCTAAGAAGTCACCATTTTATAGAATTGTTGCAGCTGATTCAAGAATGCCAAGAGATGGTCGTTTTATTGAACAGTTAGGAACTTATGATCCAAGACAGAACCCAGCTAAGGTTTCTTTAAAGAAAGAAGAAATCTTAAAGTGGTTAGGTAACGGTGCTCAGCCTTCTGACACAGTTAAGAACATCCTTTCTAGAGAAGGCGTAATCAAAGAATTTGCTGAATCTAAGAAGGCTAAATAATTATGGATTACGTTAAGGCATTACAGGACATCTGTCTTGAACTTGTCAATGATCGTGATAAGTTAGAGGTTAGAGAAATGCCTTCATTAGATGATAATGCGATTGTTCTATATGTTTATGCATCACATGATGATATTTCTAAATTAATTGGTAGAAAAGGTGTTATGGCTAATTCTATCAGACAGCTTATGTCTGTAAGCACACGTGGTATGCATAAGAGATTAGATATCAAATTTGAATCATATGGTGAGGAATAAAGGAAGTGTACACTTCCTTTTTTTTGGAGGTACAAATGGAACTTGTAGAAATTGGTAAAATCATTAATACATTTGGAATCAAGGGTGATTTAAAGATTGCTTCTTCAACTGATTTTGGAGAACAGCGCTTTGCCCCTGGCAGCCATATTCTTGTCAAAACACCAAGAGAATATCTTGATTTTGAAATCAGTAAGCATTATATCCATAAAGGTTTTGATATGATTGCATTTAAAGGCTATGCAGATATTAATGAAGTAGAAAAGTATAAGGGATGTATTTGTTATGCCCCTAAGGATACTTCTTTACTACCTGAAGGCATGCATTATATTTCTGATATTGTGGATTGTGAAGTTTATAATAATGGTACTTATATTGGTAAGGTGACTGATGTATATCAGGGTGCACAGGCTATTATTGGTGTAGATGTAAATGGTAAGAAGGTTATGATTCCTTATATTGATGCTTTTGTAAAGAATAAGGATATTGAACATAAGCGTATTGATGTCTCATTGATTGGAGGCTTCTTAGATGAAGATTGATGTTCTTTCATTATTTCCAGAGATGTTTGAAGGATTCTTGACAACATCTATTATTAAAAGAGCTATTGATAGTGGTCATGTAGAAGTAAAAATTCATGATTTTAGAGAATTTGCGACAGATCGTCATAAGAGTGTAGATGATACACCTTATGGTGGTGGACAGGGCATGGTGCTTATGTGTAAGCCTTTATTAGATTGTTTAAAGACAGTAGTCACAAAGGATTCACTTGTTATTTTAATGAGCCCTCAGGGTATGACACATCATCAGGCTTATGCTGAAGAATTAGCCCTTAATCAGAAACATATCGTGATCATCTGTGGTCATTATGAAGGCTTTGATGAACGTATTCGTGATTATGTAGATGTAGAACTTTCTATTGGTGATTATGTACTTACAGGTGGAGAACTTGGTGCGATGGTAGTGATGGATAGTGTGATCCGTTTACTTCATGGAGTAATCACTCAGGCAAGTCATGAAGATGATTCATTCTCTAATGGATTATTAGAATATCCTCAATATACAAGACCTTATGAATATGAAGGCAGTAAAGTTCCTGATGTCCTCATAAGTGGTCATCATGAAAATATTCGTAAATGGCGTTTAAAGGAATCATTACGTAAAACTATGATTAAACGTCCTGATTTATTAGAAAAACGCTCATTTACAGAAGAAGAATTAGAAATTCTAAAAGAATTAAAAAAGTAATTGATTTATAAAAAAGACAGTGCTATAATAGCCAAGTCGTAAGACACAGAAGTTCCGCTGGTTATATATACGAATGAGCTTCCAAGACTAAATTTGTGTAGGAGGAAATGTTATAATGAACATGCAGTTAGTAAATGAAATTACTAAGAGCCAGATCAAGACTGATGTACCTCAGTTCAAAGCTGGTGACACTTTAAAAGTATTTGTAAAGATCCAGGAAGGTAATAAGACTCGTCTTCAGATGTTCGAAGGTGTTTGTATTGCTAAAAAGGGTTGCGGTATTGGTGAAACTTTCACTGTTAGAAAGATTTCTTACGGTGTAGGTGTTGAAAGAGTATTCCCAGTAAACTCTCCAATCATCGATCATATCGAAGTAGCTAAGGTTGGTAAAGTACGTAGAGCTAAATTACATTACTTACGTGGATTATCTGGTAAAGCTGCTAGAATTAAAGAAATTCGATAAGAGAATGGGGGCTTACCCCATTCTTTTTTCTATATTATGTATAAATTAAAGAAGCTATGTTTACCTGGTCTAGTGACTCTTATATTATGCTTATTTACTTTTATTGTTCTTCCTGTAAAGGTAAAAGGAACATCAATGATGCCTACTATTCATGATGGAGATTTTATCTTAATGACTGGAATTACATCACATAAGCAGATACACCGTTTTGATATCGTTGATGTACGCAGCGCAGCATTAAAAGAAGATATCATTAAACGAGTGATAGGACTGCCAGGAGAAGAAATCAGCTATAAGAATGATCATTTATATATTGATGGTAAACTTGTAGAAGAACCATTTTTCAAACTTTCTTTTATACAGAAAGAAAAAAGAGAATTAGGTCTCACACAATATACAAGAGATTTTAAAATCAAGTTAAAGCATCATGAATATTTTGTTTTAGGGGATAACCGTCCTTTATCCTATGATTCAAGATATTTTGGACCTATTCATATAGAAGATATTCGTGCTAAAAATGGATATATCATTTATCCTATAAAACATATTAAGAGTAATGATTAAGGAGGAAATTATGGTAAAACAGATTCAGTGGTATCCAGGGCATATGGCTAAAGCCCAAAGAGAAATCGAAAGTAAAGTTAAGTTAGTAGATATTGTGATTGAACTTGTGGATGCACGAGCTCCTTTTTCAACACATAATCCAGAACTTGATTATATGATTAAAAATAAGCCACGCCTCTATATTCTTACAAAGAAAGATTTAGCTGATCCTAAGGCAACAGATGCATTAATTGCAGAATTTAAAAGACAGGGCCATAGTGCCATTGCGGTTGACTTAAAGAACTTCAAGGAAGAAAAGAAAATCGTTAATTTGTGCCGTTATCAGTTAAAAGAAAAGCATGAAAAAGAAGCGGCTAGAGGATTAAAACCCAAACCTATTCGTGCTCTTGTTGCAGGTATTCCAAATGTAGGTAAATCTACTTTTATTAATAAGATTGCGAAAAGAAAAGCTGCTGCAGTAGGAAATAAACCAGGTGTTACTAAGTCTCAGCAGATTATTCGTGTTGATAAGGATTTTGAACTTTTTGATACACCAGGTGTTCTAGAACCTAAGTTTACAGATATCAATAAAGCGATGAATGTCGCATTATGTGGCTCTATTAAGATGGAAATACTTCCTCTTGATGATCTCTTTATTCATGCAATTGGTTATCTCGCAAAACATTATCCAGAAAAGTTGAAGGAACGTTATAATTTGACTATTGATTTAGATTCTGATTGGGTATTACCAGTTTATGATCATATTTCAGATTATCGTCATATTAAGAAATTAAGAGGCGAAACAGATTATGACCGTGTTCAGGAAACGTTCTTTAATGACTTAAAGAATGCCTCTCTAGGAAGAATTACTTGGGAGTTAAGTGATGAATAATCAGGAACGTTTAAAATACGAAAATGAAGCCAGGACTGCTGGTTATTCTAGAATATTAGGTGTCGATGAAGCAGGTAGAGGTCCTATGGCTGGGCCACTTGTTGTAGGTGGTGTCATCTTTCCTGAGGATTTCTATGATGAACGTATTAATGACTCAAAGAAGCTCACAGAAAAGAAAAGAGAAGCACTCTATGACCTCATTATAGAGAATGCGCTTGCTTATCAAATAGAGGTTTTATCAGTAGAAGAAGTAGATACACTGAATGTCTATGAAGCCTCTCGTACAGGTATGAAACGTATTGTAGAATCATTAGAACCTGATTTTACATTAAGCGATGCAATGCCTTTAGGAGATATTCCACATCTTTCTATTATTAAAGGAGATGCAAAAAGTTTATCTATTGGAGCAGCAAGTATTCTTGCAAAAGTGACTCGAGACCGCATTATGAAGGAATATGGTAAACAATATCCAGAATATGGCTTTGAAAAACATAAGGGTTATGTCACTAAGGCACATAAGGAAGCATTAGAAAAATATGGTGTGACTCCAATACATCGTAAATCTTTTGCGCCAGTACAAAAAGTACTGAATGAACAATTATCATTTGATTTTGAAGAGAAAGATTAAATATCTTTCTCTTTTTTGAGAAAAGAAGCCTCTTACAGGGAATAGATATAGTAGGAGGTGATTGTGTGGAAGATATTCTACTTTATTTTTCATTGAAGTATCATGGACAGTTTGATTTGATTTATAAGGCATTAGAACGTAAAGAACGTGTAGATGAATCATTAAAGAAAGAACTTTTTGCGACAATTAAGTGCTCTTATACGACTATTATTAGTGATGATTATCCACAGCATCTTAAGTTCATCAACTGTCCTCCATTTGTGCTCTATTATTATGGATCTTTATCATTGTTAGATAATGAATGTATCGGCGTAATTGGTAAGAGAGACTGCAGTGAGTATGGTGTCCAGGCAACACGTATTCTTGTGGAAGATCTTGTAAAACAGGGACTTGTGATTGTATCAGGTATGGCTAAAGGTATAGATGGTGTGGGCCATCGTACGGCTTTAAAATCTAATGGTCATACAGTGGCAGTACTTGGAAGTGGGATTGATTATCCCTACCCACCAATGAATAAGGAACTCTATGATCAATTAAAAAACGAACTTATTATTAGTGAATATCCAGGTCTTACCCCGCCTAGAAAGGACTATTTCCCTAAACGCAATCGTATTATTGCTGGACTCTCACAGAAACTTCTTGTCACTGAAGCAGATATTAAAAGTGGCACAATGATTACAGTTGGTTTTGCCTTAGAACAAGGCAAGGATGTCTTTGCGGTTCCAGGACGTATATATGACTGCAAAGGCTGTAATTCATTGATTCAGCAGGGCGCAAAGCTAGTTATGAGTGTAGAAGATATCTTAGAAGAATAGGAAGCGTTTCGCTTCTTATTCTCACTAATATGTTGACAAAATAAAAAAATCCCATATTATAATGTGATGAAGGAGGTTAGATGTATGAGTCATTTAGTTATTGTCGAATCACCATCTAAATCTAAAACAATTAGTAAATACTTAAGCGATGATTTTGTAGTTAAATCATCAAAAGGACATATCAGAGACCTGGCTATTTCTGGTAAAGGCGGCTTAGGTGTAGATATAGAAAATGAGTTTGCCCCTCATTATGTTATTAGTAAAGATAAGAAAGATGTTGTAAAAGAATTAAAAGCATGTGCTAAAAAAGCAGATGATGTTTATCTCGCAACCGATCCGGACCGTGAAGGGGAAGCCATCTCATGGCATTTAGCAGAAGTATTAGGATTAGATCCTGAAACTACAAAGAGAGTAGAATTCCACGAAGTGACTAAGAATGCAGTCACAAATGCGATTGAAAATCCACGTAGGATTGATATGGATTTAGTCCATTCGCAAGAAACAAGACGTGTTCTAGATAGAATTATTGGGTTTAAGCTTTCTAAACTACTACAGAAGAAGATTAAATCTAAGTCTGCAGGACGTGTACAGTCAGTTGCGTTAAGATTGATCTGTGAAAGAGAAGCAGAAATTGATGCATTCGTACCAGAAGAATTCTGGAAGATCGATGCTGAATTTGAAAAGGATAATATTCCTTTCAAGGCAGAACTTACAAAACATAAGACTAAGAAGTTAGAAATCCATAATGGTGAAGAAGCACAGGCTATTTATGATGCATTAGGATCAACTTTTACTGTTGAAAAGATTAAAAAGACAACAAAGAAAAGAAATTCTTATGCACCATTTATTACTTCAACACTTCAACAGGAAGCCTCTTCTAAACTAAACTTCAAGGCAAGACGTACTATGTCCATTGCTCAGAAATTGTATGAAGGGATTGATATCGGTACTGAAACTGTCGGTTTGATTACTTATATGAGAACTGACTCTATCCGTTTATCACCAGAATTCACTTCTGCTGCTATGGATTATATTGAAAAGACATATGGTAAAGAATATGTGGGAAGCATTAAGGTGTCTAAAAAGACTGAAAATGTACAGGATGCCCATGAAGCCATCCGTCCTACAAGTATTGAACGTACACCAGAAAGTATTAAACAATATCTTACACAGGAACAATATAAGCTTTATTCATTGATCTATGCCCGTGCACTTGCTTCACTCATGGCACCAAGCCAGTCTGCAAGTACATCTTTAGTATTAGACAACAACGATTATAAGTTTAATGCATCAGGCTCTATCTTAAAGTTTGATGGTTGGTTAAAGGTTTATGGTGAATATGATAAGAGTAAGAATGAATTACTCCCAGATATGAGTGAAAATGAAGAAATTGATGCTAAAAAGATCAATAAGGAACAACATTTCACTACACCACCAGCACGTTATACAGAAGCAAAACTTATTAAGGCAATGGAAGAATTAGGTATTGGTCGTCCTTCTACCTATGCCACTATTATTGATACAATTCAGACTAGAGAATATGTCATTTTAGAAAAGAAAACATTCAAGCCTACTGAATCAGGTCTTTTGACTAATAAGAAACTTCTTGAATATTTTGATTCAATTATCAATGTAGACTATACTGCAAAGATGGAAAATGAGCTTGATGAAATTGCGAAGGGTCAGGATACTTATGTTCATGCTTTAACTGAATTTGAACAAGTATTTGAACCACTATTAGAAAAAGCCTATGATGGTATGGAAAAGATTGAACCACAAAAAACAGGAGAAAAATGTCCTGAGTGTGGTGGAGATCTTGTTATTAGAAAAGGAAGATTTGGAGAATTTGTAGCCTGCTCTAATTATCCAGAATGTAAATATGTTAAGGCTGATGAAAATAAGATCAATGAAGAAACAGGTGAGACATGTCCTCAATGTGGTTCTCCTATGATCTATAAAATGGGCCGTTTTGGACGCTTTGAAGCATGTTCTAATTATCCTAAATGTAAATATATCAAGCCTCAGAAGCTTGAAGAGACAGGTGAAACATGTCCTAATTGTGGCAGTCCAGTTGTATGGAAAAAGGGTCGTTTTGGTCCATTTAAAGCCTGCTCTAATTATCCAAAGTGTAAAACAATTATTAAAGAAAAGAAAAAGAAAGAAGAATAATGAACTGCCCATGCAGTTCATTTTCTTTGCTGGAGGAAAATATGATTAAGGAAGTAAATGTCGTAGGTGGAGGTTTGGCTGGTGTCGAAGCGACTTATCAGCTTGTTAAAGAAGGTATTCCTGTACATTTATATGAAATGAGACCAGTTAAGAAGACTGATGTTCATAAGACAAGTGATTTTGCGGAACTTGTATGTTCTAATTCATTACGTGCAGATGGTTTAAAGAATGCGGTTGGTGTATTAAAACAGGAAATGACAATGAATGATAGCTTGATTATCAAGATGGCAAGAGACCATGCCGTACCTGCAGGAGGATCTTTGGCAGTCGATCGTGAAGGTTTTTCTCATGCAGTGACAGAATTTATTGAAAATCATCCTTTGGTCACTGTACACCGTGAAGAAGTGACAAAAATACCTGAAGGACCTACTATTATTGCCTCAGGACCTTTGACAAGTGATGCACTCGCAAAAGAAATTATGAATTTAATGGGTAGTCAGGATTATTTTTATTTCTATGATGCAGCAGCTCCTATTGTCACAAAAGAATCTATTGATTTTAATAAAGCTTTTTATAAATCACGTTATGATAAGGGTGATGGAGAATATATCAACTGTCCAATGACTAAAGAAGAATTTGATGCTTTCTATGATGCACTGATTAATGCGGAAGTTGTTAAGCCTCATGATTTTGAAGAAAAGTTCTTTGAAGGCTGTATGCCTTTTGAAGAAATCGCAAAAAGAGGTAAACAGACATTACTTTTTGGCCCAATGAAGCCTGTAGGACTAGAAAAGGATGGTCAGCGTTTTGAAGCAGTGGTTCAGTTAAGACAGGATAATGCGGTTGGGTCTCTCTATAATATTGTAGGATTCCAGACACATTTAAAATGGGGTGAACAGGACCGTATTATTCATATGATTCCAGGACTAGAAAATGCCTCTATTGTCCGTTATGGTATCATGCATCGTAACTGTTACTTCAATTCACCTACATATTTAAATCCTACATATCAGTTTAAGAATCGTGAGGATTTATTCTTTGCAGGTCAGATGACTGGTGTAGAAGGATATGTGGAATCTGCTCAGAGTGGTATTGTGGCTGGTAAGAATATGGTGAGATATTTAAAGGGAGAAGAATTACTAGTCTATCCTAGAGAAACAGTTATGGGATCTCTCGCTTATTATATTACTCATGCTTCTCCTAGTGATTTCCAGCCAATGAAGGCTAACTTTGGAATTCTTCCTGATTTAGAAGGTAAAGTGAAGAAAAAAGAAAAGAAAGAAAAATATGCACAACGTGCATTAGAAAAGATGGAAGAATTCATTCATGGATGAGAAGAAAACTTTTCTTCACTATCTTAAATATCAAAAGAACTACTCTGTACTTACTTTAGAATCTTATGATAGAGAATTAACTGATTTTCTTTTATTTATAGGTAAAGAAAGTATTTCTTTACAGGAAGTAGATTACTATGTTATTCAGAATTATTTGATTCATTTAAATGAGAAGCACTTATCTCATACAACAATCAATCATTATTTGAGTTCTTTAAGATCTTTCTTTAAATATTTATGTAAACAGGAGATAGTTTCTTCTAATCCTTTCACACAGGTTCATTCATTAAAGACAGGTAGTAGAAACCCTGATTTTCTTTATGTAGATGAAATGATGGGGTATCTAGACTCAATTGATACGCATACATCTTTAGGCGTAAGAAATAAGGCTCTTCTAGAACTTATGTATGCATCAGGACTTCGTGTAAGTGAAGTTGTCTCATTACGTTTATCTCAGGTTGATTTTAATAGACAAATGATTAGAGTGCTTGGTAAAGGAAGCAAAGAAAGAGAAGTGCCATTTCATGATTATGCAAAGAAATGGTTACTAGAATATATAGATAATGATCGATTAAGCATTATGAATGAATATCATGAAACACATGATTATGTATTTGTGAATAGAAGAGGAAAAAAGCTAACAAATAGGGGAGTAGAAAATATTATCGATCGTACAATGTATCTCTATGATCCTTTACGTAAGATTCATCCTCATACGATACGTCATTCTTTTGCGACTCATTTACTTGATGCAGGAATGGATATCCGTGTTGTACAGGAATTATTGGGCCATTCCTCTTTATCAACAACCCAGATTTATACCCATGTATCCCAAGAACACTTAAGAGAAGTATATAATCGTACATGTCCTCGACAAGAATTCAAGAAAATTGAAAAAAATATTGACGATAAGGGTAAGAAATGATATTATAATCAGCGTTGTAGACCTCTGACTACAACCGCACATAAAAGGTATTAAATGCAAGTGCTGCCTTGGTTGGCGAGTCTAAGAGAAAAAAATATGAAGGAGGTACACTGATGTACGCAATTATTGAAACTGGTGGAAAACAGTTAAAGGTTGAAGCTGGAGATACTATTTTTGTAGAAAAGTTAGATGTTGAAGAAGGCACTGAATACACTTTCGAAAAGGTTCTTTTAGTTGGTGATAATGGTGTTAAAGTTGGTCATCCTTATGTAGAAGGTGCTAAGGTTACTGCAACTGTTGAAAAACAGGGTAAGGAAAAGAAGATTACTGTATTCAAGTATAAGCCAAAGAAGCATTATCATAAGAAACAGGGTCATAGACAGCCTTATACTAAGCTAACAATCAAAGAAATCAACGCTTAATGACTCACGTAGATGTCGTTTACCATGCAGGTCAGATTCAATCAATTAAGGTTGAAGGACATGCTGGTCAAGATGAATATGGTAAAGATCTTGCATGTGCTGGTATCAGTACCGCAGTGGTAGGTATTTACAATATGCTTGAAGCTAAAGGCTTCATGAAAGATGGCAATCTTGCCAATGTTGAGAGTGGTTACTCTTATTTCGAGATATTCAATAATCGTGAAGATTATCAGATTATTCTAGAAACTTTATTAAAAATTCTAGAAACTGTTGAATACTCATATGAACAATATGTTAAAATTAACACTAGGGAGGTATAATACTATGTTAAAGTTAGATTTACAGTTATTCGCTTCTAAAAAGGGTGTAGGTTCTACTAAGAACGGTCGTGACTCTGAATCAAAGCGTTTAGGTGCTAAGCTTTCTGATGGACAGACTTGCACAGCTGGTTCAATTATTTATAGACAGAGAGGTACTAAGGTTCATCCTGGTACTAATGTTGGTAAAGGTGGAGACGATACTTTATTCGCTAAAGTTGATGGTGTCGTTAAATACGAAAGACTTGGTAAAAACAAGAAACAGGTATCTGTTTACCCTGTAGCTTAATCTCAAGAATCCCCCATGGGATTCTTTTTTTAAAGAAAGAAGGTGGATACATGAAATTTATTGATCGCGTTAAGATTTATGTTCAAGCAGGTACTGGAGGTAATGGTACAGTTGCTTTCAGACGTGAAGCGCATGTTCCAAAGGGAGGTCCATCTGGAGGAGATGGAGGTCGTGGCGGAAGTGTTATCTTCGTTGCAACAAACTCATTATCAACTTTATTAGATTTAAGATATTATCGTGAATACAAGGCTCAAAATGGTGAAAAAGGTCATGCGAAAAAGATGCATGGTGCTGATGCTGATGATTTAGTCATCAGAGTACCAGTAGGAACTTGTGTTTATGATGACGATACAGGCAATATTATTGCCGACCTTACAAAGGATGGTCAGCGTGCTGTAATCGCAAAAGGTGGCCGTGGTGGTCGTGGGAATGCAAGATTCGCTTCATCACGTAACCCAGCACCTAAAATCTGTGAAAATGGTGAACCAGGTGAAAAATTCAATTTAAGAGTAGAATTAAAGCTACTTGCAGATGTTGGATTAGTAGGATTCCCAAGTGTTGGTAAGTCTACTTTATTATCTGTTGTTTCAAAGGCAAGACCACAGATTGCTGATTATCACTTTACTACTATCGTGCCTAATTTAGGTGTTGTACAGGTTAAGGATGGTCGTTCATTTGTTATGGCTGACCTACCTGGTCTTATTGAAGGCGCATCACAGGGTAAAGGTTTAGGTCATCAGTTCTTAAGACATATCGAAAGATGTCGTGTTATTGTTCATATTATTGATATGAGCGGTAGCGAAGGCAGAGATCCATATGAAGATTATGTCACTATTAATAAAGAATTAGGTGAATATGAATATCGCTTATTAGAAAGACCACAGATTATTGTGGCTAATAAGATGGATGGTGATGAAGCAGAAGAAAACTTAAAGAAATTCAAGGAAAAGCTTGGAGATCAGAAAGTATTCCCAATCATTGCACCAATTCATGAGGGTATCGATGCTGTTCTTTATGCAGTTGCTGATGCATTAGAAACTGCTCCAGACTTCTTTAATCAGGAAGAAGAACAGGAAAGTGTTCTTTATACTTATAAGGAAGAAGAAAAACCATTCACTATCCATAATAAAGGTAATGGTGTATGGGAAGTTACTGGTAAGAAGGTTGAAAGACTTGTGCAGATGGCATCATTCACTACAGATGATGGCTTCCAGAGATTTGCATTACAGATCCGTAATATGGGTATCGATGATGCATTAAGAGAAGCAGGCTGTGAAGATGGCGATACTGTACGCCTATATGACTTCGAATTTGAATTTTATAATTAATACCATTTCTAGAAATGGTATTTTTTTTTGACATATGATAGAATTAGGAAATGCGTAAAGGAGATTTTTATGTATAGTTATATCAAAGGAATCATTGCAGATTTGTATTCAGATCATATTGTCATAGATAATCATGGAATAGGCTATGAAGTACATGTATCCAACCCCTATAATTTTAAAAAGGGTGATGATGCAACAGTCTATATCTATCAGCAGGTCAAAGAAGATGATATTACTTTATTTGGCTTTAAGAAAAAAGAAGAAAAAGAATTATTTCAGAAGCTTATTCTTGTAAAAGGGATAGGCTGTAAAACAGCTATTGGTATTCTTGCGACAGGTGAGATTGATGCAATTATTGATGCGATAGAAGGTAAAAATACAGCTTATTTAAAGAAGATACCAGGTATTGGTCCTAAAGCTGCACAGCAGATCATTCTTGACTTGCATGGTAAGTTTGATAAACGTGCAATGAAGCCTCTTAGTTCTCCAGATTATGAAGAAGCCACTGAAGTATTAATCGCATTAGGCTATAAACAAAATGATGTAGAAAAAGCAATGAAAGTATTATCTAGTGAAAATCTAGATACTAATGGTTATGTAAAACGTGCATTAGCTTTATTAACACAATAATGAAAGGAGAATCTTATGGATCGTGATATTTTAGATACAAATGAACATATCGAAGATGAAGAAAGTTCTTTAAGACCGTCTTCTTTTGATGAATATGTCGGTCAGCATGATTTAAAAGAAAACCTTCGTGTCTTTGTAGGTGCTGCAAAGATGCGTGATGAAACACTTGATCATGTTTTATTCTATGGTCCTCCAGGACTAGGTAAAACCACAATGTCGATGATTATTGCGAATGAAATGGGAACGCATATCAAGATTACAACAGGACCTTCTATTGAAAAAACAGGTGATCTCGTTGCATTACTTACATCTCTTGAACCAGGGGATGTACTCTTTATCGATGAAATTCATCGTTTAAATAAAGTTGTAGAAGAAATACTATATCCTGCAATGGAAGATTTCTGCGTAGATGTTATGATTGGTAAAGATGCGACAACACGTTCTGTACGTATTGATTTACCTCCTTTCACATTAGTAGGAGCAACTACACGTGCAGGAGATATCTCAGCCCCATTACGTGATCGTTTTGGTATTGTGGCTAAACTTGATTATTATAAGGATGAAGAACTCCGAGATATTATTTCTCGTACAAGTAAAGTCTATGGTATGACAATGGAAGAAGAAGCAAAGATGGAACTTGCAAGACGTTCAAGAGGAACGCCACGTATTGCGAATAGACTCTTTAGACGTGTCAGAGACTTTGCTCAGTTCTATGGTGATGAAATTATTACTAAAGACCGTACAATGCAGGCATTGGACCGTTTAAAAGTAGATAATCTAGGACTAGATGATGTCGATCATAAATACTTACTAGGTATCATCAATCGTTTCCAAGGCGGCCCTGTAGGATTAGAAGCACTTGCTGCAAGCATTGGTGAAGAAAGAATGACATTAGAAGATGTCTATGAACCTTACTTACTACAAAAAGGCTTGATTAAACGTACTTCAAGAGGCAGAATTGCGACAGATCTTGCTTATAGGCATTTTCATATTACAAGAGAGAATTAATTTAATTCTCTTTTTTTTATGCGTCAAATTAAGATTATAGGGCTGATTCTTCTAAGTATTGCCTCATTTATATATGGTTATCAAAAGCCTGAGAAGGTCAGCTCAACACAAAAATCAGAAGTCTATATTACATTAGAAGGTGCTTTTAACAAGACAGGAGAAGTCCCTATAAAAGAAGGGATGACAATGAGTGATTTGGTTAAGGAAGTTGGAGTTAAAGAAAATGCCTGTATGGAATCTTTAAATATGAATAGAAGTATCCAGGCAGAGATGCGTCTTTACTTACCAGAAAAAAGAGCAAATATGATTTCACTCAATAAAGGAACAATAGAAGACTTTATGACATTAAAAGGAGTAGGAGAGAAAACAGCGCAGAAGTTTATAGATTATAGGCAGATACAGCCCTTTTATACAATAGAAGACATTATGAATATACAAGGAATCGGTGAGAAGAAATATCTCATCTACCGCGACTACTTATGCCTTTAAGATATCATTTAGTATATTATGCAGTATTTGTCTTATTACTATCTGTTGCTTATCTTGTTCATCCTTTATTTTATATATTTCTACTAGCTTATTTAATTTATCTAGTAAAACGATTTGGAAGAAAGATGTTATTTCTTCTTTTTTTATTACCTATTATATTAAGACCAGTGACTTCACCAGAAGTGCCTTCTATTGTTTCTGGAAAAGTGAAAGATGTTAGAGATAATTATGTTATTTTAAATACAGATTATGGGAAGATTAAAGCCTATACAGATCATAAGTTTCAATATAATGATGAAGTACTTGTCAAATTGAACTTTCTAGATATCAAGCATCGTAAAGATCCTATAGGTTATGATGAATATCATTCTTTTAAAGCCAACAAAATCGTCGCAAAGGCTAAAATCACTCATATTACTTCTGTCTCATCTCATCCCTCTTTTTATCAATTATTAGAAAAACAGTTTTCTTCCTCAAAATCTATTAAAAGCTATCAGAAGCTATTTATCTTAGGCATTAAAGATGAAGCCATTAAAGAAGACTATTCACTCCTCACAAGTCTTTCTCTTGTACATATGTTTGCTCTTTCAGGAATGCATATTCATTTACTCTATAAATGTCTCAGTCTTATTAAATCATTTATACGTGATGATATTGCAGATATCATCATTAAAGTACTTATAGGCTTTTATATTTTTTCTATACCTTATAATATATCTCTTCATCGTGCTTTTTATATGTTAGTAATTTATGATCTTGTGAAGGAGAAGTTCAATCAACTAGATGTTTTATCATTTCTTGTTTTAGTTAATGTAATTAAGAATCCTTATATCATCTTTAGTATTTCTTTTGTCTTTTCATATTTTATTTATTTTCTTGTCATTATGACCAAACATTTCCCATACCGCTCTTTCCTTATTTATTTAGGTGGTATTCCTATTGTCCTCTCACTTAATTTCTCTATCAATATCTTTTCTTATTTCTTAACAGTTCTTCTTTCTCCTTTTATATCCTGTTTTTATATTGTGACACTTCTCTCTCTTATTTTTCCAATAAATCTAATTATGAAGATGATGATTGGCTACCAACAGATGATTCTTACCTTTATTACTTCATTGAATGCAGAAATCATTTTTCAAAAACCAACACTCTCATTTATTATTCTTTATTACATTATCTTGTTTAATATCTTCTTATTATTAGAAGAAAAAAAGAGTATTCAATTTTCTATGTCGTTGTTGTGCGCACTACTGATCAGCTTCCATATATATAGTATCTATAAACCTTATACGCAGGTCTCTACTATTGATGTAGGCCAGGGAGATTGTTCACTCATTCGTCTCCCTTTTAATCAAGGAAATTATTTGATTGATACAGGTGGTAATAGGGAATATGATATTGCCTCGCATAATGTCATCCCTTATCTTAAATCACAGGGTATACCGTGTATTGATAGAGTTTATATATCTCATCATGATTATGATCACTATGGTGCATTAGATTCATTAAAGAAGAAATATAAAGTCAAGCGTATTATTGATACGTATCAGAAAGAAGAGAAGAATAAGCTCATTACAATCAAGATGCTTAAAAGTGATGTTATCTATCCTTCCACTAATGAAAACTCATTAGTCATGTTAGTTACAACAGGAGGCTATAATTATTTATTTACAGGTGATATCCCAAGTAACGTAGAAGAAGATCTTTATAAGAAATATGGGGAAATAGATGTGAATGTCTTAAAGGTCGCACATCATGGGAGTGGTTATTCTTCTTCTGTAACATTCTTTCAAATGGTTCATCCTCGTATCGCAATGATTGGTGTAGGAGAACATAATCTCTATGGACATCCAGCTCATATTGTCATTAAACGATTAGAAGAAAGAAAGATTAAAATACTACGTACAGATCTTGATGGCAGCTTTTCTATTATCACTTATTTAGGAGAACATCTTATTTACCGTTATTAATAAATATATGGTAGAATAGGACAAAAGGATGGAGAACTATGAATATTGTATTATATGGAGAAGAAAAACTATTACTTGCACAAAGATTAGAAGACTTAAAAAAGAAATATCAATGCACAAGTGATGACATGAACTATATGGTCTATCATGCAGGTGAAACACCTATGAAGGACATTATTGAAGATGCTTTAACACAACCTTTTATTACAGAATATAAGATGGTTGTATTAAAGAATCCAATCTTTCTTACAAAAGAGAAGCCTAAAAAGAAACTAGTCACAGATGAAGATATTAAACTATTTTTAGATTATATTGAACATGATAATCCAACAACATTATTTGTAATATATCATGATCAGCGTAACTTTGATGAAAGAAAGAAAGTAGTTAAATCATTACGTAAAAATGCGAAATGGTATGAAATAGAGAAATTAACCTTCAATCAGCTTTATAAGGCTACTAGAGAAGCCATTGTTCATAGAAATGCCTCTATTGAAGACAATGCTCTTGCTTTATTACTAGAACGCTGTGGAAATGATCTTCTCACTATTTCTAATCAGGTAGAGAAATTATGTCTCTATACACATAGTATAAAGAAAGAAGATGTTGAAAGATTAGTCCCACCACGAGTTGAAGAGGATGTCTTTAAGTTAACTAATGCATTATTGAATCATGATTTAAGAAATACAATGCGTGTTTATCAAGACTTAATCTCTAAGAAACATGATCCTTTAGAACTCATTGGTTTAATTGCGAATGCATTACGTAATCTCTATCAGGTCTCTATTATGAGCAAGAAGGGCTATCGTGATAATGATATTGCCTCAGCATTAGGTCTTAATCCTCGTGCTATCTATCCAATTCGTAAAAATGCAGCACATTTTGATATCACTGAACTCATGGAAAAACTCTATGCCTTATCAGAACTAGATTATGCAATCAAGACAGGTACAGTAGATAAATTTAGAGGATTAGAACTCTTCTTGATGAGGATATAATATGGAAACAAAAGCACTTTATATTCATATTCCTTTTTGTGATCATATCTGTTCTTATTGCGATTTCGCAAAGGTCTATTATCGTGAAGAGTTTGTCTTAAAATATCTAGAACGATTAAAAGAAGAACTTAACGCTCTTCCTCATCATATAATGAGAACTATTTATATAGGAGGAGGAACACCAAGTGCTCTTTCTTTAAAACAATTAGATATCTTATTAAGCATGGTTGATCCTTTTGTAGGTGATGATACTCTCGAATATACAATAGAAGTCAATTCTGAATCAGCAACGCTTGATAAACTAGAATGTATGCATACTCATGGTGTGAATCGAATAAGCGCTGGTGTACAGACATTTAATAATGATTTATTAAAAAAGATTGAACGTTATCATACTTCTGATATTGCGAAAGAAGTAGTAAGAAATGCAAAGGCTATAGGCTTTAAGCATATCTCTATTGATTTGATGTATGGACTTCCTAATCAGACATTAGAAGATGTCCAAGAAGATTTAAAGACTGCCTTATCACTTCCTATTAATCATTTATCTTATTATTCGCTTATATTGGAGGAACATACACGTTTATATGATTCCTTTGAACCTCTTGATGAAGAAACAGAAGGAAAGTGGAGTGATTATATTGTAGAGATACTTTCTCATGCTGGTTTTCATCGCTATGAAGTCTCTAACTTTGCGTTAGGAAATCATGAATCAGAACATAATAAAGTTTATTGGCATTATGATAACTATTATGGTGTGGGCATTGGTGCGACAGGTAAAATAGATAATGAACTTATTTCTCACTCGCGTAGTCTTACTGATTACTTGCAGGGGAAGAATACAATATATATAGAAAAAGAAACAATTGAAGATACAATGTTTAATCATCTTATGATGTCTTTACGTCTAAAAGAAGGATTAGACCTTGATGAATTTAAAAGAAGATATCATTGTTCTGTAGAAGATGTCTATAAAGAAGCTCTTACTAAGAACCTAGGTAATCATTCGTTGATTATTGAAAACAATCATTTGAAAACAAATGATACACTCGATCTTCTTAATTCCATTCTTCTAGATTTCTTACCAGAATAAATGGTTTCTCAAATTAGAGAAACCATTTTTAATATAAACTAGCACTAAAGTCTTGACACTGCTAAAAAAGAATGTATAATGAATCTAGCACAAGAGGAAAAAGAGTGCTAAGGAGGTGCTTGGGAATGCTTTCGGCAAGACAAATGCTTATATTTAAATATATTGTCGAAGAGTTTATTGAAACAGCAGAACCTGTTGGATCTAAGCTTCTAATGACAAAATATGAATTACCATATTCAAGCGCCACTATTCGAAATGAAATGAGCAAGCTTGAAGAACTTGGCTTTCTAGTGAAGACACATACATCTTCTGGTCGTGTCCCTTCTAAGAAGGGATATTACTATTATGTAAATACTTTGCTTCAGCCAAATGTCGACGAACAGGTAAAGAACCAGGTTGCAACTATCTTTAGTGATACACATCAATCATTGAATAATTTGATTAAAGAAAGCTGCGAAATGTTAAGCCAGTTGACTGATCTAACGGCGGTTGCTCTAGGACCTAATTCAAGTTATGAATCTCTGCAGAACATTACACTTGTTCCAATTGGGACGCGCAATGTGACTGCGATTATTGTAACGGATAAGGGACATGTAGAAAATCGAGTTTTCACTTTATCTGAGACGTTGAGTTTGGATGATTTACAATCTTGTGTAGCGGTAATGAACGACACATTAGTTGGAACACCAATTAATCAGGTGGCAGATAGATTAGAAAACGATGTCAAGCCAATCCTCAATACGAGAATCAAGGAACATGAAATCTTGTTTAATGCTTTCTTAGAAGCATTTATGAAGTTTGCAAGAAACAATGTATATTTCTCTGGTAAAGATCATTTGCTGTATCAACCAGAATACAATGATGTCAACAAGTTAAGAAAATTAGTGAGTGCATTTGAAAATTCATCAAACTGGAATTTCTTAGCACCAACTGATGATGATGGTATCAAGGTATTAATTGGTGATGATTCAAATGTATCTGGACTTGATGATGTATCAGTTATTTCATCTTCTTTTGATACAGGAGGAGCTAGTAAAGGAACGATTTCTGTAATCGGTCCAACACGTATGCCTTACAAGAAAGTTGTATCGCTTGTAGAATATATTACTGAAAATATAGAAAGAATCATCAAGGAAAATGATGAGTAGAAGAGGTGAGACCATGGCAGAAGAAATGAAGAAAGAAGCAGAAGAAACTGTTGAAGAATCTACTAAGGAAGAAGCTGAAAAAGTAAAAGAAGAAACAACTGAAGAAGCAACTGAAGAAACAGCTGAAGAAACAGTAGATCCTAAAGATGAAAAGATTAAGGATTTAGAATCTCAAATCAACAAGTGGAAGACAGATTATTATAAAGTATTCGCTGATATGGAAAACTTAAAGAAAAGACTTAAAAATGAACATGCGAATCAGTTAAAGTATGCAATGCAGTCTTTTATTGAAGAGTTATTACCAGTTATTGATAACTATGAAAGATCATTAACTGTTGAACCTGAAAGCGAAGAAGGTAAGAATATTCTTAAGGGTAATAAGATGATTTTGAACCAGTTAATGAATATTCTTGGTAAGAATGGTGTAACTGTGATTGAAGCACAGGGTAAGGAATTTGATCCAAATATGCACCAGGCAGTCATGCAGGATGATAATCCTGACTTTGGTCCAAATATTGTGACTGAAGAATTACAAAAAGGTTATATGTTAAAAGATAGAGTAATTAGAGCAACTTTAGTGAAAGTGAATAAGGATTAATAGGAGGAGAACTTATTATGAGTAAAATTATTGGTATTGATTTAGGTACAACAAATTCATGTGTCAGTGTTATGGAAAATGGTGAAGCAAAAGTAATTGCAAATCCAGAAGGAATGAGAACAACTCCATCAGTTGTTGCATTCAAGAACGGTGAAATCATCGTTGGTGAAGCTGCAAAGCGTCAGGCTGTTACAAATCCTGATACTGTAGCATCAATCAAGAGACATATGGGTACAAACTATAAAGAACATGTAAATGGTCGTGATTATACACCAGAAGAAATTTCAGCAATGATTCTTCAGAACTTAAAGGCTACTGCTGAAAGCTATTTAGGTGAAAAAGTAACTAAGGCAGTTATCACAGTTCCAGCTTACTTCAATGATGCTCAGCGTCAGGCTACTAAGGATGCTGGTAAGATTGCAGGTCTTGATGTTGAACGTATTATCAACGAACCTACAGCTGCGGCACTTGCTTATGGTGTAGATAAAACTGAACAGGAACAGAAAGTATTAGTATATGACTTAGGTGGAGGAACATTCGATGTTTCTATCCTTGACTTATATGATGGTACATTTGATGTATTAGCCACTGCAGGTAACAACCGCTTAGGTGGTGATGACTTCGATAAGAAAGTTATGGACTACATGGTTTCTGAATTCAAGAAAGAAAACGGTGTTGATTTAAGCGCTGATAAGATGGCTATGCAGAGAGTAAAAGATGCTGCAGAAAAGGCTAAGAAAGACTTATCTGGTATGATGCAGACTCAGATCTCATTACCATATATCACTGCTGGTGCTAATGGACCACTTCATTTAGATATGACTCTTACAAGAGCTAAATTTGATGAATTAACAGCTGATTTAGTTGCTAAAACAGAAGTTCCAGTAAGACAGGCATTAACTGATGCGAAAGTATCTGCTTCTGAAATCGATCAGATCTTATTAGTTGGTGGTTCTACTCGTATCATTGCAGTACAGGAATCAGTTAAGAGATTATTAGGAAAAGAACCTAACAAGTCAGTTAACCCTGATGAAGTAGTATCTATGGGTGCTGCAATCCAGGGTGGTGTTATCACTGGTGATGTTAAGGATGTCGTATTACTTGATGTTACACCATTATCACTTGGTATCGAAACTATGGGTGGTGTTATGACAGTATTAATCCCTCGTAACACAACTATCCCAACTACTAAATCACAGATCTTCTCAACTGCTGCTGATAACCAGCCAGCTGTAGATATCAACGTATTACAGGGTGAACGTGCAATGGCTAAAGATAATAAGCAGTTAGGCTTATTTAAACTTGATGGTATTGAACCAGCTCCAAGAGGCATTCCTCAGATTGAAGTATCATTTGATATCGACGTTAACGGTATCGTAAACGTTAAAGCAAAAGATATGAAGACAAACAAAGAACAGTCTATCACTATTCAAAACTCTACAGGTTTAAGTGAAGAAGAAATCGATAGAATGGTTAAGGAAGCTGAAAGCAACAAGGCTGACGATGAAAAGAAACGTAAAGACATCGAAACTAAGAACAAAGCAGAAGCTATGATCAACCAGATTGATAAGGCTTTAGCTGAACAGGGTGCTAACCTTCCAGAAGATCAGAAGAACCAGGCTACAGCTTTAAGAGATGAACTTAAGACTGCATTAGACAATAATGATATGGCTACTCTTGAATCTAAGATGAGTGAACTTGAACAGATCGCTCAGCAGATGGCTGCTGCTCAGTATCAGCAGCAGAATGCTGGTAACACAGCAGGTGCAGACACTTCATCTAACAACAATAACGATGATTTCGTTGATGCAGACTTTACTGAAAAGAACTAACAAGAAAGCCAAGGGCAAACCCCTTGGCTTATATTAAATGAGGTGTAATTTATGGCAGATAAGAGAGATTACTATGAAGTCCTTGGTGTATCTAGGGATGCTTCAAAAGATGAAATAAAACGTGCTTATCGTAAGATGGCAAAGAAATATCACCCTGATGTGAATAAAGCGCCAGATGCAGCAGACAAGTTCAAGGAAGTTAATGAAGCCTATGAAGTTCTTTCTGATGAGAATAAGAAGGCGGCTTATGACCGTTATGGACATGCAGCATTTGAACAGGGTGGTGCAGGCGCTGGAGGATTTGGTGGCCAGGGATTTGGCGGATTTGAAGATATGGACTTTGGGGATATCTTCGGTTCATTCTTTGGCGGAGGACAGTCACGTTCTAGAAGACCTACAGGACCACAAAAAGGTGAAGACCGTTATGTTCAGATAGAAATTGATTTCATGGATGCTATCAAGGGTAAAAAGACAGAACTTAAGATTAACTATGATGAACAGTGTTCTCATTGTCATGGTACAGGTGCAAAGAATCCTAATGATGTGCATACATGTTCTAGATGTGGTGGAACAGGACGTATTAGAGTACAGCAGCGTTCTCCATTTGGTACTATCATTAATGAATCAGTCTGCCCAGACTGTCATGGTACAGGTAAGGTAGTCAAGGATAAGTGTCCACATTGTCACGGTTCAGGATATATTAATAAGAATGTCACTGTAGAATTAACAATCCCAGCTGGTATTAATTCTCATCAGCAGTTACGTGTCGCTGGTAAAGGACAGCGTGGTGTGAATGGTGGTCCTAATGGTGACTTATATGTAGAAATCTATGTACGTCCACATAAATACTTTGTGAGAAACGGTAATGATATTTCTATATCAGTTCCAGTTTCTGCAGTAGATGCAACTCTTGGCTGTGAAGTTGAAGTACCTACTGTTTATGGTGATGTCACTATGAAGATTCCAGCAGGAACACAGACTGGTACAGTCATGAGACTTAAGGGTAAAGGTGTCAAGAACATGCGTGGTGATACTTATGGTGATCAGTATGTTCAGGTTAACGTTTCTATTCCTAAGAAGTTAAGCAAGAAAGAAAAAGACCTTTATACAAAACTTAAAGAATTAGATGAAAAAGAATCTATTTTTGATCAATTTAAGAAATCATTCAAGAGATAGGGATATTGAGTATTCCTATCTTTTTTGTATAATGAAATAAGGAGGTTAGTATGAAATATAAAACTATATTATGGGATATAGATGGCACACTTCTTAATTTTGAAATGTCTGAAAGAATCAGCATGGAAAAATGTTTAGAGAAACATGGCGTATCTATGACAGAAGCACAATTTGAAGAATACAAAAAGATTAATAAAGAATGTTGGAAGATGATTGAAAAGGATCATTCAAGAAGAAATGAACTCATGGTGAAACGTTTTGTAGATTTTTTTGCATTACTTAATGTTTCTATTGATGGTGTTCAGTTTAATAAAGATTATCAGGAAGCATTAGGTACTTATTATTGTTTGAATGAATTCGCCTTAGATGTCATTTTGGCGCTTAAACCACATTGCAAGCAGTATGCAGCATCAAACGGCTCAAAAGTCGCTCAGTTAGGCAAATTAAAGGGTACAGGGCTTTATGATTTATTTGATGATATATTCATCTCAGAAGATGTAGGATACGAAAAACCTGATCTCACTTACTTTAATTATATTAAAGAAAAAACCCACTATGATCCTGATACCACAATTATTATTGGAGACTCACTTACAAGCGATATAAAGGGTGGAGAGAATGCAGGAATAGATACATGCTACTTTAATCCAGAACATCAAAAAAACACTTCTCAAGCTGTCACATACGAAATAGACAAACTTATAGAAGTGTTAGACATAGTAAAATAAAAGAGGCTGTTACCAGCCTCTATTATTATATCGATTAAGCGCTCTTTCTTAAAGTTCTTAACTGTCTTGCAGAAACTCTTACCTTTGTAGGCTTACCATCGATGATGACAGTAGCTTTCTGTAAGTTAACATTCCACTTTCTTCTTGTAGCGTTTAATGCATGAGAACGGTTGTTACCAGACATAGGTCCTTTACCGCTAAGCTGACATTTTCTAGACATTGAATTCACCATCCTTTTACTTGTTTCACATACTCGTGTATCTTACCATCTACCTCATCAAAAATCAATCATTTTTTTTATTAATCTGTCCAAAATGTAAAAAAAGTTGAATATATGGACAAAATAAGGATTGAAAAATCTTTATTGTTTGCTATAATCCTAATTGTTTGTAATGTTTGTGTATATGATATATAATTACTATTATGAAAAAAGAATAAAAATGGAGGAATCAATATGATTAAAAAAACAACTGATCTTGGAAATATAGATATTTCAACTGACGTTATTGCTACTATTTGTGGCGGAGCTGCAACAGAATGTTATGGTGTTGTAGGTATGGCTAGCCAGAAGATGATGGATGGTTTTTATGATCTTCTAGGTAAAGATAATTATTCTAAAGGAATTGTTGTTGAAGAAGGTCAGACTGGTTCTATTATTAATCTTTATATTATTGTAGGTTACGGTGTGAAGATTTCTGAAATCGTATATGAAGTACAGAAGAAAGTTAAATATGTACTAGAAAAGACTCTAGATATTGATGTTGAAGCTGTGAACGTTTATGTTCAGAGCATCCGTGTAATGGACTAGGAGGATGAAGCATGAAGGAAATTAACGGTAAAATGTTTAAACAGATGGTCTTAAGCGGGGCCATCGTATTACATAATAATCATCCTGAGGTAGATGCTTTAAACGTCTTCCCAGTACCAGATGGAGATACAGGTACTAATATGTCTCTTACATTCAATTCTGGGGCTGAACAGGTTGAAAAGCTTGCTGATGATACATCTATTGGTGATATCGCTAAAACTCTTTCTAAGGGCTTATTAATGGGAGCAAGAGGTAACTCTGGTGTAATCCTTTCTCAGATTTTTAGAGGTGTAGCTAAATCACTTAAGGGAAAAGAAACTGCCAATGTTGCAGAATTATCTGATGCATTCTCTTCTGGTGCTAAAGTGGCTTATAAAGCAGTTATGCGTCCAGTAGAAGGAACAATCTTAACAGTTATCAGAGAATCTGCTGATGCAGCTGCTAAGTATGTACAGCCAGATATGGAAATTGAAGACTGGTTCTCTTACTTTGTAAAGAGTGCTGAAAAGTCTTTAGATAATACACCTGAACTTCTTCCAGTATTAAAAGAAGTAGGTGTAGTTGACTCAGGAGGAGCTGGTTTATTATTAGTATTAACTGGTTTCATGGCTGCTCTTGCTGGTGAAGTGATTGAAAAAGTAGATAATGTTGGTGCTGCAAGTGATGTGGAAATTGTACAGGAAGAAGAAAAGCCTTATGGTTATCGTGTACAGTTCACATTAAAGATTGATGAAAGAAAGATGAATGCATTCAACTTAGATGGTTTCATCAATGAGTTAAAGAACTTACCAGGTAAGAACGTAGATGTAGCACAGAAAGATAATAAGGTTATTGGTAATGTAGATACATTAAAGCCTGGTAATGCATTAAATACAGGTCTTCGTTTTGGTGAATTCACTAAGGTAACTGTAGTGAATACTGAAGTATCTGAAGAAGAAAAAGAAGAAGAAATCCCAATGGCTCCTGCTAAGGAAATGGCTCTTATTTCTGTGGCTGCAGGTGATGGTATTAAGGATATGTTCCTTGAATTAAATTGTGATCATGTTGTATCTGGTGGTCAGACAATGAACCCCGCAACTGAAGATATCGTTAAAGCAATCAAGGGTGTGAATGCAAAGCATGTCATTATTCTTCCAAATAACTCTAATATCGTCATGACTGCGCAGCAGGCGGCTACAGTATTAGAAGGAGAAGTAGACGTTGTAGTATTACCTACTAAGACTATTCCTCAGGGATTATCTGCTGCTATCATGTATAATCCAGAAGCAACATTAGATGAAAATGTGGATGAAATGAAGGAAGCTATTGCGAATGTAAAGACTGGTCAGGTTACTTTCGCAATCAAGGATACTTCAATTGATGGTTTAGAAATTAAAGCAAATAACTATATGGCTTTATGTGAAAAGAAGATTGTGGCTTGTGTACCAGATAAGCTAGAAGCATTAAAGAATGTTTTAAGCAATCTTGTAGATGAAGATTCTGAAATCGTTACACTTATTTGTGGTGAAGACGTAACAGAAGAAGAACAGGAAGCAGCTAGAAGCTTCATTGAAGAAAACTATGAAGATGTAGAATGTGAAGTTCATGTTGGTAAACAGCCAGTTTACTCATTTATCGTTGGTGTAGAATAAACTATTAAATTCCTATCACTTGTGGTGGGAATTTTTTTGTTTACAGAAAAAGTCAAATCCATTGACATTGGAGAATTATATGTTATACTTAAATAGTAATCATTCCTAATAAGGAATTAAAAAGGAGAAAAGAATATGGCAAAATTTGTATGTAAAGTGTGTGGATATGTTTATGAAGGAGATGCAGCACCAGCTGAATGTCCAGTATGTCATGTAGGCGCTGATCAGTTTGAAGAAGTAAAAGGTGAAATGAAATTAGCTGCTGAACATGAATATGGTATTTATGCTAAGACTGTAAAGAATAATCCTGATATCACTGATGAAGATAAGAAATTTATCTTTGATCAGTTAAAAGCAAACTTTGAAGGTGAATGTTCAGAAGTTGGTATGTATTTATGTATGGCAAGAATCGCACATAGAGAAGGTTATCCTGAAATTGGTTTATATTGGGAAAAAGCAGCTTATGAAGAAGCAGAACATGCTGCTAAATTTGCTGAAATGTTAGGTGAAGACTTAGAACCAAATATGAAAGCAACTACTAAGGACAACTTAGCTTGGCGTGTAGATTGTGAATTTGGTGCAACTGCTGGTAAGGTTGAACTTGCTACATGTGCTAAAAAGAATAACTTAGATGCAATTCATGATACAGTTCACGAAATGGCAAGAGATGAAGCACGACATGGTAAAGCATTAAAAGGTTTATTAGAGAGATATTTTGGAAAATAATTGAATCAGTAAGAATTCAAAGGCATCAACTTAAGGATTTAAACATCCACAAAGTTGGTGCTTTTTTTGTTAATGTAAATTATAACTGTTTAATGAATAATTGTTTTAAATTATCTAAAGTGATTTCCTTAATGAAGGACCTTATAAAGATGATTTAACTGAAGTAAATAAGAAATGCAAGACTCTTATTCTTCAAAATATGATGTATCAATTAATTCTATGCTTTGTTCAAGTGAAAATCTAGGTGTTGTGTATGATATCAAGGATAATGAAATCACAAAAGATATTAAGTATATTTTGTTGTATTCTCTAGATAATCATAAACTAGTGACAATTGCATGTCGTTTTGATACAAGTGTAGAAAGAGCTGATTTCTATTTATGGGCTATCGTCTTGTTAAGAATTTTATCAGAAGAAGATAATTCCTCAACAGAATGGTTTTCATTACTCGCAGATTCAATGGATGGTCCTAATCAGGTAGGTGATTATTATTTCAAACTTGATATGGGTGATGAAAACTATTGTCGTGTTACCTAAATAATAGAAACAATTAGAAGAATTCTTTTCTAAAACTCGTGTTATAATAGACACGAGTCCAAAGAAAGGAATTCTTCTTTTTTAAGTAGAATAAGAGTATCAATGAAAGCTATATTAGTTATGACATCGGACAATCCCTTCTACATAGATGAACTCAAATCATTATGTATTGCATGTGATATTGAAGTAGAAGATGTTGTTATTCAGAAATTAGAAAAAATTAATCCTGCCACTTATATTGGTAAAGGTAAAATAGAAGAAATCAGATTAAGATTAGATGGAGAAATGGTGATCTTTGATGATGAACTATCTCCATTACAGGTCAAGAACCTTACTGATCAATTACAAACAGAAGTAACAGATCGTACAGATTTAATTCTTCGTATATTTGAACAGCGTGCACAGACAAAAGAAGCAAAATTACAGGTAGAAATAGCAAGAGACCAATATTTATTACCTAGACTTGCAGGAATGCAGGAACATATGTCACATCAGCAAGGTGGTTCTGGGTTTAGAGGATCTGGTGAAAAACAGATTGAGTTAGATCGTCGTATCATCTCTAGAAAGTTGTCCCGTTCTAGAAAAGAACTAGCACAGATTGTAAAACAAAGACAAACACAAAGAGAAAGACGCAAACGTAATAATATTCCTGTGATTGCTTTGGTCGGTTATACAAATAGTGGAAAGTCTACTTTACTCAATACCTTATGTCAGAATAAAGAAAAAAAGGTATTTGAGAAGGATATGTTATTTGCGACATTACAGACTTCTACTAGAAATATCAAGATTAAGAATTATACATGCTTGTTTACTGATACAGTTGGTTTTATTGAACGTTTACCACACAATCTGATTCAGGCATTTCGTTCCACTTTAGAAGAAGTGAAAGAAGCAGATTTATTACTCCATGTTGTTGATTCAAGTTTTGAAGATTATCAATTACAGGTTGATACAACCAATAAGGTATTAGAAGAATTAGGTGTTGAAAATACACCTATGATCTATGTGTACAACAAGGTTGATTTAAATAAGTATGGTTATGTACATCCTGTCACTCCTTATGTTTTTATATCTGCAAAGGAAAAGATTGGTTTAGACTTGTTAGAAGATGAAATAAGTCATATCCTCTTTAAGGATTATGAAACTTTCCAATTAGGTATTCCTTATGATAAGGGAGAAGATTTCAAGTATCTTTATGAGAATACCTATGTGGAACAGGTTGACTATCGTGATGATTATATCTATTTACAGATAGAAGCTAAAAGACAGGATATTAAAGACTATCTTATGTACATCCTTTTAAATTAATGAAACGGAGTTTCATTAATTAACCATTTTTTGTATATTTTATGAAACGTTATAATAATCAGCCTTGAAACAGTTTACATATATAAGGCGTGATTGATAGAATGTATTCATAAGATAAAGGAGACACATAAAATGGAAAGAAAAATGCCAAAAGATTTTTACTGGGGTGGTTCAGTATCATCATTCCAGACTGAAGGACACAGAAATGAAGGGGGAAAGGGTGTTTGTATCTATGACGTAAGACCTATGAACCCTGAATTCTCTGACTGGAACGATGCAATTGATGAATATACTCGTTATGATGAAGACATCGCATTAATGAAAGGTATGGGATTTAACTTCTATCGTTTCTCAATCTGCTGGAGCCGTATCATTCCTAATGGTACATTAGATGAACCAGTAAACGAAGAAGGTGTAAAGTTCTACAGTGATTTAATTGATAAGCTACTTGCTGCAGGCATTGAACCAATGATCACTTTAGTACATTTCGATATGCCTTATCATCTTGTAAAGAACTACAATGGTTTTGCTTCAAGATATGTTGTAGACTGTTTTGAAAGATATGCAAAAGTTTGTATTGAAAGATTCGGTGATAGAGTTAAACATTGGATGTCATTCAATGAACAGAACCTTCATTCAATGATGTTAAGAGTTTCTAACGCTGAAGAAATTCCTGAAGGTGTAAGTCTTCCTAAACATTTATATCAGGTAAACCACAATGTTATGATGGCTCATTGTAAAGCAGTACGTGCTTTAAGAGAAATGCAGCCAGATGCTAAGTTCTGTGGTATGGGTGCAATCACTAATATTTATGCATATGACAACAGCCCAGAAAATAATTTATTTGCAACTCAGGCTTATAACTTATTAAATGGTTATCTTGTTGATACATTTGCTCAGGGTAAATATCCTGATTACTGGAATGCTTACTTAGAAAATCGTGGATGGATGCCTACATTTGAAGAAGGCGATGAAGAACTATTAAAATATACTGTAGACTATATCGCATTCTCTTATTATCGTTCTGATACAGTTAAGACTGGTGTATTTGATTATGAAAGACCAGCTTGTGACTGTGTGAATGAACAGAAGATCCAGAATCCTCATTGTGAAGCTAATGAATGGCATTGGGAAATCGATCCAGTTGGATTCAGATGGACTTTAAATGATTTACATCATAGAACAGGTTTACCAGTATTTGTACTTGAAAATGGTATTGGATGGCGTGAAGATATGACTCAGGAAGAAGTAGACAAGATGCTTGCTGAAGGTCGTACAATCGAAGATGATTATCGTATTAATTATCATAGAGACCATATTCGTGAAATGGAAAACGCAATGTTTGAAGATGGTGTAGACTGCTTAGGTTATATTACTTGGGGACCAATCGATATCCTAGCTAGTATGTGTAATATGGATAAGCGTTATGGATTTGTTTATGTTAATAGAACAAATAAAGATTTAAGAGATATGAAACGTATTCCAAAGAAATCTTATAATTATATCAAGAAAGTATTCGAATCTAACGGGGCTGATTTAGACTAATACTTGCTTAGACCATGCGAAATGCATGGTCTTTTTTTATGTGAATTTATAAACGTTTAGTGAATAAATTAACTTAATGTAAAGGCTTTCATTTTTTCTCATATCGTCCTAAAATAGTATTAAAGGAGATTTGAGATATGATTACTTTTAGAGGTGGCGTCCATCCCTATGATGGAAAAGAATATACGAAAGATAAACAAATAGAAAAATTAGAAGCCAGCCAGGAGGTTGTTTTTTTAATGAAACAGCATATTGGTGCACCAAGTATTCCTGTAGTAAAGGTTAAAGATGAAGTGCATGTAGGTACATTGATTGCTCAGGCGGGTGGTTATGTATCAGCCAATATAATTTCTTCTGTCTCTGGAATAGTGAAACGTATTGAAAAAAGACAGGATGCATCGGGTCATTATCAGGATGCAGTCGTTATAGAAAATGATGGAAATTATACATCTGATTATGAGGTACATGAAAATAATATCGATACACTTACTTTTGAAGAAAAGATAGAAAAAGTAAAAAATGCAGGTGTAGTTGGCCTAGGTGGGGCAGGGTTCCCCACACATGTGAAGCTCAATGTAAAAGAACCAGAAAAAATAGAATATGTTATTGTGAATGGAGCTGAGTGTGAGCCTTATTTTACGTCTGACTATCGTTTGATGCTTGAAAGATCTAAAGAACTGATTGAAGGATTAAAGATCATGTTAACTCTTTATCCTCATGCTGTTGGCTATATTGGAATCGAAGATAATAAGAAAGAAGCGATTCATACATTAGAAAAACTATGCGCACATGAAGAAAGAATAAGCGTTAAAGTATTGAAGACCAAATATCCACAGGGTGGAGAAAGAATGTTGATAGAAGCATTGACTGGAAGAAGCCTCAATTCAAAGATGCTCCCTCTTGATGTGGGTTGTATTGTAGATAATGTGGCCACAGTTCTTGCAATCAGAGAGGCGATTAAATATGATCGTCCTTTAATTTCTACAGTCATGACTCTCACAGGAGATGGAGTAAATACTCCTTGTAATATAGAGGTTCCTGTAGGAACTGATTTCCAGTTTATTGTTGAATCACGTGGTGGTTTGAAAGAGAATGTAGAGAAAATCATCAGTGGAGGTCCAATGATGGGTATTTCACTTATTTCTCTTCATATTCCTGCCGTAAAGACAAGCAGTTCTATTCTTGCTTTCACTCATGATGAAGTGGCATTAAATATGCCTACAGCTTGTATTAGATGTGGACGCTGTATAGATGCCTGTCCAAGTCATCTCATTCCTCAAAAGCTAAATCAAGTTTCTTTGAAGAATGATATCAATACATTCATACAGATGAATGGTATGGAATGTATAGAATGTGGATGCTGCAGTTATGTATGTCCTGCAAAAAGAAATATGACACAGGCTATTAGAAAATGTAAGTCAACTGTTGCATCTCTTAAAAGAAAGTAGGGGAATGTTATGAATAAATTATTACATACATCATCATCACCTCATGTACGTGATCAAACAGATACGGCACATATTATGATTGATGTCATTATCGCATTGATGCCTACAACACTCTATGGAATTTATCAATTTAAGTTAAATGCAGCACTTATTGTCGTTGTATCAGTGCTTACTTGTGTATTATCCGAATATCTATTTGAATACTTTATGAAGAAGCCTATTACAATCAAGGATTGTTCTGCAATTGTAACAGGACTCATTCTTGCATTAAATCTTCCATCCACTGTTTCTCTATGGATACCAGTCATTGGTGCTCTATTTGCGATTATTATTGTGAAACAGTTATATGGTGGGCTAGGACAGAATTTTATGAACCCTGCCTTGGCAGCACGCTGTTTCTTGCTTATTTCATTTACTGGACGAATGACAAATTTCATCTTTGATGGTGTCACTACTGCAACGCCACTTGCAATTCTTGAAACTAGATCTCATTATGACTTATTCCGTCTATTTATCGGTACAACAGCAGGCACTATTGGTGAAACATCCACTTTGATGATTTTAATAGGTGGCGCTTATATGTTAGTAAAGAGAGTTATTAAACCAACTATACCAGTGGCTTATCTTCTTTCTTTCTCACTCTTTACTCTTATTTTTTCACCATTCCGTTTTGATTTCTATTATCTCGCATGCCAGTTATGTGGTGGAGGCTTAATGCTTGGCTGCTTCTTTATGGCCACTGATTATGTGACAACACCTATTAATTTTGAAGGCCAGATTGTCTTTGGTGTTTTAATTGGAATACTCACTGGTTTATTTAGATTCTTTGGGGCAACCACAGAAGGTGTTTCTTATGCGATTATTCTAGGAAATCTTGTAGTACCTCTTATTGAGAAATATACACTTCTCTATAAAACAAAGAAGGCGGTGGTATCATGAATATAAAGAGAATCATCAAGGATACATGCATCTTATTTATCATTACTATTGTATCTGGATGTCTCCTTGGTTTTGTCTATAATTCTACAAAAGATAAAATAGCCGCAAAACAAGAAGAAACAAAGCTTCTTGCCTATAAGCAGGTTATGAGTGAAGCAGATGATTTCAAGGCAGATTACAGCAAACTCATTCAACAGAGTCCAAAGCTTCTGACAAAAGATTATGGTAAAAATGGTATTGAAATCACTAATGCTTTAGGGGCTTATAAAGATAATAAATTACAGGGTTATGTTATCCAGGTAACTGATAAAGATGGCTTTGGTGGTGAAATAGAACTTATTATTGGAATTGATTTAAATAAACAGATTAAAGGCGTAGAAATCTTATCTATTAATGAAACAGTAGGGCTTGGTATGAACGCAAAGAATGAATCTTTTAGATTACAATATTTGAATAAGAAGGTGGATTCATTTGTCATAACTAAAACAGGTAAAGAGAAAGATAATGAAATTGATTCTCTTTCTAGTGCCACTATTACTTCTAAAGCTGTCACAAATGGTGTCAATGGTGCTCTTGATTTCTATGATCTGTTGAAAGGTGATGGACAACATGAATAAATATATCAAGCCAGTCTATAATGGCATTATTAAAGAAAACCCTACATTTGTCTTAATGTTAGGTATGTGTCCAACTCTTGCTGTCACAACTTCAGCGATGAGTGGGATGGGTATGGGACTTACGACAATGGCTGTACTTATTATGAGTAACTTTGTGATTTCCGCATTACGTAAGATTATTCCTGAACGTGTTAGAATTCCAGCTTATATAGTCATCGTGGCCACTCTTGTGACTGTTGTACAGCTCCTATTACAGGCAAATCTTCCATCTTTATATGATACATTAGGTATTTATATTCCTCTTATTGTAGTTAACTGTATTATTCTGGGCCGTGCAGAAGCCTTTGCATCTAAGAATAATCCTATTCTTTCTATATTAGATGGTGTAGGTATGGGTTTAGGATTTACTTTAGCCCTTACTTGTATTGGACTCGTGAGAGAACTTCTAGGTGCTGGTACTGCTTTTGGTTATACAATTATGCCCAAAGCTTATGAACCTATTTCTATTTTTATTATGGCTCCAGGGGCATTCTTTGTCTTATCTATGTTAACCGCAATACAAAATAAATTAAAACTACCAAGCGCAACCAACATTGAACATTCTTCTACACTTGAATGTGGTGGAGATTGTACACATTGTCATGGTATTACTTGCTTTGAAGAATATAAGAAGGAGGCGCAAAAATAATGAAAACATTACTTTTAACTTTGATTAGTGTCTCTTTAGTCAATAACGTTGTTTTATCGCAATTCTTAGGCTTATGTCCATTCTTAGGTGTTTCTAAGAAAATAGAAACAGCAGCAGGTATGGGAGGCGCCGTTATATTCGTTATTACGATTGCCTCAGCTGTCACTTCACTTCTTTATCAATTATTAGTGAAATTCCATGTGGAATATCTAGAAACAATTGCGTTTATTCTTATTATTGCAGCACTTGTCCAATTAGTAGAATTATTCTTAAAGAAATATTCACAAGGGCTGTATCAGTCTCTAGGCGTTTATTTACCACTGATTACAACAAACTGTGCCGTACTTGGTGTGGCTTTGACGAATGTGCAGAATCATTATAATTTCATTACAAGTGTTGTCGCTGGTTTTGGAACAGCTGTAGGCTTCACTATATCTATTATTATTCTTGCAGGAATTAGAGAAAGAATAGAAGATAATGATATTCCTCATAGCTTCAAAGGGTCTCCTATTGTATTGATTACTGCAGGTTTGATGGCCATTGCCTTTATTGGCTTTTCAGGCTTGATTTAAAGGGGGAGAATGAACATGAAGTCAATTATGATTGCAACTCTCCTTGTTGGTTTGATAGGGCTATTTATTGGAATAGTTCTTGGTATTGCGAGTGAGAAGTTTAAGGTTGTTGTAGATGAAAAAGAACAGAAAATCAGATCTGTTCTTCCCGGTAATAACTGTGGTGCTTGTGGTTATCCAGGATGTGATGGTTTAGCTCATGCGATTGCAAAAGGAGAAGCACCTAGTAATCAATGTCCTGTAGGAGGCAATGAAGTAGGTGCAAAGATTGCTTCTATTTTAGGACAGGCTGCACAGGCAAGTACACGTTATACAGCCTTTGTGAAATGTAAAGGAACTTGTGATAAAGTCACACCTGTATCTGATTATACAGGTATTAAAGATTGTTTAAGTGCTGCATTAGTACCAGGTAAAGGTGGTAAGATGTGTACTTCAGGCTGTATTGGCTTAGGAAGCTGCGTACAGGCTTGTCAATTTGATGCAATACATATCATAGATGGCGTAGCTGTTGTAGATAAGGAAAAATGTAAAGGATGTCAGAAATGCATGGAAGCATGTCCTAATCATCTGATTGAAATGGTACCTTATGCTGCAATACATCGTGTTCAATGTAATTCTCATGACAAAGGACCAGTTGTCACTAAAAGCTGTCAATCAGGTTGTATTGGCTGTCGTTTATGTACAAAGGTATGTCCAAATGGAGCAATTACCGTCGATGATTTCTTAGCCCATATAGATTATTCTAAATGTACAAACTGTGGGGCATGTGTAGAAAAATGTCCTAAAAAAGTGATTCAATAAAAAAATCCCTTTATTGGGATTTTTTAAGAGTGATTGAATTTTTTTGTATAAGTGATTTGATTGTTTGTATCAATAAAGCATGCTTCTACATTGTCTAGTGATTCAATCAGTGCTTTACCTTTTTCTAATCCAAGTGAGAAACATACAGTACTTAATGCATCACCCTGCATTGAAGAAGGGGATACAATAGTGACAGAAGCAAGCCCATTATCATAACTATAACCTGTATGAGGATTGAGAATATGATGATAAACATGATGGTTCACTTTCATCTGTCGTTGATAAATGCCACTTGTTACAACTGATTTACCTTCTATCTTAGTACTTATAATAGATTCATCTGTTTTTTGAGGATTGGTGATTCCAATACGATATCCTTCTGTCATCTTATCTCCGACACATAGGATATTACCGCCAAGATTAATCAAGGCATTATTGACTTTATGCTGGATTAAATACTCTTTGAGTTTATCTGCAATATATCCTTTCGCAATGGCCCCTAAATCTATCATTGTATCAGGATTCTTATAGAGTATTCTTTTGTGATCACAGATAATATTTTGATAGTTGACTGATTGAAGACTTTCTTTTATGAGAGTTTCATCGGGTAAAGTTGCTTGATCACTCTTGAAATCCCACAAAGAACTCACCGCACCAATCGTAATATCAAAAGCACCTTTTGATAACTCACTATAATAAAGTCCCTGTTGAATGACAGAGGAGAGTTCATTAGAAATAGTTTGATATTGGGTCTTATTCTTATTATGATTAATTTGATAGAGTTCACTGTTTGTGTTTGTTGTAGAGAAAAGTAGCTCATATTTCTTACATAAATCAAAGCAGTTATTTAGAATCTTTTTTGAAGATGAATCATATAAAGTAATAGAGACAATTGTATCTAAACAGAACTCTTTCTGAGTAATGGGTTTATTATTAGGCTTACAGCCACTAAGTAAAGAAAAACATAGGATAAGTGAAAGTATTCTTTTCATAAAACACCTCCTTATTCTATTATACAAGGAGTAAATAATGAAAAACAGAAAATATGATATTTATGTATTGGCTATTTTATTGATTATAGCTGCTGCTGGTTTTCTTCTTCGTCCTCAGTCCAAGAGTAATATGATTAAAATTACTTTAAACAAAGAAGTTTATGGCTATTATGATCTAAGTAAAAATCAAACAATACATATTAATAAAGAGAATACATTAAAAATAGAAAATCATAAAATAAGAATGATTTCAGCCACCTGTCCAGATCATTTATGTATCAAGCAGGGGGCAATTAATAAAAAGGGGCAGAGTATCATCTGCCTTCCTCATAAACTCATTGTAGAGGTGGTGTCAGGAGGTGAAAACAAACATGATGATCAAGCATACTAAAGTCAGACAATTATGTTTTCTTGCAATATTCTGCACAATATCTATCATATTGAATTATATAGAAATGTTGTTTCCTATTTATTTAGGAATCCCTGGCGCAAAACTTGGCTTAGCCAATATTGTATCTTTGACTATTCTTTTATGCTTTGGATTTAAATATGCAGTGGGTGTCGCATTGCTTCGTATCTTTATTATAGGAATCACATTCACAAATCTTTATATGATGCTTTATAGCTTAGCTGGAGGCCTTCTTTCTATTAGTATTATGGCATTGATGGTAAAGACACATCTCTTTTCAAATATCGTTGTCTCTATAATAGGAGGCGTATCTCATAATATAGGGCAGTTACTTGTTGCCTTTGTCTTCTTTTCTACCTCTGCCTTTGTCTATTATCTTCCATATCTGATATTACTTGGTATTGTATCAGGCACGGTGGTAGGAATAATCGCACAAATCATATATATTAAAATAAAAAGGCATATTATTGGGTAAAATATGGGAGTGAAACATTTCCATATTTTTTTGTATATGTTATTATAAGGCGGTATGTTTAAAAGAAGGGTGAAATTATGAAAGAACGTGAACAATTTAAATCAAGGATAGGCTTCCTGCTTCTTTCTGCAGGATGTGCTATTGGTATTGGAAATGTATGGAGATTCCCTTATGTTGTAGGACAAAATGGTGGAGGAATCTTTGTCTTCTTCTATTTGATTTTCTTGCTTCTTATTGGTGTTCCAATTCTAAGCATGGAATTCTCTGTGGGACGTGCAAGTGCAAAAAGTCCAGTTAAAGCTTATCAGTCTTTAGAAAAACCAGGACAGAAATGGCATTTGCATGGTTATGTTGGATTATTAGGTAACTTCTGTTTAATGATCTACTATACTACAGTATCCGGATGGATGTTGAACTATTTCTATAAGTTCTTGACTGGTGGATTTACAGGAGTCAAAACATCTCAGGTTGCATCAGTTTTCCAGAATGTATTATCTAGTCCATCTCAGAATGTATTCTGGATGATAGTAGTTGTTGTTATTGGTATGTTAATATGTTCAATGGGATTACAGAACGGTGTAGAAAGAATTACAAAAGTTATGATGATTGGCTTACTTGGACTCATTGTAGTTCTTGCAGTACATGGGTTAACACTTGATAATGCGATGGCAGGTGTTAAATTCTATTTATATCCAGACTTTAATAAAATCAAACATATTGGCTTATTAAATGTGATCGTAGCGGCAATGAACCAGTCTTTCTTTACTTTAAGTATCGGTATTGGTTCAATGGCGATATTCGGTAGCTATTTAAAGAAAGATAAAACTCTTTTAGGGGAAGCAGTGAATGTTGCAGGGTTAGATACATTTGTCGCTATTGTGGCAGGTCTTATCATCTTTCCAGCATGTTTCTCATTTGGAGTAAATCCTGACAGTGGTCCAAGTCTCATCTTTATTACTTTACCTAATGTCTTTTTATCAATGACAGGCGGTAGAATTTGGGGTGCTCTATTCTTCCTATTTATGGCTTTCGCATCATTATCTACAGTCATTGCAGTATTTGAAAATATTATTGCCTGCACAATGGAATTATGGAACTTCACAAGAAAGAAATCAGTAATCATTAATTTGATTCTTATTACTGTATTCTCATTACCTTGTGCTTTAGGATTTAATGTCCTTAACTTCTTGCAGCCTCTTGGCAGTGGTTCAACAATACTAGATCTAGAAGACTTTATCGTAAGTAATCTTCTCTTACCACTTGGGTCTTTTGTTTATTTATTATTCTGTACATCTCGCTTAGGATGGGGATTCAAGAATTATCAAACAGAAGCCAATATGGGTGATGGTCCTAAGGTCCAGAACTGGATGCAGGGTTATCTTACAATTATATTACCTATTGCAGTCATATTCGTATTTATCAGCAGTTTGGTTTAAACAGTGGATATTCCACTGTTTCAGATTGTTGACAAATTAGATGAAAATATCAATTGG
>ULVP01031434.1_pt1 | contig 90494 bp, 79 predicted proteins | sample 1959551 | NCBI WGS metagenome assembly ULVP01 (sample SAMEA4835789, study PRJEB28245) | human gut metagenome | biome: gut microbiome; material: fecal sample | place: Denmark | collected 2008 | reverse complement strand
AAATCATAAACAGCTGTGGCAGTTACATTTTTACCTTCAGCCTTTAAGATTTTCATTGCCTTAACACCTTCATAAGTAGTAGGTACCTTTACATATACCTTGTCATCTACTTCTTCAAAAATCTTATGTGCTTCTTTAACGATTTCATCTGCTTCTGTCGCAATGACCTGAATATGTAAAGAACGTTCATCACCAATAATTTTTCTGATTTCTCTCATATGTCCAAAGAAATCCTTTGGGCTTGTCTTCTTTACAATACTTGGGTTACTAGTGACACCTACGATTGGTAAGTGATCCACTGCATCTCTAATTTCTTCTAAATTTACTGTATCGATAATAAATTCCATTGTTTTTCTCCTCCTATAAACTCTGTTCAGTTCTACCGATAATATCATCCTGAGTTGCCTTAGATAATACATTGAAGAATGCACTATATCCTGCAACACGTACAATTAAGTCTTTATGATTTTCTGGATGCTTCTGTGCATCAATAAGTGTTTCTTTAGAAACAATGTTGTACTGTACATGGTAACCATGGAGACGATTAAAGAATGTACGAATCAATAATTCTAGTTTCTGTTTATTTTCTTCTGTAGAAAGCATCTGAGGTGTCATCTTCTGGTTAAGAAGTACGCCTCCTGTGATCTTTTCAGTACGAAGCTTAGATATACTCTTGAATACTGCAGTAGGACCATTCTTATCTGTGTTATGTGCTGGAGAACATCCTTCAGCTAATGGTTCATGTGCATTTCTTCCATCAGGAGTAGCCATTGTACCCATACCCTGACCTACATTGGCACTAATTGAAGAAGTACCTGCATAACGAATACCACCAATAGGACCTCTGTTATAACGAGTATTTGGATATTTCTTGATTTCATCAATATAAGAATCATATGCTTCTACAATTAAGTTATCTGCATAATCATCATCATTACCATACTTAGGTGCTTCATCATTCAACATTTCCTGGATCTTCTTATTTTCAGGTGACTGGAAATCATCTAAGATAGCATTCCATAACTGTTCTCTTGTGATCTTCTTTTCATCATAAACAAGCTTCTTGATAGCTGCTAAGCTGTTTGCCATATTCGCAATACCGACCTGAAGACCTGAAATGAAGTCATAAACAGCGCCGCCTTCTTTGATAGTCTTACCTCTACCAATACAGTCATCAGTTAATGCAGAACATAGAATATCAGGCACATCTCTTTCAGATGCCTTATCAATAAAGTTTTCTACAATAACACTATAACGTGTCATTTCTCTTACTGTTTTGTCCCATGCTGCAAGTAAATCTTCATATGTTTCCATTTCAGTAAAGTAACCATGGCCCTTAGTGAAACGTTTGTTTGTAGTTAAGTCAACACCATTATTCATTGTACATAATAATACTCTTGGGAAGTTGACATAAGACATACCTGTACAACGATATCCCCATTTACCAGGAACAGCTGTTTCTACACAGCCGATAGCACTATAATTATAAGCATCTTCTTCCTTAACACCCCAGTTAATAAATGAAGGAATAATGATTTCATCATTATTTAATGCTGGCATACCAAATCCTAGTTTCATTACTTCAATACATTCATCAAAGAAATGTTTATTGAGGTTTGCATGATAACGTACAGTTAAGTTAGGCTGAGTGAGTCTTGTCTGAGCCACTGATTTTAATACCGCAAAACTTAATTCATTTACTGCATCCTTCTTATCAGTAGTCTGACCACCAATAGTGACATTCTGATACATTGGAGAACCGGCTGAACTTAATGTATGAGCCTGTGAACGTACCTTATTGACTGTGAGTGTCTTGATCCATAAACAAGTAAGAAGTTCTAATGCTTCTTCTTCAGTGATCTTCTTTTCGTTGATATCTTTAATATAATAAGGATACATATACTGGTCAAAACGTCCATAGCTTAATGAATGCCCATTTGATTCGATCTGAAGAATCAACTGAATGAACCATACAGACTGTATTGCTTCACGGAATGAATGAGCAGGTTCATAAGGCACCTTTGCACAGATTCTGCTTATTTCTAATAATTCTTCTTTTCTTGCAGGATTTGTTTCTTTTTCTGCCATTTCCTTTGCAAGAGAACTATAACGAAGTGTGAATGTATGTACTGCTTCAATAACAGTTAAAACTGAATTATAGAACATATACTTATCAACACTATCTGGCTGAGCCAAATCAAGCTTTTCTTTCATTTCTCTTGTATAAGCTTCATAACCCTTTAAGCCCTGTGCAAGAATACGTTCATAATTAACTGCAAGATGTGCATCCCCGGCATTCAACTTACCTTCCATACCAAAGACACCTGTTTCCATAAACACACTTACTTCTTCAGGTAGTAAAGCTTCACCTCTTGCACGTAGGTTATTATTTTCCCAGAAAGGGGCAATATCTCTTAACTGCTGTTTTGTTTCTTCAGTGATATAGAATACATCACCATCTCTCTTTTCAAAAAGATCTAATTCATCCATGATGAACTTCATTGTATATTCAGGGAATACTGGTGCATTACAATTCTTTGTAGACTGGTTACCTACAATAAGTGTTTTATCTTCAATATAGATAGACATGTTTTCAAGAATCTTCTTCAACATTCTTGCACGAACCATTACACGTGGCTGATTTAAGTTTTCCTTATAAGCCTCAGTCGCAAGAACAGCACGTTCTCCATCTACATAAGGCTTTTCATCTAATACTTCTTCTCTGAAAGCTTTCATTCTTTCAGTTAACTGACCAAAATGCTGAGTATTTTCCATTTTCGTTCCTCCTAATGTTTCATACGTAAGTTTTATATCTTTCATTACAAACACATCATACGCACAAAAGCGTTATCAGTCAACTATAAATTATGAAAATAATATCATGAACTTTCATATGAAACTTTTTATGTTGCGAAACATAAGTAGAAATGATAGGATAGAAGCGAAAAGAGGGATATGATATGGAAGGAATTATATTTAATATACAGAAATTTAGTATTCATGATGGACCTGGTATTCGTACAACAGTGTTTTTTAAAGGATGTCCATTAAGATGTGAATGGTGTGCTAATCCTGAGAGTCAGGCAGTGAGTCCTCAGGTTTTATACAATAATGAGAAATGTCTTCATTGTGAAACATGTGTACATACCTGCCCTAAAGGGGCTATAAAGATGGAGGATGGCTTGATTCGAATTGATCATAAAACATGTGATTATTGTATGAAATGTGTCAAAGCCTGTCCTGGGAAAGCCTTAACGCAGGAAGGTGAAGTAAAGACAGTAGAAGAAGTTGTTGATATCTGTATGCAGGATATTGATTTCTATGAAGAATCTAATGGTGGTGTGACTTTATCTGGTGGAGAAGCTATGGTGCAATATGATTTCATGATGGCTCTTGTCCATGCATTAAAAGAAAAAGGACTTCATCTTGCGATTGAAACAACAGGTATTGTGGATCATGAGAAGTTTAAGAAAGCAGCTCCTTTATTTGATCTCTTATTATTTGATGTGAAACAGGCTGATCCAATGAAACATAAGAAGGGAACACATGTCACAAATGAAGTCATTCAAAAGAACTTCAAATGGGCTATTGAACAGGGACTGAATGTATTACCTAGAATACCTGTTATTCCTGGCTTTAATGAAACATTAGAAGATGCGAAAGAACTAGCAACATGTATTAAAGAAGCAGGTGCAAAAGAGGTACAGCTTCTTCCATTCCATCAATTTGGTGAAAATAAATATAAACTACTTGGTAAAGACTATAAGCTTCATGAAGTAGAAGCATTACATCCTGAAGATTTAGTGGATTATCAAAATGAGTTCATCAAGTGCGGGTTGAATTGTTTCTTCTAGATTAATATAATGAGTGCGGAGGTAATCTATGAAAGACCGCTATAATAAAATATTAGAACTACTTACAAAAGAAAAGAAAATAGAAGTCAATGAATTATCTCAAATACTTGGGGTATCCAATGTCACTATACGTAAAGACTTAGATGCACTTGAAGAAAAAGGAATTATTAAAAGAGGACATGGCTATGCTATCCTTGCGAATAAGGATGATATCAATGGACGCTTAGCTTATCATTATGAAATAAAGAAAAGAATTGCACAAAAGGCTGCAGAACTTATTCATGATGGAGATACCATTATGATTGAAAGTGGGAGCTGCTGTGCGATTCTTGCAGATACAATTGCATCAGAGAAACTAGATGTCACTATTGTGACTAACAGTGCTTTTATTGCAGGATATATTCGCGATAAAAAGAATACCAATGTGATTCTTCTAGGTGGTGCTTACCAGAAAGATTCACAGGTTATGGTAGGACCTATCGTGGCACAATGTGCTCAAAATTTCTGTGTTGATCAGTTATTTATTGGTGCTGATGGTTATAATCCTCGTGTAGGTTTCACAAATAGTGATCATTTACGTGCGCAGGCTGTCAGAGATATGGCTGAACAGGCAGAACATATTATTGTCTTAACTGAAAGTGAAAAGTTCAATTCACATGGTGTAGTACCTCTTCAGTTAAAAGAACGTATTGATACAATCATTACAGATGATCATATTCCAGAAGATATTAAAACACATTTGTTGTCAGAAAATAAAACATTACTCACTATAGAAAACGAATAAACGGAAGGGGTCCCTTCCGTTTTACTTTAAGTCTTTTATAATACGTTGTAATTCTCCAGGCTGACCATCCTTATAAGGTATCTTATAAGATGTCCCATCTGTTAAGCATAAACAGTTTAATTGTCCTTTATCTGCCACAGCGAGTCCGCCATCGATACCAATCTTATTATGATAATCAGGATCATACCAGATATTAAAAGAATGATCATCATTCACATAACATAAAGGGGTATGACCAAATATATAAGTATATTCAGGATTACATGGGTTCATATAGAAGTATTCTCTAATCCAGGCAAGTAATTCAGGATCACTATCTTCTATATTGGTTACCTCAGGATCCACTCCTGCATGCACCATCACATAATGCTTGCCCTGATAATCAAGCTCTATATAATTAGGCAGACTATCAATGAAATCAATAATTTCCTGTACAAACTCTTTCTTTATATCAAAATATTCCTCATAAGGAATAGAATCCTTCTGTAAGAACTCTCTTATACTATTTACAGTACCTGTGGCACCATTCTGTTTCCATAAACGATATGCATTATTCAAATCAGAATCTAAATCATTATATTTTAAGCTGGCTGCTAAAGATTGTCTCATCATGATTTCATGATTACCCTTGATCATATGAACATTAGGCATTGCTTTCACAAAGTAATATATATCAATTGAATTAGGACCACGATCCATAATATCACCTAGGATATATAACTCATCTTCATCAGTGAATTGAATCTTATTGAGCATCAGCTGCAATAACACAAATTGTCCATGTAAATCAGACATGACAAAAATTCTCTTCACTAATACTCACCTGCCTCTCAAATACATTTTATCATACACAAAAAGGAATGCAAAACAGAACATAATCATCAAAAAAAATAGTTGAATTATGATATGATTAATATAGGTGAAGGATATGGATGAATTTTATCAAAAGACCTATTTAATGATTGTTTTTAAATGGTCTTATTATTATACAAGAAAGAATATGAAAAATATTATGTGTGATATGATTGAAGACACAGATCATTATCATACAGTACGTTTTTGTTTAAAGAATCGTGTCGCTTTTTTAACTGTCTGGCATAATGGTATTATTGAAGAACAGATTACAGATGAAGAAGGAAAAGAAATTTATTTCTATCTCCATTATACTTTAAAGAGCTTATCCCAGTTTTTATCTTATTATAGAGATTTTATGGTTGTCTTTTTAAGAGATGCAGATCCTAAACATGTGAAAGTAGGGATTGTAGACCAGGATTGTTTTTCTTCTAGTTATTTAATTGGTTTAATGAAAGAAAGTCTGACAATAGAAAAATCTAATCTGGAAGTGGAATCAGTGAGTCTTTCTTCATTAGAAGAAGTAGAAGGAGATTATGATGCACTTTATTTATCTCCTTCAGTGATGCATTTAAAAGGGGATATAGAGTCCATTGTTTCTGCTCCTGTGTATGTAATTGATCCTCTTGTTTATGCAACCAATGATTTCTATACACTTATACATACAATTTTGTCAAAATAATGCATCTGGCTTGCATTCTTACTAGTAAATAGTATACTAATATTAGTAATCATTACTGATTAGGAGAGGAGGACATATGGCGGAGACAAAACTTAGAAGATCTAAGCAGCGAGATACGATATATGATATGCTTGTGAATGATCATACGCATCCTACAGCAGAAGTTATTTATTCTCATGTAAGAAGAATCATTCCGGATATATCACTAGGTACTGTTTATCGTAATCTGAATGTTTTAGTCGAAAATGGGTATATCAGAAAATTAAATATTGATGGTGTGACTGTACATTACGATGGTAATGTGACACCACATCATCATATGGTATGTTCAAAATGTGGAAAGATTGTGGATATACATATTCCACATGGTGCATTTGATGAACTTGTTCATGATATAGAAGAACTAGATCAAGTACACCTCACACATGTTGATATGTTATTTCAAGGAGTCTGTAATGATTGTAAGAATATGAAGGAGGATAAAGAAGATGTCTAATTTAAAAGGAACTGAAACATTAAAGAATTTAATGGCTGCATTTGCAGGTGAATCACAAGCAAGAAATCGTTATACTTTCTGGTCTAGTATTGCGAAAAAAGAAGGTTATGTAGAAGTGTCTAAAATCTTTGAAGAAACAGCTAACCAGGAAAAAGAACATGCGAAACGTTTAATGAAGCTTATGAACACTGCTGCTCAGGGTGAAACATTACCTGTTGCAGGTGAATTCCCAGTATTAATGGGTACAACTGTAGAAAACTTAAAAGCTGCAGCTGCTGGTGAAAATGAAGAATGGACACATATGTATCCAGAATTCGCTAAGAAAGCTGAAGAAGAAGGATTACCTGAAATCGCAGCTATCTTAAGAGCTATCGCTATGGCTGAAAAGATGCATGAAGAAAGATACTTAAAACTTGCTAAACAGATTGAAGACGGCACAGTATTCAAGAAAGATCATAAAGTACTATGGAAATGTAATAACTGTGGATTTGTAGTAGAATCTTTAGAAGCTCCTACAGTATGTCCAGCTTGTAACCATCCACAGGCTTACTTTGAAGAATACAAATTCTTTGATTAATATAATTGTGTGCAAAGACAGCGAAAGCTGTCTTTTATTGTACTAAAAAAAGACCTCATAAGAGGTCTTTAACGCATTTTAGCTGCCTGGATTAAATGTTTTGCAAGTACTGCAGTTGTGACAGTACCAACACCACCAGGAACAGGGGTAGCGGCAGAGGCTTTGCCATCAAGAGTCGAATAGTCTACATCACCACATAACTTACCATTCTCATCCACATTGATTCCTACATCAATCATCACGGCATCCTGTCCACAATAATCACTATTTAACATCTTTGCACGTCCTGCAGCTGCAATCACAATCTCTGCATCAGAACATGTCTTCTTTAAATTAACAGTTCTTGTATGAGTCATAGTTACTGTCGCATTCTCTTTAAGAAGCAGCATAGACACAGGTTTACCTACAACCATACTTCTTCCTACGACAGTCACTCTTTTACCTGTTAACTCAATATCATATGCCTTTAATACTTCAATAACTGCTTCTGCAGTACATGGAGAAAAACCACTCGTATCTCCTGCAAACACCTTCGCAATATTAATAGGAGAAATACCATCTAAATCCTTTTTAGGATCAATCATATTTTCAATATCTTTTTCATTAATAGTACGAGGAAGTGGTCTTAATAATAAGATTCCTGTTACTTCATCATCTTCATTAATGTCTTTAAAAGCTTTCTTGAAATCTTCATCACTGATATCCTGTGGGAAAACATAAGAAGCCACATCTAAACCAAACGATTTTAATTTCTTAGTTGCACCACGCTCATAACTCATATCATCAGGATTTTCTCCTACTCTCACAATCGCAAGCTTAGGTACAAAAGATAATGTTTCTAACTCTTTTGATACATATTCTTTAATCCCATCAGAAACCTTTTTTCCTCTTAACTCTAACATGACATTCCTCCTAACTTTTTAATAACACTATTAGTTATTTTATCTGCAAGCAGTTGCCCTTCAACTAATAGCTTCTCAGCACGTTTATTCATCTTCTCAGCCATTTCTCTATTCTTCATAGACTTCGTATTAATATAGACATTCATAATAGAACCAGTCAACGCACTACGTAGACATTGTACACCAACACCTACATCACTGATTGCCATCACTGTACCTTTCTCATTTAAAGTAGAAAATAACTTTAAAGACTGATAACTTAAATCCATGATCTGTAATGGTACAAGAGATGCATCCAATAAACATGACTCCATCACAAACTCTTTATGTTTCTTTTCTTCCTCAGTATTCTTAGGAAGCCTATAAGCCTCTGCGAGAGGCTTAAAGTTTTCTGCATCATCATCTACAGAAGTTACAAGCTTCTTCTTTAAGTCTTCTAACTTCTCCATGATTTCTCTTATTTCATCTTCTACATCTTTATATTTCTTCTTACCTACAGTTAAGTTACCTACCATGAGTCCTAAAGCACATCCAATAGCGCCCACTAGTCCTGAAGCACCTCCACCACCAGGAGTAGGTGAAGATGAAGATAACTCATCTAAGAAGTCTTTAATCATTTCTTTCATTTTTAACTCCCTCATATGAAAAGACACGAGAATCTCGTGTCTATTTTTCATAAATTATACTCATTTATTTGTGTTAATGCAATAAATATGTTTGAAATATATACCTAAATTAATAAGAATACCTATTCCAATCAAATTAAATAGCGCAATCCCCAATGTCACAAAATAACTTTCGGGAAAGATATTGATAATAGGATCAATATCAGGATTAATCAGCCAGTAGTTATTGTTGAAAAGGATATGATGCATCATTGTGAATGCCCCGTCAAAATCAACATAGGCTGTTCCACCTACAATAAATACGAGTCCTAAAGTAGTGAATCCTGCCCACTTAAAAGGTCTATAATCGTTCTCTTTGACTGTAGAATAGATGAGATAGATAGTTCCAATAAGTACTACTAACCCAATCACTTCTAAACGATTCATTAATACTTTTACTTCATAAAAATGAAAAGCTGTATTTTTAGTCATAGGAAATGCAGGAGTAGAAAGTGCTTTATGTGAGAATAGACTTAAATAGTGAATAATTGTCATATAACTTTCTCTTACTATCTTTTCACTTACCCCAATATTAGAGGCTATTAATGAAGAAGGATACAATACAGGCACAAATGTGACTAAGAGAATAGCACAATCAATAATCAAAAAAGTCAAACATACAGTTAAAAGAATACCTTTAAATTTCTTCATTGTATAAGAAGTCTTCTCCCTTTTGAACTTCTACTGTAGATAAATCAGGATAACCCTGCTGTCTTAATGCTTCATAAACACCAATGGCTACAGTATTAGATAAGTTCAAACTACGTGAATCTCCATACATAGGAATACGTACACAATCATCAATATACTTCTTTAAGATATCATGAGGAATACCATCATGTTCATGACCAAAGAAAAGATAGTGTTCACCTTCCTGTTTAAAATCATCTTCACTATAAACTTTCTTAGAATAACGTGTAAAGAAATGATAAATACCGGGATTCTCTTTTTCAAACTCTTCAAAGTTTTCATAAACCTTAAAAGTGAGATGATCAAAATAATCCATAACCGCTCTTTTCATTCTTGGATCATTTAACTTAAACCCTGTAGGTTTAATAATATGTAAAGGTGTATGTGTCGCTGCACATGTTCTCATAATATTACCTGTATTTTGTGGAATCGCAGGATGTACTAATACAACATGATTCATTATTTATGTGCCTCCTCTAAATAATCATATAAAGCCTTTAATGCCTTTGCACGATGAGAGACTTTATTCTTTTCTTCCATAGTCATCACTGCAGAAGTCTTCTTTAATGGTGGATAATAGAAAATAGGATCATAACCAAAGCCATTTTCACCATCAATACAATCATTGATTTCTCCTTCAAAAGTACCTAAGAAAGTCTTTGTTTCTTCATCAGGAATAGCCAAAGCCATCGCACATACGAAACGTGCTGTCTTATCTTCTTTATCCTTTACAGCATCAATAATCCACTGATTCTTAATATCATAACTTGTATCTTCACCCATAAAACGAGAAGAATAAATACCAGGTTGTTTATCTAATGCATCTACTTCTAAACCAGAATCATCTGCAAGAGTAGGCATATGAATCATGTTCATCACTGTCTCAGCCTTAATCACTGCATTTTCAGTAAAAGTAGTCCCTGTTTCTTCAATATCAGGATTATAACCTAATACATCTTTAATAGACTTTACTTCAATACCTAACTTTTCCAACATTGCGGAAATCTCTTTAAGTTTTCCTTTGTTTGTTGTTGCAACTACGATTTCTTTCATTCGCTTTCCTCCATTCCTAACGCTACTTTGACTTCATGAATAGGCATATCCTTTCCTGTCCAAAACTTAAAAGAACATGCACCCTGATAGACAATCATACGTTCTCCATTCATATAATCAAGACCTCTTTGTCTTGCATAACTTAATAGCTTTGTTTCCTTAGGGTTATAAATAATATCAGCTACTTTTAAACCATCAGGTAACATATCAGCACTCTCAATTATACATCCTTCAGGATGAGGTGCCATACCAACACTTGTTGTATTAACTAATAAATAAGTATCCTTTAAATCTTCCTTTATACTTTCCTGATCAATTTTCTTTAAAGTAATAGGGCAGTCTAATTTCTTATTGAGTTCTTTAATAAATGGCTTATCAGAACGATTATAAACTACTATCTCTTTAGCACCAGCCAAAGCAAGAGAAATGATAATTGCACTTGCAGCACCACCAGCACCAAGCACTACAATCTTATGTTTCGCAATACCCCATCCTTTATCACGGCAGGCCATCACAAAACCTTCTCCATCAGTAATATGACCAATGAGTTTACCATTCTCATTCTTTACAGTATTGATACTCTTCGCAAGTCTTGCCTGTGTTGTGAGTTCATCCATATATTTCATCATATCCTGTTTATAAGGCATAGAAATATTGTATCCCTTAATAGGTAATGTCTTAACAGACGTAATATAATCATCTAACTGATCTTTAGTCACTTCAAATGCAAGATAAACATCATTAATACCTAATGTTTGAAATGCAGTATTATGCATCATTGGTGAAAAAGAATGTTTAATAGGATTTGCGACAACCCCATATAAACCTGTATATCCAGTAATTGTATTTTTCATAACCTTCTCCTTTTGTTTTGTATTATACATCATTTTCTCGTTATGTGTGACTGTTCTTATAATATTTAGTACAATGGATTATAGAGGTGAAAAGTATGATTAAGAAATTAATTATTAATGCTGATGATTTCGGTATGTGTGAAGGAAACTCCCTAGGTATCCTTCTTGCTCACGAGCAGGGACTTGTAAGTTCCACTACAGTCATGATGAATATGCCATATGCTTTATGGGCCCTAGACAAGGCGAAGGCTTATCCTGATCTAGGAATTGGTGTTCATTTAACTTTAACTGCCGGTAAACCATTACTACCTGGCAAGAAAAGCTATACAGATGAAGAGGGGAACTTCTTAAGACCAAGTGCCTATGAAGATGAATTCCCAGATGGAGAACCAGATGAAGTCTATGAAGAATGGAAAGCACAGATAGAAGCTTTTATCGCACACACAGGACATCTTCCTACACATCTAGATTCTCATCACTATGTGCATATGGAACATAGACAATTAGAAGTCATCAAGCGTCTTGCCAAGGAATATAACCTTCCTATTAGACAAACAAGATATGTGGATGAAAACTACTTCCCAGCACGTTGTGAATTCTACAAAGATGGTGTAAGCTTTGAAACGTTCAAAGAAATCTGTTCAACTGAAGGCTATGATACAGTAGAAATTGTTTGTCATCCTGCTTTAGTTGATGAAAGACTGATGAACGTATCTAGCTACAATATGAATCGTATCAAGGAATTAGAATTACTTAAGAGTGATGTATTCAAACAGTTCATCAAGGATCACGATATTCAGATTATAAGTTACGCAGATATAAAAAAATAATTAGGTGATTTTAAATAATAGTAGTAGAATGAGAAAAAAGTGAATGGAGTGACATATATGAGATACGCAGATAAGATGAATTACGTAAAAAAATCAGCCATTAGAAGTGTTATGGCTGATGCAAGTGAGAATGGGACGGTAGACTATATTAGTTTTGCGAGTGGATTCCCTGATCCAGAAGCTATTCCACAGGAGAAACTAGAAGAAGTAGGACATAAGATTCTTCAAGAAAAGACTTATGAAGTCTTGCAGTATGGCTCTGCTCAGGGTTATACAGGTTTAATAGAATCTTCTAAGTCATTCATTAATAAGCATGAATGTATATGCACAAGTGATGATGATATTATTATTACAACAGGATCACAGCAGGGCTTAGATCTTGTGTCTAAGATATTCTGTGATGAAGGGGATTATGTTGTTGTAGAGAACCCAAGTTATTTAGGTGCTTTAAACTCATTTAAATGTAATGGGGCAAAACTGCTTGGTGTTTCTTTAGAAGAAGATGGTGTAAATCTAAAAGAACTAGAAGAAGCCTTTAAAAAAGGACCAAAGGTATTCTATACAATTCCTAACTTCCAGAATCCTACCGGAGTCACAACATCTCTAGAAAAAAGAAAAGAAATCTATAACCTTGCAGTAAAGTATGATGTAGTTATTCTAGAAGATAACCCTTATGGTTATTTGCGTATTACAGGAGAAGAAGTCCCTTCTATTAAATCTTTAGATCAAGACCATCGTGTTGTTTATGCAGCCAGTCTTTCTAAGATTATCTCACCAGGTATGCGTACAGGAATCATCTGTGCAAGTAAAGATATTATCTCTAAGCTCTTTATGGCTAAACAATCAGGAGATAACCATACAAACAATCTTTCACAATATATGATGGATGCTTTCTTAAGAGAAACAGATATGGATGCACATATTAAACATTTGCAGTCTCTTTATGCAAAGAAATGTAACTTCATGTTAGAGATAATCAAGAAGTATTTCCATCCTTCTATTCATGTCATTGAACCAGAAGGTGGTATGTTTATATGGTTTGATCTACCTGATGGAGTCAGTATGCCAGAATTCGTTCAGGCTTCTATTAAGAAGCATGTAGCCATCGTACCAGGTAATGAATTCATGGTAGATAGTACTAAGCCATGTCAATCTATTCGTATGAACTTCTCAGCTGCTTCTATGGAGAATATCGAAAAAGGTATTCAGATTCTAGGAGAATTAACATATAAGTTCTGTAAGTAATAAAAAAAGCCATTTCTGGCTTTTTTTTAATACATGCCACCTTGTGGCATAACAGGCTGTTGTGGTTCTTCCTTCTTAGGAAGTTCTGCCACACCTGCTTCAGTTGTTAAGAACAAGGCTGAAATACTAGCGGCATTTAATAGTGCGCTACGAGTGACCTTAGTTGGATCAATAATGCCTGCTTCAAACATATTAACCCAGTCACCTGTCTTTGCATCAAATCCAAAGTCCTTTTCAGCAGTCTTTTGGATAGATACAATTTCTTCTTCATCATAACCAGCATTGATTGCAATCTGAGTAAGAGGCGCAAATAAAGAATTCATGACTACGTTAATACCCTTCTGGATATCTACATTCGTATCTCTGACCTGATTCTTTAATTCTTCATAGGCTTCTACTAACGCAGCACCACCACCAACAACGATACCTTCATCTACAGCGGCCTTAGTCGCATTAAGAGCATCTTCAATTCTTAATTTCTTTTCTTTTAATTCTGCTTCAGTTGTAGCACCGACTTTAATTGTTGCAACACCGTTAGATAATTTACCAATACGTTCTTTTAGAGTCTTCTTTTCATAATCACTCTTAGTATGAGTTAATTGTGTCTTTAATTCTTCAACACGGTTATTCACTGCTTCACTTGAACTATGACCAATAAGAGTAGTATTGTCTTTCTTTACAATCACTTTCTTGATCGTACCAAGATCTTCAATAGTTAAATCAGAAAGCTTCATATTAAGGTCTTTGTTGTAGAATTTAGCACCAGTTAATACTGCAATATCCTCCAACATTTCTTTCTGTTTATCACCAAATCCTGGAGCCTTAGTTGCTACGACATTAAAGGCACCTCTTAACTTATTCAATACAAGAGATGAAATAGCTTCATTCTCATAATCTTCAGCAATAAGTAGTAATGGTTTATTAGCCTTTAATACCTGTTCAAGTACTGGAAGGATTTCCTGTAAATTAGTAATTTTCTGATTAGTGACTAAGATGAGTGGGTTATCCATTTCTACTTCCATCTTATCTGTATCACTTACAAAATAAGGAGATACATAACCCTTATCATACTGCATACCTTCATTGACTTCTAATTCATCATCAAAACTATTAGATTCATCTACGTTGATAATACCATCTCTACCAACTTTTTCCATTGCCTGAGCAATCAATTCACCAATATGACTATTAGAAGAAGAAATAGTTGCAACAGAGGCAATATCCCTGCTTGTTTCTACCTTATGAGAATTTTTTAATAATACTTCTGCCACTGCTTTAGAAGCTCTTTCAATACCTTCTCTCATAAGTACAGGGTTTGCACCTTTTTCAACCTGCTTCATACCATTCACAATCATATCTCTTGCAAGAATTGTAGCAGTTGTTGTACCATCACCTGCAATATCATTTGTATTATTGGCTACTTCATATACAAGTTTTGCACCCATATTTTCAAAATGATCTTCTAATTCTATTTCCTTGGCAATAGAAACACCATCATTCGTAATTAAAGGAGAACCATAACTCTTCTCTAATACTACATTTCTACCTTTAGGACCAAGTGTGACACTCACTGCATCAGCAAGAGTATTCACACCCTTCAACATTGATTGACGTGCATCACTAGAAAAACGTATTTCTTTACTCATCGTTCATTCCTCCTATTCAATACATGCGAGAACATCTTTCTCGTCTATCACAATATATTCAACACCATCAAGTTTAACTTTTGTACCAGAGTATTCCTTGAATACAACACGATCTTTTTCTTTTAAATCATTTTCACATTGTGGACCTACTGCCACAACTTCTCCAACAGTAGGAAGACTCTTTGTTTCAGTAGTGAGAATAATACCACTAGCTGTCTTATTTTCTACTTCTTCTTTCTTTAATACGATATTCTTATTTAAAGGTTTTAACATAATTATTCCTCCTTATTAGCACTCTCTTTATCTGATTGCTAAGAGTATTATAGTTCTTATTAGCATATTGTCAAGGAGAGTGCTAATTCATTTTTAGACAGATTGAATAAAAGTGCACAAAAAAGCCACTCCTAAGAGTGACTTAATCGTCTTTTCGTTTTGTATCCTTCGCAACGATAAATGTGATCATACCAAGTGTTAATCCAAAATAGAAAGAGAAGAAACGCCATAAGAACATAGAACTAGAAGCATTAGCTCTTCCTAAGAAACCAAATAAGATCATATAACATCCTTCACTACCACCTGATGCACCAGGAATAGGGAGGAATGTATTAATTAAATTAATAATAGAAGCCAGTCCTAAGAACTGTACAAATAGGGTAACTGGTACTTTTATTCCTAAAGCAAGACACGAAAAGAATGGCGTAGAGTAGATAATAGTAAGTTTCACAATATTACATAATACTGTCTGTAATAAAGCTTTTTTATTTTTCTGTAATACATTCATCTGTTCTCTAAATTCACCAAAGTAATTCTGAATTCTAAAGCATGTTGATTCATAATCTTTTATAAGTGGTGTTTTAGAAAGGAGATAGACTACTTTATCTACTATAAAGTTCTGGAACTTCTTGCTCTTAGCACCTGCAAATAATAGAAGAGTGACAACTGCATTAATAAGAAATCCAACGGCTGCCATAGAAGATACACCTACACCTTTATCTAAGAAGTAGGCTGAATCCACAATCATAATCACTGCAGTAAAGCCCATGATCACTATTTGATAACTAATAAAGCACATGAGTAAGATACTTGTAGAAATAGCAGGGGAAATCCCCTGGTTATTAAATACAAACACCTGGGCGAACTGTCCTCCTGAAGAAGAAGGAGTTAAACCACTAAACAAAGTACCTACAAGTCCATTCACAAAACCTTCTTTAAGAGTAAAGTCTTTCTTATAAAAACGCGCAAAGATCATTGTAGCGAGTCCATCAAATACATAATATATAAACATAATAAAACATAAGATGAATAGCCAAAAAGGATGCGCTGTAGTAATTGTTTTAAATACAGTAGAGACTTCAGAACCTACTGATAAGTATAAAGATATACCACTAATCACAAGAATTAATGCAATATTCAAGATATAGCTCTTCTTTGTTTTCATGGGAATCACCTCATTTCCCTATCTCTATTTTACCAATCTTATTCCTTATATGAAAGTAAAAGAAAAGAGTAAGGATTAAAATCCCTACTCGAATGTAATCATAATAATCTCATTTTCACATAATACTTTAAAATGATAGTTATGACGTGGTGCTATACCATTACTTACAATTAGTTCAGAACCACTTTCTGTATAACTTCCATGATTATAAGTAGTCGCATTATTACACTTTACAAGTGGACCAATACCAGGGAACCAGATAGTCCCACCATTACTATGTCCAGATAACTGTAAATGTGTATGTCCTTTATTTTGACTAAAACTATCAGGATAATGACTTAAAGTTAAGACAAACCCGTCAGAAGCAGGTATTTCTTCCTGACTATTAATAGATTGTCCATAAAGGGTAAAAGAACTATTACGATAATGAATGGTACGAGCACTGTTATTAAGTACTTCAAATCCACCTTCATTAAGGATATTAGTCACTTCCTCAGCATGTGCATGATCTTCATCACCAAGTACTGCAAACTTACCATAATCTGGTTGAAGTTTCTTTAAGATTTTCTGTACTCTAGCATCTTGAATAGGTTTACTTTCATACAGATCACCAGTAAAAACAACCATATCATAGCTTTGATCTTCAATCTCATCTATAATTTGTTCAAAACGATCAATATCTTTGGATGTAGTAATATGTATATCGGATAAATCTACAATCTTAAAGTTTTTAAAACCATCAGGTAATAATCCATTACTATAAGTCATTCTTGTAAAAGAATAATGTGTTCTAGAAAAGAGACATGTATAACCACCAAACAACACCAATGCGAAAACAATAATTGCAAGAATACTAGTACGAATAATTTTCTTTTTCTTCATTATTTCTTATTCATGATGACAGGAATAATCATCGGTCTTCTCTTTGTCTTAGTATAGAAATAAGATGTTAATGTTTCTCTGATTGTATTCTTAATTTCACCAAATGTTGTTTTTTCCTGCAATAAAGCACGTAGCTTACGATCCACAGCCATTTCTGCTCCATAAATCATAGGTTTACTATCTTTCATATAAACAAATCCACGGCTCATAATAACTGGTTTATGAAGTAAAATACCTGCATGAGAATCCATGCTAATAAGTACTGCAACCATGCCATCTTCACTTAAAATCTGACGGTCATGTAATACCGCTGTAGATAAACCTGTTAAATCATTACCATCCACATAAATATCATCTGCATGTACGCTTCTTGTCTGGAATACTTCATGATCCTTTAGGCATAAGCAATCCCCATTACTTAATACAAATGCATGATCAGGCTTTCCACCTACTTCTTCATATAATTTTTTATGTATACAAAGCATTTTATGTTCACCATGAACTGGGAAGAAGTATTTAGGTTTAGTAAGAAGCATCATGAGCTTCTGTTCTTCCTGAGAAGCATGTCCAGAAGTATGAAGGTTACTGATCATAGAGTTTTCTAGAACTCTTGCTCCAGAACGATATAACTTATTAATTAAACGTGATACAGAAGATTGGTTGCCAGGAATAGGGTTAGATGAGAATAATACAGTATCACCAGGTTTAATCTTAATCTGACGATGTGTACCATTCGCAATTCTATTTAATGCAGCAAGTGCCTCACCCTGAGATCCAGTACATAGAATTAGTATTTCATTATCAGGAAGATGTTTTGCTTCATCATTCTTAATAAAGAAACGATCAGGACACTTGATATAACCCATCTTTCTTGCAACATCAATATTGTTGACCATTGAACGTCCATATACAAGAATCTTACGATTAAACTTAACAGCAGCTTCTACAATCTGCTGTACTCTATGTATATTAGATGCGAATGTTGCAACAATAATACGTCCTTCAGTCTTTCTGAATTCTTCCTGTACCTGTCCTGCAACAGTCTTTTCACTAATAGAGAATGTAGGTACTTCTGCGTTCGTACTATCACTCATTAATAAATCAACACCTGTTTCACCTAAGAAACTCATAATCTGATAATCAGCAGGATTAGCAACTGGAGATAAATCAAACTTAAAGTCACCTGTTTCTACAATACGACCATCAGGTGTATTTACAATAATCCCCATAGATTCAGGAATAGAATGGTTTGTATTAAAGAAACCAATATTAAAATATTTAGTTTTGATAGAACTTTCATGGTTAATAGGAATCATCTTAGTTACATGTGTAAGATGATGTTCCTCTAGTTTTCTTCTAATCATGGCACAAGCCAATGGAGAAGCATAAATAAATGGTATATTCACTAGTCTTAATAAGAAAGGAATACCCCCAATATGGTCTTCATGACCATGTGTAATAAATAATCCCTTGATCTTTTTATTATTCTTTCTTAAATAAGTATAATCTGGAATAACATAATCAATCCCAGGAAGACCTTCAGATGCAAATTTAACACCTGCATCAATAATAATCATTTCATCATTACATTCAATACAGTAAGTATTCTTACCAACCTCATTTAAACCGCCTAATGCGAATATCTTTGTTCCCTGTGTTTTAACATTATGATGTGTAGAAGGGAATCTTCTTTTAGAACGGTGAGGTTTGAATGTCTTTTTCTTTTCAGTATTATCGACTGACATAAATCACTATCCACCTCTTTCTCAAAAATGTAAAATCATTCATTAAAATAATAATATAAAAAAAGTGAATAATCAATGTTGTAAGGGAATACAAGCAAAAATTAAAAAAAGATGTTCTATCGAACATCTTAATAAGAACCTTTCTTATAGGCAGCTACTGCAAGTGAACCTGGACCGATATGGCAGGCAACACTTAATGATAAACGGTCAAAGATGACCTCTTTATCAGGGAATGCTTCTTTCACTTGTTCTAAATAATCTAAAGCAGCTTCTTTATCATAAGAATAAACACATGCTACTTCATAATCATCACTCCAGCCACGATCACTAATATCCTGTTTTACCTGGTCAATCATCATCTTACGAGCTTTTTTCATAGTACGTGAAGTACCATATTTATCTAACTTTTCACCTTGAATAGTAAGAATAGGTTTAATCTTTAATAAACCAGCAAGAGTTGCAGCAGCAGGGGATAAACGCCCACCTTTCTTTAAATATTCAAGTGTATCTACAGTAACATAGATAGTGGCATTCATCTTATTGTTCATAAGATAATCATAAATCTCCTGTGCACTATATCCTTTATTCGCCATTGCAAGGGCATCTAGGACATCTGCTTTTTGTGTTACAGAGATTCTTTGAGAATCCACAACAAATACTTTTCCTTTATACTGATCTTCATCAGCCATCATCATTGCTGTCTGACAGCTTCCAGATAAGCCACTGCTCATAGGAATATGAATAATAGCGTCATATGTTTTTAATATTTCATCCCACTTCTTTGCGATAATCCCAATTGTAGGCTGTGAAGTAAACACTTCTGCACCACCCATTAATTTTTCATAGAAATGTTCTTGTGTTAAATTGATATCTTCTTCAAATTCTTTCCCATCTATAGTAAAAGGCATAGGAATACAATAGATACCTAATTCTTTTGCTTCTGCCTGTGTAATGCCAGAGTTACTATCTGTCATGATTGCAATTTTCATACAAGGACCTCCTTCAGTCAAACTCAATTTTAACAATTTTGAGGAATAAATCAACATTTTCTTGACTAATCAAGGTAGACGAATTATTGTAAATGCACATGAAAGGAGTTACAAAAATGGTAGGAAAATACTTAGAAACACTTTATGGCATGGGAGAGAAAGCTCTTCAAGCCCTTATCATTATAGTTATTGGATATATTGTATATAAGATTTTTGATAAATTATTTACCAAGTTCATTGAGAAGTCATCCCAGGATGAAATTGTTTTAAACTTCTTTAAGACAATCATCAAGACAGTTTTTATTGTAATAATTGCGATCATGGCTCTATCACAGCTTGGTATTAATACAAGTTCTATTCTTGCTATCTTCACTGCAGCTTCTGCTGCTTTTGCACTTGCTATTAAAGACTCACTCGCAAGCTTCTTTGATGGTATCATCATCTTACTAGCAAAACCTTTTTCAAAAGGAGACTTAATTGAAGTTGTAGGTGTCACAGGAAGAATTCAGGAAATCTCTTTACTCTATACAAACCTACTTACTTTAGATAATAAGAAGATTGTCATTCCTAATTCACAGTTAGCACACTCAACATTAGTGAACTATTCAAGTGAAGAAATACGTCGTGTAGATTTAAACTTTGATGTTATTATGGGTAGTGATACAGAATTAGTTAAGAAGGTTATTATGGAAGAAGCCTTATCTAATCCTTATTGTCTCCATGATATTCCACCATTTGTGAATATGACAGAATATAAGGATAGTGCATTAACCTTTACACTTAGAGTATGGGTGGCCACAGAAAACTATGAAACACTTAGATGTAGTTTACTTGAAAACATGAATAAGCGTTTCAACGAAGAAGGCATAGAACTTGCCTATACGACCTATGATATTCATCTAAGCAAATAAGTTGCGGAATATTCCTCAATCTGTTTAAATATAGGTGAGGTGAAGAATATGAAAATTGTAGATCAGAACGGTTTTAATGAAGCATTAAACAATAAGTATGTATTAGTAGACTTCTATGCAGACTGGTGTGGCCCTTGTAAGATGGTTGGCCCAGTATTAGAAGAATTAGATGCTGAAAATGATCAGTTAACAGTTGTTAAAGTAAATGTAGACAATGAACTTGATTTAGCATCTAAATACGGTGTACAGTCAATTCCAAACATGATTTTCTTTAAAGAAGGTAAGGCTGTTACACAGATCATTGGTTTCGCAAATAAGGATGCAATCCTTGATAAAATCAACCCATTTATGGGCTAAGAGGCACCTGATTGGTGCCTTTTTTATATGCGTGATTTTTCTCTTTGTGATAATAAATTAAGTGCAAAAAATATTAAAATTAGTCAATTTGTGGAAAATACAAATAACTAAAAAAGATTCATGAAATGCACAAAGATTTATGCTAATGAATATTGACATGTATACACAAAGAGTGTAAGATGTTTTTCATGATAGTTGGATGCTATCATACATTTATATCCATTATGGAGGGGAAAATTATGAAAACAGTAAAGGTTTTAGTTGCTGCAAGTATGGCAGCAGCATTACTTGCTGGATGTGGAAGCAAAACTGATACAGATACTTTCAGATTTGCAAGTGAATTAGATATCCAGGGTATGGATTCTACAGTAGTTGATGATGGTATGTCATACAACGCAATCCACGCAATCACAGACGGCTTAACAGCAGTAAATGACAAAGGCAAGACAGTTCCAGCATTAGCTAAGAGCTGGGATGTAAGTGCTGATGGTAAGACTTACACTTTCCACTTAAAAGATGCAAAGTGGTCAAATGGTGATAAAGTCACTGCCAACGATTTCGTTTATTCTTGGAAGAGAATTATTAAGAATGCAGGTAACTATGCTTACATGTTAGGTGATGATGGTGCATCAGTTAAGAATGCGAGTCAGTTGATTGATCTAGGTCCTAAGGCAACAGATGAACAGATGAACACTTTAGGTGTTAAAGCAACTGATGATAAGACTTTAGTTGTTGAATTAAACAACAAGGTTCCATATTTCACAGATTTAATGGCTTTCCCATGCTACTTCCCACAGAACGAAAAGTTCGTTGAAAAATGTGGTAAGAACTATGGTACTAAACCAGAATACACATTATCTAATGGTGCTTATACAATGACTAAGTGGATCAAAGGTAATAAAGCAACATTCACTAAGAACGATAAGTACTATGATGCAAAAGCAGTTAAGACTAAGAACCTTGAAATGTTCCTAGTACAGGATCCTAAGACTGCTGCACAGAACTTTGACAATGGTAAAGTTGACTATGCAACAATCAACTCTACATTAGTAGATAAGTATAAAGGTAAAGATACTTTCACAACATTCAATGAAGGTTTCTTATTCTACCTAAGCTTAAACTTCAACAATAAGACAATTGCTGATAAGAACGTAAGAGAAGCATTATCTTACGCAATTAACAGAAAAGACTTATGTGAAAACGTCTTAAAGGATGGTTCTAAAGCTGCTACTGGTTTTGTTCCATCACAGTTATCTAAGAGCCCAGCTGGTAAAGACTTCCGTGATACTGCAGGTGATCTTGTAGGTTACGATGTTAAGAAGGCTCAGGAATACTTAGATGCAGCTAAGAAAGAATTAGGTACTGATACAATCACAGTTGATTTATTATATGGTACTGATGAATCACCAATGGATACTATGGCTGAATACTTACAGGGTTCATTCTCTAAGTTAAAAGGCTTAAAAGTAAACATGGTTGCAACTGTAAAGAAAGACAGAATTTACAACAGACAGGCAAATGGTAACTATCAGATTGCATGTACTCGTTGGGGTCCAGACTATGCTGATCCAACAACTTACTTAAACTTATTCTTAACTGGTAACCAGAATAACTATGGTAAGTACAGCAATGCTAAAGTTGATTCATTAATGAAACAGGTTCAGGCTGAATCAGACTTAAATAAACGTTGGGACCTAATGACTCAGGTAGAAAAGACTGCACTTGATGATTTAGCTTATATTCCAGTATTCGAAAAGGGTGCTGCAGCATTAAAGGCTAAGAATGTAAAAGGACTTGTTCATTCAGCAGTTGGTGTTCCTTATACATTCAAATACGTAACTATCAAATAAGAATAAACAGAACATAGTGAGAATAAACACATTATAGCTCTTGCTATAATGTGTTCTTCTTTTTTAAATGAAAGGTGTGATATTTATATGGATAAATCCATGATTAGGTATATCTTAAAGAGATTGCTTATTTCAGCAATTACTTTATTCGTTATACTAACAGTTCTGTTCATTATGACTCGTTGTATGCCAGGTTCTCCATTCAACTCAGAAAAGTTGAGTCCAGAACAGCAGAAAGTCATTATGGCAAAATATGGTCTTGATAAGCCAGTTCTAGTACAGTATGGTACATACTTAAAGAATATGTTATCAGGCGACTTCGGTGTTTCTTATGTTTTATACAAAGATCAGAATGTTTCTGAATTAGTATTTGACGCAGCTAAGATCTCATTTGCTTATGGTATCGCTGCATGTATCTTAGGTACATTAGTAGGTATGTTACTTGGTATCGTTGCTGCATTAAACAAGAACACTATTTGGGATACAATCGCAACTATTATTTCTATCTTAGGTGTATCTATCCCATCATTCGTATTTGCATTATTACTTGTTATCTTGTTCAGTAATGATCTTCGTATCTTGCCAACAATGTATGATGATATGAATCCAATCTTCTCATCTATATTGCCAGTTATCGCTTTATCTATGAGCGTTATTGCCAACGTAGCTCGTTTCACTCGTACAGAAATGATTTCTGTATTAAATAGTGAATATATGACTCTTGCAATGGCTAAAGGTTTAGATCGTAAGACATTAATCTTCAAGCATGCATTACGTAATGCCTTAATTCCAGTAATCACTATCTTAGGTCCAATCCTAGTTAACTTGATGACTGGTACAATGGTAGTAGAACAGATCTGTTCTGTACCAGGTTTAGGTAAGCTATTAATTAACAGTATTCGTGCCAATGACTACAACATCATCGTTGCATGTTCATTCTTATATGCATTCATGTATATCGTTATGATGTTAGTAATCGATGTATCTTATGGTATTATCGATCCACGTATCCGTTTAGGAAAGGGGGACAACTAAGATGGATGACAAGAAATATGAATTTTTGCCAGATGATTTTGAGTTTATCGGTGATAAACAGAATATCAACATTGATGAAGTTGCTCCTGCAAGACCTGCTTGGAAAGACGTTGTTTATCGTTTTACTCAGAACAAAGGTGCAATCTTTGGTTTAGCTTGTATTATTATCATTGCTTTACTTGCTATCTTTGTACCAATGATTTCTCATTGGAAATATGATGCAATTGATACAAGTATTGCGAATATTCTTCCAAATGGTACTCATTTCTTTGGTACTGATAAATATGGCCGTGACTTGTTCGTAAGAACATGGCAGGGTACTCGTATTTCATTAATTATCGCATTAGTTGCAGTAGTTATTGATATCGTAGTTGGTATGACTTATGGTTTAATTTCTGGTTACTTTGGTGGTTTAATTGACTCTGTCCTTCAGAGAATTCAGGAAATCATCAACTCTATCCCAACACTAGTAGTATTAACTATTCTTTTAACAGTATTAAAGCCTTCTTTATATACCGTTATTCTTGCGTTAATCTTCACTGAATGGATTCCTATGTCTCGTATCACAAGAGCACAGGTATTAAAAATCAAGGAAGATGAATTCATTCTTGCTTCTAGAACATTAGGTGCAAGCAATATCTTTATCTTATTCAAGGAAATCTTACCAAACATCTTTGGACAGTTAATCATCATGTCTATGATGACTATCCCAAATGCAATCTTCTATGAAGCATATCTAGCATTCGTTGGTTTAGGTTTAACTGTACCTCAGGCTTCACTTGGTACTTTGATCAACTCAGGTTTCGAAGTGTTCACAGTATATCCAACTCAGATGACTATCCCAGCTATTATCCTTGCAGTATTAATGTTAGGATTCAACTTATTAGGTGATGGTTTAAGAGATGCACTTGATCCTACTATGAAGGAGATGTAATTATGGCTGACAGAGAAAGAATTTTAAAAATCAGAGACTTAAATATCTCCTTTAAGATTGAAGGTAAGAAAGTGAATGCCATCCGTGGTGTTAACTTAGACCTTTATAAAGGAGAAACAATTGCGATTGTAGGTGAATCTGGTTCAGGTAAATCAGTTACTACAAAAGCTATCATGGGTATCTTAGCTAAGAATGGTAGTATTGAAAGTGGTTCAATCGACTATACTTGGCATGATCCAGATACTGATGAAAAACATACAGTAGATATCACTAAGATGACAGAAAAGGAAATCCAGAAGGAAATCCGTGGTCGTAAGATTGCGATGGTCTTCCAGGATCCAATGACTTCTCTAGACCCAACAATGACAATTGGTAAACAGATCATGGAACCAATGATGTATCATTATGGAACATCTAAAGAAGAAGCATATAAAAAGGCTGTAGAGCTTCTTGAAGAAGTAGGAATCACAAATGCAGAAAAACGTATGAAGAACTACCCTCATCAGTTATCTGGTGGTATGAGACAGCGTGTTGTTATCGCAATCGCTTTATCTTGTGATCCATATGTATTAATCTGTGACGAACCTACAACAGCCCTAGATGTAACTATCCAGGCTAAGATCCTTGAATTAATTCAGGACTTACAGAAGAAAAAAGGTATTTCAGTTATTTATATCACACATGACTTAGGTGTAGTTGCTAAGGTAGCTGACTTTGTAAACGTTATGTATGCAGGTAAGATTGTAGAAACAGGTTCTATCGAAGATATCTTCTACAGACCTTTACATCCATATACTTGGGGTCTTTTATCAGCAATGCCTGATTTAAATACTGATGATCCAGAATTATATACAATTCCTGGTTCACCACCAAACGTTACAAAAGAAATCAAAGGTGATGCATTCGCACCACGTAATAAATATGCATTAAATATCGATAAGAGAATTGAACCACCTATGTTCAAAGTAGAGGGTTCTACAACTCATAAGGTAGCCAGCTGGTTAATGCATCCAAATGCGCCAAAGGTAGAAATGCCTGAAGCATTAAGAAAGAGAATCGATAACATGATGAAAGAAGGTGTACCAAATAATGGACAAGAATAGTCAGACTCCAATTCTTGAAGTCAAGAATTTAAAACAGTATTTCTATCCAAGTAGAAAGTTTACTGTAAAAGCCGTTGATGGTATTTCATTCAAAATCATGCCAGGTGAAACATATGGCTTAGTAGGTGAATCTGGTTCAGGTAAATCTACTACTGGTCGTGCTATTATTAGATTATATGATCCAACTGATGGTCAGATCATTTTCGAAGGTGAAGATATCACTGGTAAGATGTCTAATAAAGCTCTTAAGACATTACGTACTAAGATGGCTATGATTTTCCAGGATCCAATGGCTTGTTTAAACCCTCGTAAGAAGGTTATTGATATTATTGCTCAGGGTCTTGATATTCATCATGATTATAAAGATGAAAAAGAAAGAGAAGAAAAGGTTTATAAGATTCTTGAGATGGTAGGTCTATCAAAAGAACATGCGAACCGTTTCCCACACCAGTTCTCTGGTGGTCAGAGACAGCGTATTGGTATCGCAAGAGCCTTAATTATGAACCCTGATCTAATCATTGCCGATGAAGCAATCTCAGCCCTAGATGTATCTATTCAGGCACAGGTTGTAAACCTAATGAAGAAGATGCAGAAAGAAACAGGTGCTGCTTACTTATTTATCGCTCATGACTTATCAATGGTTAAATACATCTCTGATAGAATTGGTGTATTACATTTAGGGCACTTAGTAGAAACAGGAACTGCAGATGAAATCTTTAGTAATCCTCTCCATCCATATACAAGATCATTATTATCTGCCATCCCTCATTCTAACCCAAGAGTAGAGAAGGTAAGAAAATCATTCTCTTATGATTATGAAACAAGCGGTCTTGATTATGCAGCTGGTACTCAGCATCAGATTACTGAAACACACTTTGTATTAGGTACTGATGAAGATGTTGAACAGTTCAAGAAAGACGCAGCAAACTTCAAATTATAACATCAAAAGACTATGACACTTATGTGTGATAGTCTTTTTTTAGGCTCAAAAAATGTTGAGGTACTACACTTTTACGTTGTAAAAAGTGTAGTGATAACACATTTATTCGTTGCAAAAAGTGTATATGTACTACATTTTTTCACTGTAAAAAATGTTAAGAAGTGTTATAATAAAGTAAAAGAGGGGGGTCTATATGTATCGTTTAGCTATAAAAAAATTATTTAGATGGAAAAAAAAGCCAAATCGTAAACCTTTGATTATTGAAGGTGCTAGACAGGTTGGAAAAACGTGGCTGATGAAAGAATTTGGAGAGAAAGCATATAATCATACTATCTATATTAATTTTGATTCAAATACAACAATGTCTGACTTATTCTCTTATGATTTAGATACAAAACGTTTAATAACTGGGATTGAATTGTATAGTGGTCAGAAAATTGATCCAGATAACACGCTTCTTATATTTGATGAAATTCAAGAAGTTCCGCAAGCATTATCTGCTTTAAAATATTTTTATGAAAACGCACCTGAATATCATATCGTATGTGCAGGTTCACTTTTAGGTATCGCGCTTCATCAAGGAACATCTTTCCCAGTAGGCAAAGTGGACTTCATGAGTCTTTATCCTCTTACTTTCAAAGAATTTTTAATGGCTACAGGTAAAGAACGATTTGTAGAATTACTTGATCAACAGGATTATCAAATGATAAATAGCTTTAAGCAGACATATATTGATGCATTGAAGCAGTATTATTATGTAGGTGGTATGCCAGAAGCTGTACAATATTTTGCGAACTATAATGATTATAATGAAGTACGAAATATTCAGAAAAAAATTTTATTCGCTTATGAACAGGATTTTTCTAAACATGCACCTAATGAAATTGTTCCTAAAATCAGGATGCTTTGGAATAGTATTCCATCACAGCTTGCTAAGGAAAATAAGAAATTTATATATGGTCTTGTTCGTACTGGCGCGCGTGCTAAAGAATATGAAACAGCTATTATGTGGCTATCTGATTGTGGATTAATACATAAAATTAGTCGTGTAAACCAAGCTGGTATACCCTTGAAGGCATATGAAGATTTAAAGGCTTTTAAAATTTATTTATTAGATGTAGGGCTTTTAGGGTGCATGACTGGTTTAAAACAAAAGACGCTTATTGAAGGTAATAATTTATTTGTGGAATTTAAAGGTGCACTGACTGAACAATATGTATGCCAACAACTCAGGACAATAGAAGATTTGAATATATATTATTATACAAACGAAAGAGGAAACTGCGAAATAGACTTTGTGATAGATAGAGACAATCAGATAATTCCAATAGAAGTCAAAGCAGAAGAAAATTTAAGGGCGAAGAGTCTTAAAACATATAGTGAAAAGTTTTCTCCTGATATTTGTGTTCGTACTTCTATGTCTGATTATAGAAAAGAAGATTGGCTTATTAATCTTCCTCTCTATGCAATAGAAGCAATAAAGGAACTATGAAAAAACGACACAGCAAGTGTCGTTTTTTAGTTAATTCATGCTTTTTTGTAACACAAGTATCAATACAATCACAGAGTAGCTGAACCGATATAACCCATTACATAAGATCCAGTGGCATCAAAGTAGCTTGTGAAATATTAGGCCCTACAAAAGCACTGATATCATAGCCAATAAAGAACAAACCAAATTTAGATGCCATACTTGTTTCTTATATTAGAAATTGCAGCATCTCCTTCTACTGTGTTTTCAGATTTTACATCTTTCAAACCATCTAGGATTGTTTTTGCTTCATCCGTCTTTCTCATAGTTTTTTCATAATAATCGATGTCCATAACAACTAATCTGCCGTATCCATTCTTGGTTACGAATACAGGACCGTTTTCTTCTGCACAAAGACGTTCTACTTTAACTGTATTTTTCAAATCACGCATTGGAATAATCTTCATACAATCAGCTCCTTTCTTGTGGCTATATTATAATCTATATTTAGCCACGGTGTAAGTGACTGTGAATTATTACGATTAAAAAAACGACACAACCAGACGAATTTTTCCCTTGATCTGCTTTGCAGATCAGTAAAAAAACGCTGTCTTGTACGGTATCGGCTTCATACCACTTATTTTCCAGCATCATACGAGCCAGCTTTTGTCGGTGTAACAACCGCTTGATACGGTCATATCAGTAACGGTAGTAGAGAAAAGCGACCACTGCACAAACACCAGTTGTTATCAGAACCGTAATGGAATTGTAGGCAGTCCAAGTAATTCCGACATGGAGCAGGTTAAAATCTGTCCAGTCTGTAACAAGGAGCTGTCGCAGATTCAGTAGCAGGAACACCGCAACAAACAGGAGCAACAGCTAGCCGATACAGAAATAATAGACCAGCGATTTATTACTGACACGAATCCTGTTACCTTTAGATTCTATCCATACTTTCATTAAAGCTCCTTTCTTCGGGTATAAGAAAAGCAGTCAATCTTATAGACTAACTGCTCGCATAAATAATAAAATCATTATGTTCAATTTAAGAAAAGTGTTGCTATAGGTTATCTTATTCAGCAAATATACCATAACGATATTCGCAATATGCTTCATTAAGTGAAATAGGCATAGGCGTAGCTGTTGCCATTTCATTACTGAAAGCTTTGGTATCTATTATCATTCTAAGAATCTCAGAAGCTATTTTCTTTCTCTTAAATGTATACTTAGCCTGCTTCTTAAGAAGCAGGAAATCTAGATAACCCTGTATGTATCTGGTTCCAACGCCTCTTGCTGTCGGTATCATTAAACTCACTTCTGTCATCATCTCGTTGACAGCGCCTAACGATTTGCCATCATCAGTAAGATATCTCTTCTCTATAGGAGATACGTAAATGATGCAAAGAAAGTATGGATTGAAGTGGCATTAGAAGAAGGTATCAAGATTGATGAACCAGATAGTATTGAGGACTATTTTGGAAAATTCAAATTGAGAATCCCTAAGACTCTTATCTAGAAATGACGGCTTACTTTTAAAATAGAAGACAATGACATAAACATTTACACAGAAACTGTCTAAAGGCAATGTCCGGAGTTCACATTCCGGCTTTTTTGCTTGAGTAAATCTAAAGTATATTTAGTCGCTTGCTTTTTTTAGATATTTCATAGATGTTTCATAAATGATTAGTAGGATGAAATAAAGGAGATGATAAAAATGAAACAAATAAAAAAAGTAATGGTATTTGGAGTGTTGTGTTTCTGTACTGCACTTATAGGATGTCAAAATCAAACAAATGCATTCACAAGTTCAGTTTTAATTAGGAACAAAACATCGTTTAAGCCTATTGATGAGGCAATAGATTCTAAAGAGGAATATGTTTATGAATATTTAGGTCTTAAATTTAAGTTATCTCAAAATATTAAGACTGCTATGAATCAAAAAAGTCTTGTGATGCTTGATGCACAAAATGCGTTAAATCAAGATTTAAGATATGCTTTTTTCTCATTTAATACAGTATCAAAAACGCAAAAGAACATTGTTGTTGAAGATACTAAGGACTACATAAAATGGGAAAACAGTCTTAAGAGAGAAGGTACTATTGGTATGTATCTAAAAGGAATGTCTCAAGAGGAACTAACTGATTTGACTAAATGCAAATATCATAAAAAAATAGGCACTTCTGATGATAAACAATATGAATATTACATAAGCTACCAGACTGAGGATTTTCTAAAGGAATTAATGAAATCAAACATAGAAATAATTGATCGATTAAAAGAAACAGAAAATGGCTTTGTTTTAAAAGAAAAGAAAGATTTAGACAATACAGAGGTTTTTGATGAGTAATCGTGCTATTTATTATATAACAAGAAAGAAAAAAAGGTCTCTTATTATTTTGATTGTTGTTACAGTTATTTTTTCTAGCTTATATGTATCTTTAAATGTTATTAAATCCACAACACACTTAAAGAACTCAATATCTAGAACTGCGCAGACTTCTTTATCAATTTCAAAAAAAGATCAATCATCCTTTGATCATAAGGCCTTTAAAGAAACCAAGAATTATATTTTGCAATACAATGGAATAATAAAACCCAAACAAATAAAAGTCATTGAAGCAATGCAGTCAATAAAAAGAGATGATTTACCTGAAGAGTACCAGAATGTTTTATCATATCAGGCGATAAATCAAACAGGAAACCATGCTTTATTCAAAAGTGGTAATTTTATATTAGAAAAAGGAAGACACCTCAAAAAAAGGGATTTAAATAAAGTGATGATTCATGAACAATTAGCAAAAAAGAATCATTTAAAAATAGGAAATTATATAACATTACAGAATAATCATCGATATAAAATTATAGGTATTTTTTCGGGCAAAAAACAAGAAGCATATACTGGATTGACTTCGGATTTTAGTGAAAATATGATTTTTATTGATTATCGATCATTACATACAAAGAATGTGAATCAAATAATTATGTTTTTTAACAGTTCACAAGAAGCTCAAATGACTATGAATCATCTTCGACAGAAATATATAGATTATGATATTGAAGAAGATCGTCAAACATATAAGGAAACCTTAGAAGCAATTAATTATATACAATACATTATCAAGTTAATAGTATATAGTTTTATTGTGGTTGCTATAGTTGTTCTTTCTCTTATTTTAATTTTATGGTTAAGAGAAAGAATCCATGAAATAGGTATTTTATTATCAATAGGAATAAGTAAAATAGAAATCTTAGGTCAGTTTATTATTGAACTTCTTTTGATTTCATTACCGGCAGTTATTTTATCCATTGCTGTAGGTAATGTATTATTTAAATTCATCATTAATGAATTATTAAAACGTGAATATTCTTTGCTTGTTACAAATGGAATAGAGCAAGAATTATCTGCATTTTTAGCAAGTTATGGAATTTTAGTCACTGTTATATTGTTGTCAGTTGTCATAGCTTGTGGAATGTTCTTGACTAAAAAACCAAAAGAGATTTTATCAGAAATGAGTTAGGAGATTATAATGAGTGTATTAGAAATATCGGAATTAAGCTACAGATATAAGAATTCAAGAGAGAATATATTATTAGATGTCAATCAAACTTTTGAATTAGGTCAGTTTTATGCGATTATCGGTTCCTCTGGTGTTGGAAAGTCAACGCTGCTTTCTTTACTTGCGGGTTTAGATGAACCTCAGGAGGGAAATATTTATTTTGAAAATGAAGATATTAAAAAGAAAGGTTATAGTTATCATAGGAGAAATCATATTTCTTTGGTGTTTCAAAACTATAATCTCATAGACTATTTAACACCTCTGGAAAATGTGAGATTGGTGAATAAGAAGGCATCACCATCATTGTTATTAGAACTTGGATTAAATCAAGATCAAATAAAAAGAAATGTCATGAAGCTTTCAGGTGGACAGCAGCAAAGAGTCGCAATTGCGAGAGCTTTAGCATCTCATGCACCTATTATTCTAGCAGATGAACCAACAGGTAATCTAGATAATAGTACAGCTAACGAAATCATTGAAATATTGAAAAAAATGGCTAAAAAAAGAAATAAATGTGTTATCGTTGTCACACATAGCAAAGAAGTTGCAAATAGTGCAGATGTTGTTTTGGAACTCAAGGATAAGAGATTACAGGTTGTTGAATGGGAGGATAAGATATGATAAGAAATGCATTTGCATATGTAACAAGAAAAAAGCTTAAGTCTTTAATCATTATTGTGATTATAGCGACGATGTCTACTTTTTGTGTTTTGGGCTTAGGAATTAAGAAAGCAACTGATGTATCATCCAAGAAAAGTCTAGGGAATATTACCAACAGCATTTTGCTAGAAATTAATAGACAGGTTAATCCTGGGACTCCTAGAGGTGGAGGAAATGTAAAAGAAAGAGATATTAACAGGATTGCACAGTGCAAGGAAATTTATTCTTATGTAAAAAGAATTAATAGTGTTGCAGATTTATTAGATCATGAAATCATTGAAACGCCAGAAACACTAGCTAATCAATCTCCTGAAAGAGCTAAAAACTTTAAAAATACAGTAATGCTGACAGGCGTTAATGATTCCACTAGAGAAAATAAATTTGTATCAGGAACTTATAAATTAGTAGAAGGAAAGCATCTTCAAAATGAAGATAAAAATAAAGTTTTAATGCACAAGGATCTAGCTCAAAAGAATCATTTGAAGGTGGGAGATCATTTGAAAATAAAATCAAATTTATATGATGCAGACAATGAAAAACAAGCTAATGAAATTGTTGATTTAGAAATCAAGGGGCTTTTTGATGGTCATAATAAAGGTAGTGTTAGTGCAGCACAGGAACTCTATGAAAATACTTTAATCACTGATGTGCATAGTGCGGCTCAGGTTTATGGCGATACAGAAGAGACAGCAGCTTATCAAGATGCCACATTCTTTGTAAAGGGACAGTATGATTTGAACCAAGTTGTGAAATCTTTAGAAAAACTAGATATTGACTGGAGGGAATATGTTCTCATAAATGGTGCTTCTAATTATCCTGCCATGTATATGTCTATTTCATCTTTATATAGTATTGCGAATAAATTATTTTATGGTGCATTGATTTTTGCAGGTATTATTGTTGCTTTGCTTCTTCTATTATGGATTAATGCGAGAAAGAGAGAGATTGCAATTATGCTTTCTTTAGGTATTTCTAAAGTAAGGATTTTTGGTCAGTTTATGATAGAATTATTATTTATGATAATTCCTTCTTATGCATTATCTTATGGTCTTGCGTATTATTTTTCACAATCATTTGGTCATATGATATTAAAAAATGTAACGGCTGATATTGCTAAGCAGCTTGCAAACCAGGGAGCATCAAATCAATTGGGTGCAGGTGCCGAGGTTGATGGTTTTAATAAGATGATTACAAGTTTAAATGTACATGTTTCAATGGATACAATGCTAATTGTTATTGGTTTTATGACAATAGTTATGGTTTTAGCACTTGTGATATCATCAATGAGAATTCTTAAAAATAAGGAAAAAACATTGATTTATGAACGTTAGATATTATGTATAATAGAAGAAAGGAGGGATATTATGGACTTATTAGTTGTAGAGGATGATACTGTTATAAGAGAGGGTATTAGTGAATTTCTATCAGAATACGGCTATCATGTCATTGAGGCTAGAGATGGTAAAGAAGCATTAGATCTATTTAACAAAGAGATCAAACTTGTTTTGCTAGATATACAGATTCCTTTTATAAATGGCTTAGAAGTTCTAAAAACAATAAGAAAAGAAAGTGATATCCCTGTATTAATGTTGACAGCATTTAATAATGAAGAGTACAAAATAGAAGCTTTTACGCAACTGGCAGATGGCTATATTGAAAAACCTTTTTCACTGATTGTATTAAAGACAAGAATAGATGCATTAATAAAAAAGTATTATGGTTCTGTAGAAAAGTTTATATATAAGAATATAGAGATTAATTTTACCAGCTATACAGCAAAAATAGAGGGAAGAAGTATTGAAATAAATCCTAAAGAATTAAAAATATTAAAATGTCTTCTAAATCATGAAGGTCAGGTGCTTTCAAGAATGCAAATTATTGATCAGGTATGGAAAGAAACAGACGACATTCCCTATGATCGTGTAATTGATGTCTATATCAAAGAACTTAGAAAGAAACTGCAGCTCGATTGCATTACAACAATAAGAAATGTAGGCTATAAATTGGAGAGAAAATGAAAAAACTAAAGATATTCCCTAAAATGTTTATTCAAATATTTTCTGTTTTATCAATTATTGTTCTATTAATTCACATATCTATTTATTTAATATTTCCTAAAACATATTTAGATACGAGAGAGGCTGAAATTAATAAAACAGCCAATGAGATATCATATAGTCTAGAAGGTAAAAACATAAATGATATTAAACGGGCAACAGAACTTTATTCTAAAAACAGCGATATTAAAGTATTTGTAAGTAGTGAAAAGAAAGATAATGAAGTAGAAGTTTCAAATGATTTAAATATTAATTTAGATAGTCCTAATAATTCATTAATTATTGAAGAGAGAAGGATTACTTTAAATGATGGTCATCAATTATATTTGAAATTTATTTCTACTGCGGATATGTTGCAGGATGCAAAGAATTTGAGTTTAGGCTTCTTACCATATTCTTTATCTATTTCTCTTTTATTATCCGCTGTCGTTTCTTTAATCTATTCAAGATCAATTAAAAATAATATCGATGAAATTAAAAGTGTAACAGATCAAATGATACAGCTAGATAAGAATGCTTGTTTAGTTCATACCAGTGATGATGAAGTAGGTGAACTCAAAGAACAGATCAATGAACTCTACTTTACTTTATTAAAATCAATAGATGATATAGAACTCAAAAATAAAGAAATAATAGAATTAGAAAAACTCAAATATGATTTCTTAAAAGGGGCTTCACATGAATTAAAAACACCTCTTGCAAGTCTTAAAATCATTCTAGAGAACATGATCTATAATGTAGGCAAATATAAAAATAGAGATGTTTATTTAGAACAATGTGTGGATATAGTAGATGGTCTTTCTAATAATATTTCTCAAATATTATCTATCTATTCTATAGATCATCTCAAGAATGATGAAGAGGACGTTATTATACAGGAAGTTCTTAAAGAAGTACTAGATAAATATGAGTTGTTAGCACAACAGAAGAATATCCTGGTTAATAATAAGATAGGCTCGGAACATATTTATATTGGAAGAAATGCTTTCAATGTGATTTTATCTAATTTGATTAGTAATGCAGTTAAATATACGAATAATTGTGGAATAATAGATATAGGTATGGATGAAGATTGTTTTTATATAAAGAATTCCTATATAGAGAGTCAAATCGAATTGAATAAGGATACAAGTCATGGGCTTGGTTTATATATTGTAAACAACTTGTTAAATAACTACCAGATAGACTATGAAATTATTCAGAATCAAAATACGTATCTCTTTAAAATATACAAAAAAGATTCTCAACTATGAGGGGCGGATTGTAAAATCGGAGTGATTCACTGTTTATTCCACTATCGTAAAGCAACAGCCGAGGTCAAGGAATTGCTTAAGGATTCATTGAACTGGAAGAATTATACAGAATTAGATTATTATAAGGGCTTTGATGCATTATACTAATTAGATAAATTGTAAATAATAGATTGGGGAAAGTTCGTAAAGTTAGAACTTATTTTCTCATTGAAAAGGCTGGGTAGTAGGGACTGGCAATGTACTGTCTTTGACTTTTGAATCAGTTTAATCAAGTGTCGTTTTAATCTTAGTTCATAGTTTTCTGTAACTTCTTAGCTACAAGTACTAATACAATCGCAAGTGCTGCAAGAATAGCTGAACCAATATAACCCATTACATAAGATCCAGTGGTATCAAAGAAGCTTGCTGAAATCTTAGGACCTACAAAAGCACCAATGCCATAACCAATAAAGATTAAACCATAGTTTCTGTTATAGTACTTAGAACCAAAGATGATCTTAACCATAGGCGCAAATACGACTGGTAATCCACCAAATGAGAATCCTACTAAGGCGATACATAAATGAAAAAAACAATCTAGAGTTAGATGGTGACATCTTCACTCAGATTGTTTCTATGTGGAAACCAGAAGAAGAATATTTCAACTGGCATAATATATGGATTCCTGTTAAATAGAGGAATCCTTTTTAGGTTTTACTTTATTATCTATTCTATTTCCATTTTCATCTAGTTTATAGAGGTTATTGTATGTGACTTCTATATGTTTCTGATAGAGTCCTATATTAATTATTCTAGAGAATACAGCATAGATCAAAGCAGTAAGTGGTACACCAATAAGTACACCGACAACACCCCATAGATTACCAAATATAGTAATACCTAATAAGACAAATAAACCACCTATACCTACAGATTTACCTACAATCTTAGGATATACAAAATTACCTTCAAACTGCTGTAAGCAAAGATAAATAATCGCAAAAGCTAACATACTCTTACTCTGTGCTGCAGCCACCAAGATGAGTCCTGCAAAGAAGGTAATAAAATTACCAAACATTGGGACAAAACTAAATAAGAAAGCCATAATCGCAATTAATTCAGGGAAAGGCATTCCAAATAAACGCATCGCAATATAAACCTCTAACATAAAACATATTGCTTCTAACATCTGTCCTGTCACAAAACTATTAAAGTAATGATTGGCTTCACTCATGATATCAAAAGCGACGCCTGCACGTTTATGACCTAATATATATGCAATGAGTTTTCTACCTTGTTCAAGATGTTTCTCTTTATTTGCAAGAAGATAGAGAGCCATAAAGAATGAAGTGATGGCAGTAATGAATGAACCACCAATATTTGATACAAATTCTGTTGTTTTAAAATGAGGATTACCTAAGAAATTACCTGCAGTCGCAAGAATTGTACTTAAATCAATAGAGGCAAACCATTTCTGTACTTCATCTACTGTTACTGAATAATCAATATTAAATTTTGTACATATAGAAGTAATATAGACAGCAAGTCTTTTTGCATAATTATCTAAGTTAGAGAATAAGAGTGAGAAACTTTCTCCAATTCTAGGAATAATGAATGAGAAGAACATCACTAATATTAATAGTAAACATATAATAGTGATAGCCATCGCAATACCACGAGTTCCTTCTACTAAGAATTGAGGAAGCTTTAGGTTAGGTTTTTTCTTCATTAATTGGTCTTTTGCTTTCACAAGTAACTTCTCTACTAGTTTCATTGGAATGTTAATCACAAATGCGATTACTATCGCAATATAGAAGGGTCTTGCAAGCCCTAATGCATTAAGGAAGAAGTCCCATACTGAGTCTAAATTAAAAAGAATAAAAGCTAAGACAATACCATATGTAATATATTGGAAAATCTTGTCATCTGGAAAATTGAAATTTTTGTTGTCCATAATAATCACCTAAGGAAATAGTACCACAAAATTAGGGGTATTGTTACTAGAAATTAAATAAGAAAAGGTTGAGGAATAGAAGAAATTTGCTATAATGACACACGTGAAAGGAGAATTCAGATGAACACAATTATTATTAATAAAATCATGATGCATATGCTTGATTTTGAACATCGTAAGATATATTTAAGTGAAGATTTCTGTGAATTAAATGATACAACTCAGGAATATTATCATAAAAAAGTAGAAAAAGCTTTATACAGTCCAGCTATTAAAGAACTTGTTGTGCCTTCACTTCATGAATTATTACTTCGTGCTGATAAGATGCTTGAAGATGATGAAGAATTCAAGAAACAGGCAAAAGAAATTAGTGAAAAGTTCTTTGCGTTAGGTTCAGTGATTGAAGAAATGCCTAATAGTAATATTCTTTATGTGGACTGCTATCGTGATGGTGTGCATATTATTGCTGCTTTAAAGCTTAATTATAAGTATAATTCTGTATCTCTTGTAGAAGAGGAAAATGTCCGTATTACAAGAAGACAGGTTCTTCCTCAGATTGGTACAGCTGTTGATGAAGCGATTATTATAGATACAGATCATAAGAAGATATCTCTTATTGAAAAGAAGTATCTCATTGATGGCAAGATGGATACTTACCTTAATAGTCAATGGATCAAGGGAGAAGAAAAACTCACTGATCGTCAGAAGATTTCTACTATGAAGAAAGTAGTGAATAAGATTGATGATATTTATCATGTAAATGATAAAGAAGCACTTCCACTTGTAAAACAGGAAATATTAGAAAGAACACAGATGGGTGAACTTGTTAAACCGATAGAAGTAGTTCGTAAGGTCATGGAAAGAGATTATCAGGCTCAGGAAGAATCAGAAACAATGTTGAAGGATCTTGGGATTGGTGAGGATGATACAATTTCTTTAAATGCATTAGGACGTTCTGTAGAGGTTGTTAAGATTACTCTTGATGAGGATATTCAGATAACTATGCCAGTAGATGAATATGTGAATGGCTCTACTTTTGAAAAGAAAGAAAACCCTGATGGAACAATTTCTATCGTATTAAATAATATTCAAGACATTACAATTAAGTAAACGTTTACATTTTTTTGCCTATATTGTCTGAAATGAATGAATTTTGGTCATATTTATTGTATAATAAAGTTTATGAAGGGAGACATATAGGTATGTTAGATAATTTCTTGATAAAATTGTTTTTTGAAGGAAAGTGTTTAGAGGCATATAAGGTATTCGGTGCTCATCCGGATAAAAAGGGCGTTCGCTTTACAGTATATGCACCACATGCAAGAAGTGTTCAGGTTGTAGGTAATTTTAATGACTGGGATGGAACACAACATTATATGGAGAGATATAATGATGGAGGCGTGTGGACTCTCTATATTGAAGGGTTAAAGCAGTATGACCTTTATAAATATAGAATTGAAACACCTTCTGGAGCTATTGTTGATCGTGCAGATCCATATGCCTTTTTCAGTGAAATTAGACCAGGTACAGCATCTAAGGTATATAATTTAGATGGTTATCGCTGGCATGATTCTAGATGGATGAAGTCACGTTCTAATAACTATGATCGTAACATGAATATTTATGAAGCGAATCTTGGTTCTTGGAAGATGAAAAAGGAATTTACAGATACATCTGATGGAGAATTTTATTCATATGAAGAAATGATTGATGAAATCATTCCTTATGTAAAGAAGATGGGCTATACACATATTGAAGTAATGCCTTTAAATGAGTTCCCATTTGATGGCTCTTGGGGATATCAGGCAACAGGTTACTTTAGTGCGACAAGTCGTTATGGACATCCAAAACAGTTAAAGGATTTCATTAATGCGTGTCATAAAGAAGGTATAGGTGTCATTATGGACTTTGTACCTGCTCATTTTGTAAAAGATGGACATGGTCTTTATCAGTTTGATGGAGGCTGGGTTTATGAATATGCAGATGTGAATAACCGTTATTCTGAATGGGATTCAGTATATTTTGATGTGACAAAAGATACTGTACGTTCATTCTTAAAGAGTGCTGTTCATTTTTGGGCAGAAGAATTCCATATTGATGGTATTCGTTTTGATGCTGTCAGCAACCTTATTTACTGGAAAGGTAATAAAGACTTTGGGACAAATAATGGGGCTTTAGAGTTCTTAAAGACTATGAATGAACAGATTCATGAAAGATATCCTGCATTAATGACTATTGCAGAAGACTCAACTGATTTCCCATATGTTACTAAACCAGTTAAGGATGGCGGTTTAGGATTTGATTATAAGTGGGATATGGGCTGGATGAATGATACATTGAAGTATTTCAAAGAAGATCCAGTTTATCGTCAATATGATCATAATTTATTAACTTTCTCAATGATGTATTTCTATTCAGAAAGATTTATTTTGCCATTCTCACATGATGAAGTGGTTCATGGTAAAGCAACTATTTTAAATAAGATGTGGGGACTTGATGGAGAGAAGTTCGCACAGGCAAAAGCTTTATATACATATATGATGACTCATCCTGGTAAGAAGCTTAATTTCATGGGTAATGAATTAGGTGAATACAAGGAATGGGATGAAAGAAAAGCATTGGCTTGGAATATCTTAGAATATCCACAGCATGATTCTTTCCATCATTTTATGCAGGATTTAAATAAGATGGTTGAAGAACATCCAGCTCTTTATAGTATGGATTATGATCCAGAAGGATTTAAATGGCTGGTTGTAGATGATCATAATCAGAGTGTATTCTCATATGCTCGATTTGATAAGAAAGGCAACTGTTTAGTTGTAGTAGCTAACTTTATTGGGAATAGTCATGATAATTATGCTGTACCAGTACCGTTTGCTGGAAGCTATAAAGAAATCTTGAATACAGATAAAGATAGTTATAACGGTTCTAATTACACAAATACACGTGCTTTAAGATCAAAGAAAGGTACTTGTCTCAATGAAGCACAGAGTATTCATGTGAAATTAGCGCCATTTAGCGCGGTGGTATTTGAATATCATAAGCCAGCTAAAAAAGCGTCTTCTCCAAAGAAGACAAAGAAAAGTGTTGTAAAGGAAGGAAAGTAGTAAATGTTTAATACAAAAGAAGAATTTAAATATGAATTTTCTAAGCGAATCATTGAATCATATGGTCGTACAGTAGAAGAAGCACATTTAACAGAAAAGTTCATGGTTCTTGAAACTATGGTTCGTGACTATGCATCTGTTAACTGGGCTATGACAAAGATGGCAGTTCAGGCTAAGCAGCAGAAACAGGTTCACTATTTCTCTATGGAGTTCTTAGTTGGTCGTCTATTAGTCAACAATATGATGAACTTAGGTATTTATGAAACTGCAAAAGAAGGTCTTGCTGATTATGGTATTAATATCCATGATTTAGAAGAATTAGAATCTGATGCTGGTTTAGGTAATGGTGGTTTAGGCCGTCTTGCTGCCTGCTTTATGGATTCTTTAGCTTCTTTATCTTATCCAGCTTTCGGTAATACTATTCGTTATGACTATGGATTCTTCAAACAGAAGATTGAAAATGGATACCAGGTAGAAGTACCAGACCAGTGGTTACGTTTAGGCAATATGTGGGAAGTAAGAAAACCTAAGCATGCAACAGAAGTTAAATTCTGGGGTAAAGTAATCTGGGATGATGCAACTGGTGGATGGAAGCATGTAGATTATGAAGCAGTACGTGCTGTACCTTATGATATGCCAATTGTTGGTAATGATACTAAGGTGACTAATACATTAAGATTATGGAAAGCTGAACCTAGTGAAAACATTCCTACAAATAAGGATTTCCGTCAGTATGCACAGGAAGTCAATGATATCTGTCAGACATTATATCCTGATGATTCTACACATGCTGGTAGAGTATTACGTTTAAAACAGCAGTATTTCTTTGTATGTGCTGGTTTAAATTCTATTATTCGTGCTCATTTAAGAGTATATCCTGATTTAACTAACTTCCATGAAAAGAACGTTATTCAGTTAAATGATACACATCCAGTATTAGTTATTCCTGAATTAATGCGTGTATTTATTGATGATTATGGAATGGAATGGGATGATGCATGGAATATCGTATGTAAGACCTGCGCATATACAAACCATACAATCCTTGCTGAAGCATTAGAAAAATGGCCTGTTGATATGATGAGAGACTTATTACCAAGAGTTTATCAGATCATCGAAGAAATCAATAGACGTTTCATTGGTTTCGTAAAACAGCAGACTGAAAATGATAACGAACTATTACAGAGAGTTATGATTATTAAAGATGGTCAGGTACATATGGCTAGACTTGCGATTGCTGGTTCATTTAGTGTCAATGGTGTAGCACAGCTTCACTCTGATATCTTAAAAGAAAGAGAAATGAAGGATTTCGATACTTTATATCCTAACAAGTTCAACAATAAAACGAATGGTGTCACTCATAGAAGATGGCTTGCATATTGTAACCCACAGTTAACTTCATTAATTAATGAATCAATCGGTGATAGCTGGATGCATAGACCAGATGATTTAGAAAAGTTAGCTCCTTATGTAACTGATTCAATTACTCAGAGTAAGTTCTATAATGTAAAACAGCAGAGAAAACAGATTCTTGCAGATTACATTAAGGAACATAATGGTATTGATGTAGATGTTAATTCTATCTTTGATATTCAGGTTAAGAGATTACATGCATATAAGAGACAGTTATTAAATGTCATGCATATTATCTATTTATATCAGAGAATGAAAGAAGATAGCAGCTTCAGAATTTATCCACATACTTATATCTTTGGTGCAAAAGCAGCTCCTTCTTACTATTTAGCTAAGAAGATCATTAAGTTAATCAACAGCGTTGCGGATAAGGTAAACAATGACCCAGAAACTAATAAATACTTAAAGGTTGTATTTATTGAAAACTATGGTGTTACTATTGCTGAAAAGATTATTCCTGCTGCAGATGTATCTGAACAGATTTCTACTGCTGGTAAGGAAGCAAGTGGTACTTCTAACATGAAGTTCATGATGAATGGTGCATTAACACTTGGTACATTAGATGGTGCCAATGTAGAAATTGCGGAATTAGTTGGTGATGATAACGTAGTTATCTTTGGTATGAAGAATAATGAAGTCAATGACTTAAAGGCAAGTGGTTCTTATAGCTCTTGGAATGAATACAACAATAATCCAAATATCAAGAAGGTTATTGATTCATTAGTAGATGGTACTTGGAACTCTTCAAGAGAAGAATTCAAGATTATCTTTGATGAATTAATGGCTAGAAATGATGAATACTTCTTATTAAAGGACTTTGAAAGCTATAGACTTGCACAAGAAAAGATCAATAACTTATATCAGGACCGTGCTAACTGGTCTAAGATCTGCTTAGCTAATATCGCAAAGAGTGGTCATTTCTCAAGTGATAGAACTATTGAAGACTATGTAAAGGATATCTGGCATTTAAATAGGGTAAAAATCTAATGAAAGATACATTCGTACTAGATGTAGATGGTGAAGAAGTAACTTGTGAAGTCATCTTAGGATTCACAGATGATGCAACAGGTAAAGAATATATCATCTATACAGATAACAGTTCAGATGAAGATGATCAGTTGAATATCTATGCTTCACAGGTAGATCCTGAAGATGCAGATAATATTCTTCCTATTGAAACAGAAGAAGAATATGCATTTGTACAGGAAGTATTAGATTCAATGATGTCTGAAGAAGAATAAAGGCTCAAAGGCTTAACGATTACGTTAAGTCTTTTTTTATGATATATGGCTTTCTTTTACAAATTTTGATAGTTTCTTTTCTTATCTTATTTTTATGATAGAATAAGGGGGAGAAGAGGGTGGGATGTAGACATGCAAAGAGAATCAATTCGTATGTATGCTTATGCGATTGACTTTGATTTAATCAAAGTTGATTTATCATTAAATTATTATAACGGAATTTCAAGTCAGTATTATTTAAAGAATTTAGATACAAGTGAAGTAAAGATACTTAAAGGCGAAGCGACTGAGAAAGAAAATGGATTCCAGTCGTATCTTTTGCATACAGACTTTTCTGTAGGTACAAGATATAAAGTGTTTGATAATTATGGCTTAGCTTGTTTTTTAGACTTTAGTCAGCTTTCTATGAGTAAAGAGTTTGATGATCATTTTTATTATGATGGTGATGATTTAGGCAGTCATTATACAAAAGAAAAAACGACATTCAAGGTCTGGTCACCTCTTTCTACGGAAGTTGTATTAAAAATTTGGAAAGATGAAGACCTTCATTATTATCCTTTAGAAAGAGGAGATAAGGGTGTCTATAGTACAACTATTAAGAAAGATCTAGATGGTTATGAATATGTTTATGTTATTGGAATGAATGAACAATCAATAGAAACAGCTGATCCATATGCTTATTCTTGTACAGCTAATATGCATAGTTCAGTAGTCATTGATTTAGATAAAGTAAGAAGAGTAGATTATCCTTTGACAGAACTAAAACATAATACAGATGCAGTTATTTATGAAGTCGGTGTCAGAGACTTCTCTGTTGATGAATATGGACAGATTACACATAAAGGCAAGTTCTTAGGATTCTGTGAAGAAGGTACAGTGACTAAGAATGGTTTTTCATCAGGTATGGACTATTTAGATATGCTTGGTGTCACACATGTACAGCTTTTACCAATTAATGATTATGCAACAGTAGATGAAGATCATCCAGATTTACTCTATAACTGGGGTTATGATCCAGCACAATATAATGTACCTGAAGGAAGTTATATTACTGATCCAAATGATGGCTATAAGAGAATATTAGAATGCCAGCGTATGGTACGCTGCATTCATAAGCATAATATGAGAGTTATTCTAGATGTAGTCTATAATCATATGCATGATGTGAATAACAATACATTAGAGAAGACAGTGCCTTATTATTTCTTTAGAAGAGATGAAAATGGGGAGTTATCTAATGGTTCATGGTGTGGTAATGATTTAAACACTACCGCAAAGATGTGCCGTAAATATATCTTAGATATGTGTAAGAGATGGCAGGTTCTTTATGGTGTAGATGGTTTTAGAATGGATCTCATGGGTATTATAGATATTGATACAGTGAATATGATTTATGAACAGGGTCATGCTTTAGATTCTTCTTTTATGTTATATGGTGAAGGTTGGAATATGGGTACTGCATTACCTGATTCAGAAAAGACAACAATTGAAAATAACCATAAAACACCTCATGTAGGTTTCTTTAATGATCATTTCAGAGATACAGTCAAGGGACCTAATCAGATGGAAGTCAAAGGCTATACATCAGGGGACACTTATAAGACAAATGAAGCCATTATTGCGATGTGTGACTACAATAAGTTCTTATCTATAGAACAGAGCATTAACTATACAGAATGTCATGATAATGCGACTGTATTTGATAAATTCATTATTTCCAATGGACATGAAGATGAATATTGTCGCCAAAAGAGATGTTTATTAACTCTTGCGATGACAATTCTTGCGCAAGGGGTTCCTTTTATTCATGCCGGACAGGAATTTTTAGGTACTAAGAATGGTAATCAGAATTCTTATAATGCGGGTGATGCAGTTAATAAACTAGACTGGGAACGTCATGACGAATATATGAATGTTGTTCAGGCTGTAAAGTTCTTTATTGATCTAAGAAAACATAACAAGTGCTTTAGATATTATGACTATGAAGATATGCATCAGCATGTATTTATAAATAATATCTACTATCGTATGGTAGAATATCATCTCACTCAGGATGAAGGAGATTATAAAGAATTTAAGATTTATTTTAATCCTTCATATGATGTCATTACTATTGGTATTGAAGACGATTTTAAGATATTATATAGTATGTCAAATGAAAGAATAGAAAATGGACAACTCAATGTATTTGGTGTATCCATGGTTGTATGTGCAAGATAGGAGATTGTAATGAAATTAATTGTTGGATTAGGAAATCCTGGTAAAGAATATGATATGACAAGACATAATACAGGATTTTATTGTTTAGATGTATTAAGTGATGAAATGAATCAATCTATTGACAAAGAGAAATTCAAAGGTTTATATACTAAATTCAAGTATAAGGGTGAAGATGTTATTTTATTAAAACCTCAGACTTATATGAATAATTCTGGTGAATCTGTTGCAGCAGTGATGCAGTTCTTCAAGATTCCAGTAGAAGATATATTAGTTATTTATGATGATATGGATATGCCTACTGGTAAACTACGTTTAAGAGAAAAAGGCAGTGCAGGTGGACATAATGGGATCAAGAGTATTATTGCCCATGTAGGGACTCAGAACTTCAAACGTATTCGTGTAGGTATTTCAAAGAATAAGCTTTATAGTGTTGTAGACTGGGTACTAGGACACTACTCTAAAGAAGAAGAAAAGCTTATATCAGAAGGTGCTAACCGTGCAGCAGAAGCTGTATTATGTTATTTAGATGATGGTTTTAATAAAGCAATGAATAAATTTAACTAGGTGATTGTTATGGAGAAAATACTGAATCTTTTAAAAGATAATCAGGCCTTAAGAACCTTAGATACAGACAAAGGAACTATTGTCACAAACTCAACTAGCGATGAGGCTTATCTCATTGCTGGTTCTTTTTGGCATCATCCAAGAAAAATCCTGATTATTAAAAATAACCAATATGAGGCATTTAACCTCTATAAAACATTAACTGAACTTGTGAATCAAGTTGTTTATTTTCCTGCAGATGAATCATTACGTGTAGAATCAGTGGCGTATTCTTATGAACTATTGGGAGAAAGAATTAATGCATTATATGCGATGACACAAGATAAACCAATGATCTGTGTTTGTCATATGCATTCAATGACACGTTATGTGACACCTGTAGAACTCTTTAAAAAGAGTATTATAAGTTTAAAGAAGGGTGATACAGTTGATCCTTTAGAATTAAAGAAGAAACTACAGTCTATCGGCTATAAGAATACCCAAAGAGTAGATTCACCTTTCTATTACTCTAGAAGAGGTGAAGTACTAGATGTTTATACAATTCAGTATGAACATCCAGTACGTATTGAATTCTTTGATGATGAGATAGAAGAAATCTCTTTTTATGATAAAGACTCACAAAGAAGAACAGAAAGAAAAGAATCTATCGATATTCTTCCAGCTACAGATATGATGTATGAGGATGATGGTTTATCACAGGTAGAAGCCTCTATCAAGGCTTTAAAAGAGAAGATGAAGATCAAAGATGAATTCAAGGATGAACTTGAAGAAACATATGCATTAGATATTGAATCACTCAGAGCACATGACTATAGTCCACGTATTTATCAATATTTAAGTTTATTCCCTCAAACTGCCACAATTATAGATTATGCAAGTGATTATACTATTATTACTGCATCTCTTGCTTCTATTCTTGCTTCTTATAAGACTTATATGGAAGAAAATTACCTCTATTATCATGAACTAGAAGAAATAGGACAGATGATCAGAGGAATTAAGCTTATTAATAACCCTCAGGATATCTTAAAACATCCTGATGTTGATTTAGTACGCTTTAGAGAAAATGATAAACAAATCATGTTTATGACTCAGCCTGTGATGATCTCTATGGCTAATGAAAAAGTCTTTATTAGTCAATTAAAGGACTTACTTACATATAATCGTGTCATGATTGGTGTAGATGAAAAGCGTCAGATAGATATATTAATAAACCTATTTACTGATCATGCTATTCCATTTACTCTCACCAGTGCCACAAATAAGATTTATGATGGGGTTAATCTATTCTTAGGACATTTACCTTGTGGAATGAACTTTGTAGAAGAGAAGACTATATTACTCACAAGTCAGGAACTCTTTAAAGTACAAGAAACAAAGAAGAAATATATTAAATACAGAGATGCCACTAAAATCTCAGACTATAATGAATTAAAAGTAGGAGACTATGTTGTTCATGATACAAATGGTATTGGACAATATATGGGTATTGAAACATTAGTTGTAGATGGTGTACATAAGGATTATTTACATATTGCCTATAAAGGAAATGATATCCTTTATGTACCGGTAGAACAGTTCCAGTTAATTAGAAAATATTCATCAAGAGATGGTAAACCACCTCATATTCATGCTTTAGGTTCACCTAAATGGGCTAAAGAAAAAGCAAGAGTCAGACAGAAGGTAGATGGTTTAGCTGATGATCTGATTAACTTATATGCAGAAAGAATGAAACAGCCAGGTTTTGCGTTTGAGCCTGATGGAGATCTTCAATTAGAGTTTGAAAGTGAATTTGGTTATGAACTCACTCCTGACCAGGCACAGGCTGTAGAAGAAATTAAAAAGGATATGGAAACACCACGTCCTATGGATAGATTATTATGTGGTGATGTAGGCTTTGGTAAAACAGAAGTGGCTTTAAGAGCCTGCTTTAAAGCGGTTGTATCTAAGAAACAATGTGCTTTCCTATGTCCTACTACAATTCTTTCAGCACAACATTATCGTACAATGCAGAAGCGTTTTGAGAAGTTCCCTGTGAATATTGCGTTACTCAATCGTTTTACGACTACTAAAGAAAAGAAACAGATATTAGCTGATTTAAAGGAAGGTAATATTGATTTATTAGTAGGTACACATCGAATTTTATCCAAGGATGTAGAATTCAAGGATCTAGGATTACTCTGTATCGATGAAGAACAACGTTTTGGTGTAAGACAGAAAGAGAAGATCAAGAATCTAAGAAAAACAATAGATGTACTCACTTTAACTGCCACACCTATTCCTCGTACATTACAAATGTCCATCATGGGTATTAGAGGACTCTCACAAATAGAAACACCACCATTAAATAGACTCCCTGTACAGACATATGTCTCAGAAAAGAGCTGGGCTCTTATTAAACAGGTTATTGAAAGAGAATTATCACGTAATGGACAGGTTTTCTATTTACATAATAGAACAGAAAACATCTATGAAATAGCCTCTACATTGCAGACACTCTTACCTAATGCCCGCATTGGTGTAGGACATGGTCAGATGGATAAGAATGATCTAGAAGATGTCATGACTGACTTTGTAGAAAAGAAATACGATATTCTTGTATGTACAACTATTATTGAGACAGGTATTGATATACCTAATGCGAATACAATTATTATTGAGAATGCGGATAAGTTTGGTTTAGCACAGCTTTATCAGATCAAAGGTCGTGTAGGAAGAAGTGAACGTATCGCATATGCTTATCTTCTTTATACAAAAGATCGTGCGATGACAGAAGAAGCCCAAAAGAGATTAACAGCTATTAAGGAATTTACACAATTAGGTTCTGGTTATAAGATTGCGATGAGAGATTTATCTATTCGTGGCAGCGGTGATATTCTTGGTGGCGAACAGGCAGGATTTATTGATCAGGTTGGTTTTGATATGTATATGAAGATCTTACAGGATGCGATTGAAGAAAAACAGGGTAAGATTAAAGAAGATGAAACTGTACCATCACGTAATGTACCAGTAGATGGTTATATTCCTGAAGATTATGTAGAAAGTGATATGGAAAAGCTAGAACTTTATCAGCGTGTCTATAAAGCCAATGATTTAGAAACATTGAAACGTGTAGAACATGAATTGACAGATCTTTATGGTGTACTCCCATCACAGGTACGTAATATTGTAGTCAAGAGAAGATTTGATATCCTTTCACATGATCCACTTATTGATGATGTGAAAGATAGCAGCCAGGGACTAGAAATACGTTTCTCTAAAGTCTTCTTAGAAGATTTAGATGGACAGAAGTTCTTTGCGTATGTCAATCATATGTTTAAGAAGCCACAAATGAAATATACTGATGGAATGTTGACTATTGTGAGTGGTATGGAACCTTATTATGTTTCAGCATCTACTGAGTTCTTAGATTCAGTTTTAAAACAATATTATAAAACACATACTAGTGCTTAATAAAAAAATAATGTAGAATATGAAAAAAAGGGGGAATAACATCAATGAAAATTATTGATTTATTAAATGAAGATAAAGTTACTTTATCTTTTGAAGTATTTCCACCTAAGACAAGCAGTAAATATGAAAATGTCTTAAAGGCTGCAGAAAAGATTGCATCTTTAAATCCAAGTTTCATGTCTGTGACTTATGGTGCAGGTGGAGGAACAAGTGCACATACTGTTGCACTTGCGAAAGATATTCATGAGAAATATGATGTTGAAGTCATGGCTCATTTGACATGTGTTTCTTCCACAAGAGAACATGTAGAGTCCATGGTTGAACAGTTTAAAGAAAATGGTATTGAAAACATCATGGCATTAAGAGGAGATATTCCTAAGGATGGTCAAGTGGGAGAAGACTACCAGTATGCCTGCCAGTTAATCAAGGAACTTAAAGAGAAAGGTGATTTCTGTATTGGGGCAGCATGTTATCCAGAAGGACATGTAGAATCACCTAGCATTAAGGAAGATATCCAGCATCTAAAAGAAAAAGTAGAAGCAGGGGCAGATTTCTTAACAACTCAGATGTTCTTTGACAACAATGTTTTCTATAACTTCTTATATAAGATCAAGGAAGCTGGTATTAATGTACCTGTAGTCGCTGGTATTATGCCTATTACTAATGCAAAACAGGTCAGTCGTGCTGTACAGATGTCAGGTACATCTATTATTCCTTATCATTTTAAGATGATGGTGGATGCATTTGGTGATAATCCCGAAATCATGAAGCAGGCTGGTATTATTTATGCATCTGAACAGATTATTGATTTAATTGCGAATGGTGTAAAACATATCCATGTTTATACAATGAATAAACCAGACATCGCCGAAGGCATCATGAACAATATTTCGGAGATTCTTAAATGATAGAAATCAATCGTAAAGAAGCTTTACGATACTTAGGATACCGTCAATCTGTAGAAGGTGATCTTACTGAAATCAATGTCGCACTTGATCGTTGTATAGAAGTACTACAAAAAACAGCTGTACCACGTCATATTGTGAAAAGACTACCTCTCACAATAGAAAATCATACAATCACAATTGGTGATATGATGATACATAGTAAAAACTTAGAGAATAACTTAAAAGGCTGTCATGCAGTTTATCTCTTTGCGGCTACTATAGGTATAGAAGTCGATTGTTTGATTAAACGTACAGAACTTACTAAGATGAGTGATGCAGTGATCTATCAGGCAGCAGGAGCTGCTATGATAGAAGCTTATTGTGATGAAGTGAATGAAGAACTTAATCAGGAGGCATATAAGAATAATGAATTCTTAAAGCCACGCTTTTCGCCTGGTTATGGAGATCTTGCATTAGATCATCAGAAAGATTTTATGCGTATATTACAGATGGATAAGATTGGTATCAGTTTATTAGAAAGTCTCTTAATGGTCCCATCCAAATCAGTGACGGCGATCATTGGTATTACACATCATGCACAGCCTCGTCATACGAAGGATTGTGCCAATTGTCCTGCACAATGTGAATTCAGGAGGGTCAAGTAATGGGATTTAAAGAAAGACTGACAAAAGAATGGTTATTCTGGGATGGTGGTACTGGTTCAGTACTTCAAAGCTGGGGTTTACAGGCTGGTGAATTACCTGAAACATGGAATATCATTCATCCAGAAAAGATTATAGAACTAAATAAAGGTTATCTAGAAGCTGGATGTGATATCATCAACACCAATACATTTGGTGCCAATAGATTAAAATATCCAGATAATCTAGAAGAAATAGTTACCAAAGCAGTAGAACATGCGAAAAAGGCAAGAGAACTTACAGGACGCACTGATGCTCTGATTGCGCTTGATTTAGGTCCTACTGGTAAACTCTTAGAGCCACTAGGAGATTTATCATTTGATGATGCTGTAGATATTTATGCTGAAGTCATTGAATATGGAACTAAAGCGGGGGCTGATGTCATCCTTATTGAAACAATGCAGGATAGCTATGAATTAAAAGCTGCAGTACTAGCTGCTAAGGAACATTCGCATTTACCAGTATGTGCAACTGTTGTATTTGATGAAAAAGGTAAGATGTTGACAGGTGGTACACCTGAATCGGTTGTTGCCTTACTTGAAGGGTTACATGTTGATGCATTGGGTATTAACTGTTCATTAGGTCCAACACAAATTAAACCTTTTGTAGAAAGAATGATTAAAGTTTCTTCTACACCTATTATTGTGACACCTAATGCTGGTTTACCTCAGACTGATGATGAAGGTCATACATATTATGATATGAATGCAGATGAATTCGCATCAGAGATGAAAGAGATTGCCTCATTGAATGTGCATGTACTTGGAGGATGTTGTGGGACTACACCAGAATATCTCTCAAAAACAATTGCATTAGTGAAAGACCTGCCTATTGAACCACCTGTAAAGAAGAATATCTCTGTTGTGACTTCTTTCTCGCAGGCTGTAGAAATAGGTCCTAAACCAGTTATTATTGGGGAACGTATTAACCCAACTGGTAAGAAGAAATTCAAGCAGGCCTTACGTGATGGAGATATTAACTATATCTTATCTGAAGGTTTAAAACAGGAAGATGCAGGGGCACATATTCTAGATGTCAATGTAGGTCTACCAGAAATTGATGAACCTAAGATGATGGTAGAAGTCATGAAAAAGTTGCAGTCTGTCATTGCATTGCCATTACAGATTGATACATCAGATCCAATTGCCTTAGAAGCAGCCTTAAGACACTATAACGGTAAGGCTATGATTAACTCAGTTAATGGTAAACAGGAATCCATGGATGCTGTTTTCCCATTAGTAAAGAAATATGGTGGTGTGGTTGTAGGACTTGCCTTAGATGAAGCAGGCATTCCAGATAATGCGGCAGATCGTATTCGTATTGCGAAGAAAATCTATAAAGAAGCAAGTAAATATGGTATTGAACCTAAGGACATCGTAATCGATGGACTCGCTATGACTATTTCATCAGATCCTACTTCTGCCATTGCGACATTAGAAACATTACGTATTATTAGAGATGAATTACATGGACATTCTATTTTAGGTGTCTCTAATATCTCTTTTGGTCTTCCACAAAGACCAATCATTAATGCGAACTTCTTTACTATGGCAATGCAGTCAGGACTTAGCTGTGCAATCATCAATCCTTCATCAGAAGCAATGATGAAATCATATCGTGCCTATCTTGCCTTAAGTGGGCTTGATACAAACTTTACAGAATATATTAGCGCCTATGGAAATAGTGCACCAGTTCCTGTAAAGAGTGAAGCGGTTGATATGTCTTTATATGAAAGTATCAAGCGTGGTATGAGTGAAAATGCAGGTAAAGCCACTCAAAAACAGCTTGAAACTAAAGAAGGACTAGAAATTATTAATGAAGAATTAATTCCTGCCCTTGATGAAGTAGGGAAAGGCTTTGAAAAAGGCACTATCTTCCTACCTCAGTTATTAATGAGTGCTGAAGCAGCGAAGGCTGCATTTGCGGTCATTAAAGACTCTATGGCAGGTAAACCAAGAGAAATGAAAGGAAAAATCATCATTGCGACAGTTAAGGGTGATATTCATGATATTGGAAAGAATATCGTGAAGGTTATGTTAGAAAACTATGGCTATGATGTCATTGATCTTGGTAAAGATGTACCACCTGAACAAATTGTGGATGCTGCAATAAAAGAAGATGTAAAACTAGTAGGACTCAGTGCTTTAATGACAACAACAGTAGTGAGTATGGAAGATACTATTAAACTGTTGAAGGAAAAGAAGCCTGATACACTTACAGTTGTAGGTGGAGCCGTTATGACTCAGGAATATGCAGATCGTATCGGTGCAGATTGTTATGCGAAAGACGCAATGGAAACAGTGCGTTTTGCGGATAAAGTATTTGGAGGAGAATAAGAATGAAAAAAATATTTACAGTATTAACTTCTATCGCTTTAACATTTGCGTTATCATTCTCAGCAGCTTTTGCGAATGATGATGCATTTCTTAAATCACAGAACTATTTAAAGACTATCGCATTAGATAGCCCTGATGCAGTTATTGCGTATGAAGCTACAGGTATGGAAGCTGATTATAAGGCTGATGCTTTATTAAGTAACTTCAAGGAAACAGATTATGTTACTGCTTCTTATGGTGATTTAGCTAAGTCTATTATCGCAATTTCTTTATTAGGTGAAAATCCAAAAGATTTCAATAAGACTAACTTAGTAGAAATCTTAGAAAATAGAGTACAGGAAGATGGTACTCTTACAAATGATGTAAATGGTGGATGTGGGGCTACTATTTGGACATTAATGGCTTTAGAAACAGTAAACTCACCTAAGGTAAAAGCTGTTGCAGATAAATTATCTACTATGGCTATGGACAATGGTGCTTATTGGTATGAATATCAGGGACCAAATGCAGATCTAGATACAACTGGATGGGCTATGGAAGCATTAAGTGTTGCAGGACGTTTTACTTATGATGCAGCTATCTCAAAAGCATATACTTTTGTACAGTCTAAGTTAAATAGTACAGATGGGTCTTATGATATTGGCTGGGGTGGAAATGCAGATACTCAGTCTTGCGTATTAGAAGGATTATCTGTTGCAGGTTATACATTAGATACAAATGCATATAACTATTTACTTTCTTATCAGAATGAAGATGGTACATTCAATGCTTTAAACTACAACACATACCCATACCAGCTTGAACCAAACGCATATGCATCAGTAGAAGGTGCAAGAGCACTTGGTGTGATCAATCACGGAAGCTTTGTATTAAAAGCTAGAAAAGACTATACAAAGACTACTACACCAGTAGTGACTGAACCAGAAACACCTACTACACCAGCTGTAAAGCCAGAAACACCTACAACACCTAGTACAACTACACCAGCTGTAAAGCCAGAAACAACTACAACTGAACCAAAGAAGGAAACAGTAAAAGTAGTTAATACAGGTGATAACACAAATGTGATGGCATATGTAGTTGCAGCTATCGCAGCTGTTGGTGTGATCGTATTAGTAATCAAAAGTAAAAAGAAATAATGAAGAAATTCACAACTAAACAATTAGCGATTGCCTTTGTCGCAATCGCTTTTGTCTTTATATTTGGCTTTACAGCTTATCGTGGTATAACTGGACAATTCCAGTCTCAGCCTACTATTAGTAATGCAGTAAAAAGTAGCATAAAGAAGAAAGATATTTCTAAAAAAGAAGAGACGAAACAAGAAGAGACAAAACAAATAGAGTCACAAGAAGAATCGAAGAAGACTGACACAAAATCATCTGATTCTTCTAGTAAACAAGAGACTAAGAAGCAGGAAACAAAGAAAAAAGAGACAAAATCCTCTTCTAGCAAACAAGAGACTAAGAAGCAGGAAACAAAGAAAACAGAGACAAAATCCTCTTCTAGTAAACAAGAGGCTAAGAAGCAGGAAACAAAATCTTCTTCTACTAAACAAGAGACAAAGAAAACAGAAACAAACAATTCTTCTAGTAAACAAGAAACTTCTGCTCCTCAACAGGTAGAACCACCTAAACAGGAAACACCTATAAAACAAACTGTTTCAGTACAGGTGATTGGAGTAAATAGCATAATGATGCAGGGGAATATAGAAGTGAATAGTTCTTCTACAGCTTATAGTGTATTAAGAGAACTTGCGAAACAGAATGATAAGAGTATCTCTACAAAAGGGTTTGGTTCTACTGTTTATGTATCAGGTATAGATGGATTAAAAGAATTTGATCATGGACCAAGTTCTGGATGGATGTATAAGGTGAATGGTACACCACCAAATATTGGGGCAGGAGCTTATAGGTTAAAAGCAGGAGATCAAGTCATCTGGTATTATGTCAACATTGAACAATAAGACAAGAGAAATATGTTTGATAGGTATTCTCTCTGCAGTCAATATTGCCTCTAGAGTAGCCTTACAGGCACTTCCTAACTTTAAACCTGTTACATCTATCATTATTATATCTGTACTCTTATTTGGCTTATCATTTGGAATTAAACTCACAGTAGTAACAACTATTGCATCCAATATGATTCTAGGTATGGGGACATGGACAATCTTTCAGATTCTCTCATGGGTAGTCATCTGTTTATTCACTCAATGTATCAGTGACTTCTATAAGAAAATAAACAAAGAACCCCCATTACTTCTTATGGCTCTTTATGCCTTTTTAATGGGTTATGTCTTTGGTTTTGTTGTCTCACTCGAACAATTAATTATTGGTGGTCCTGTCTGGTTTGGTATCTATTATGCCCAGGGGCTCTTATTTGATACATTCCATGCAGTAGGTAATTTTGTCTTTTATTTACTTTGTGCACCTATACTTATGCGTTTATTTAAACAGGAAATGTCTCAATATACAAAAGACTATTACAAGTGATTCATCATGAATCACTTTTTTTGTCATGTAATAAACATATCATCAATATCTGAAAGATACATTTTACATATGATATAGAAAGTCTATAATCACAAGTGGATGGAGGTTAAAACTATGACACCATTATTTCCACGTGTTCAAGAAGTAGAGAACATATTTCACAAAATACTCGCAAGTAAAGAAGCTTGTGCAAGACTAAGAGAAACATTCAATTCAAGTCTAGAAGACTTTCAGGGATCAGAAGAATTAAACAATGAGACCTTTTCAAAAGTCGTTCTAGATAGTTATTCAAATCAGGATATTAGTGCATTATTACTCGCTATATGTGGTAAATCTATGTTTGATTTATTACGTGATGCATATTTGATTCCTCAAACATTTCATGGCAAAGCAGGAGAAAATCCAGTATTACTTACATCACCTTCTGGAGACCTGCTAGAAGGAAAGGACGTCTCACACCATACGATGAGACGATTTAAAAGTATCCTTTCACAACATCAGCCTGTTCCCCGTTCCCTTGTTTATCTGGCTGATGGCTATGATATAGAACGTTATTATAAACATGACGGTTCAGTAGACCAGAGAAAGACAGATGCAGTCAGAGGCATCTTACTTCTTTATGCACTTCCTGATACTAAGAAGCTTCATCTTACACCTGCGCAGGTTTATGCAATCATCTGGGATACATTCTTCAGTATTCAAAAAGAAGCACCTCTTGCTCGTGTCTATTATGGACAGGAAACAGGAGAGAAGAATGATAAAGACTATGATGAAATTGCGATATTGCTTCCTACACATTTGTTTAGAAGACAGATGGTTGAACATATGGAAATCATTGATGGATTAGTTCTATCTTGTAGAGAAAAAATGATGGCTGAAGCCGGTAATGATAGTTTGGAGTTGTAATTATGCCTAGAATCGGATTACGTATTATTAAAACAAGTATTGCCGTCTTCATCATCATGGTATTATTCACTCTCTTTGGTGTACAGAGATCACCTTTCTATGTCCTTATAACCACAATTATCTGTATTCAGCCAGATAAAGAGAATGAAAAGAACCAGGCACTTGTAAGAGCCCTCGGCACACTTATAGGGGCAATTACAGGAGCTATTGTCATGTTTTTACAGCCTTTCATCCATATTGATCTCGCATGGGATTTACTTAATGCATTATTTATTATGTTGACTATTTACTTAACAGTCTTATTTAAAGTACAGCATATGGCATTTATGGCCTGTGTGGCTTATTTAAGTGTTGCAGTGATTCCCCATGCTGGTATTTCACCTTACGCATTTTTATTCTATCGTGTCTTAGATACATGTATTGGTGTTGGTGTAGGTTATCTTGTTTGTACATTACATCTACCAGTTAAAAGAAGAAATGATGTTCTCTTTGTAGCTGAACTTGATGATATGGAACAAACAGCACACCAGCAGTTAAATGACTTCAATAAGACTCAATTGAATAAAATAGTAGATGATGGTGCTTTATTTACAATTATCACAAAAAGAACACCTGCATCCATGCAGGCAGAAATTGAACATCTTAAATTGCATCTCCCAGTGATCGCATTAGATGGCGCAATTTTGTATGACGTACCAAAAAATGAATTACTTTGTACCTATCCATTATCACAAACATTAGGTACAAAGATCACTCAATTATTAGATGATAAACATCTTAATTACTTCTATCACGTTCTCAAAGACGATGTATTATTAACATATTATAATAGTTTCGACCAGTCCGAACAAATGGACTATTATGATATGATGCGTCAATCCCCTTATCGTAATTACATCTTTGGTATGCCTACACACTCATATCAACCTCTTTATATAAGTATTCTTAATACAAAAGAGATTATCTATGATATTATAGATGACCTGATAGATTTAGGATTACATAAACAATTGCGTTATTTTGTAGAAGAAGATTATTTTGAAGGCATGTGCTTACTTAAGATTCTTTCTTATGACGCCACTCCAGAAAACATGCTGGAAAGATTAAAAGAAAAATTAGATATAAAAGAAAGTATTGTATATGGTTCATCTGATGCTATATGTGACGTTATTGTACCTGATAATGATTTCAATAGTATCGTAAAAAGTATTCATAACGAATATGAAGGAATTCAAATGAAAAGAAGACAGCCACAATAAGCTGCCTTCTTTTCGTTATGGGGGGAGTCTCAATGTATATTCAATTCGTGATCAAGATCATGGATTTTTTTATTTGTATACTTATTTGCAACTCCCATGATTAAAGTACTTAATAATACTGCAATAATAGTTAGAATAATATAGATCATAAGAATCACCTCTTTCATGCTTATAATATACATGTAAGTTGTGTAATTCGTATGTATTCTCTATGTATTTATTATGTTTTTTACAATCCTTCCAACATATCATCAAATGTGATACCTAGAGAAAATCCAAAATGGAAATAATCATCCAAAGCATCCTGTAACTTAATAGGACTATAACCATTTCTTAAATCTAGAATATCCTGATTGACTTTAAAGAGTAAATCAACAGAACTGCTCTTTTCAGGCATTTCTTCATGATTCTTGATTTCATCAATCTGTAAGTCATACGCAATACTCATTAATAAGCGCATACCTTCAATATAAGTGTCTAAAAGAGCATTTTGATCAACCTGAGTATCTTTATCCCAGAATGTATAAACATGTCCTAGTTCTCCTGTATTATATACACATTGCATAAATGCAAGAAGTTTATGGTCAATCTTCTTAATATCTAGAATATGACCTTTAGGAATATCTAATTCTCTGTTTAATACTAACTGATATAATTTTGATAATTCATTCATTTAAATCACCTCTTATATACTATTATAGTCAATTAAAAAAGAGAATCACGTAGATTCTCTAAATAATCCCTAAACCTTCTATTAAAATCTTAACACCTATGAGAATAAGAATAATACCACCAGTGATCTGTGCTTTCTGTTGATATTTATTCCCAAATATATGACCTATATATACACCAGCTGATGCAATAATAAATGTCGTTAAACCAATAATAGAAATAGCCATGAAGATATTGATTGATTCAAAAGAGAACGTAACACCTACTGCAAGTGCATCAATGGCAGTCGCAATAGCAAGCATCAACATTGTCTTCCACGAGAAGTCATCATTCTGTTTCTCTTCTTCAAAAGATTCTTTAATCATATTGATTCCAATAAATGCGAGTAATATAAACGCAATCCAGTGGTCAATAGAATCCACTAAACCACTCAATGTGGAACCTAGACAATAACCAATAAATGGCATCAATGCCTGAAATCCACCAAACCATACACCACATAACAATATATTCTTAATAGACAACTTCTTTACAGATAATCCTTTACATACAGATACCGCAAAAGCATCCATGGATAACCCAATACCAATAAGTAATATTTCTATACTAGACATCTTTATACCTCAACAGGAATATAATCTTCCTTTACAACCTCATAATGCATATTGGATGCAGTCAGTTCATTGAGTTCATCTAAGAATGATGTATCTCTTAAATAAACATCATAGTGAACTTCTTCATCATACTCAGTATTCATTAATAATAGATTCTTAGATTGTATTAAATAAGATACCTTACGGCTGAAGTGATAGTCAACACTAATACGATATAGTTTAACAAGTTCTTTATCGACTATTTCTGCTTCTTTTAATGCATCTGCAACACTATTAGTATAAGCACGAGTTAATCCTCCAGCCCCTAGTTTAATGCCACCAAAATAACGTGTTACAATCGCAATCACATTATCTATCTTTTGTCTTTGTAATACATTCAACATAGGAAGTCCTGCAGTACCTGATGGTTCTCCATCATCATCTGCTTTTTCTAAAGGACCTACTCGATAAGCAACACAGTTATGTGTTGCATCATCTTTGGAATAAAGTTCTATTAAGTCTTTTATTTCTTTTTCATCATTACATGGAATTAGGGTAGTAATGAATTCTGATTTCTTAATAATGATTGTATTTGTCGTTGTTTCTTTGATTGATCTCATAGTTTCACCCGTTCGTATTATAGCGTAAAAGTTGTAAAATAAAAAGAAATAAACTATAATGTACATAGTGTATTATCACTGATGGGGTATTAAAAATGAGTAAAATAGCGATTATTGCAGACAGTGGCTGTCAGATTGATATTAATGGAGAGCATGAAGGTATTTATATTGCACCATTATGTATTGGTCATGGTAGTCAGACATATTTAGATCAATTAGAAATCACAAGTCTTGATGTATTTAATCAGATGAAGGAAACAGATGATATGTTTACAACATCTCAACCTTCGACTGGTTCTTTAATGAAGGCTATGGAAGATGCAAAAAGAGATGGTTATGATGAGTTAATTGGGATTCCTATCGCAACTGGTTTATCATCTACATTAAATGGTATGCAGGTTGCAGCTGATACAGTAGAAATGCCTATTACTTTAATCGATTCTCAAGGAACAGCACATGTTCAAAAGAAGCTTGTTGAAGCAGCCCGAAAACTAGTAGAAAAGGGTCAGTCTGTTTCTGAAATTAAAGAAAAGCTTGAAGATATGGTTAAGCATTCAGGTACAATTATTTTTACACCAAACTTGAATCACCTTAAAAAGGGTGGGCGTATTACGCCTGCAGTCGCAATGCTTGGCAATATGTTGAAGCTTGTTCCAGTTATGGAATTGAATAGTGAATTAGGTGGTAAGATTGATACTTTAGGCAAAGTAAGAACAACACGTAAGGCATGTAAGATGCTTGCTGATCGTGTTGTTGAAAGAGGCGCAAATGCGAAAGATTATACATTTGCGATTGAAGATGTTCTTGCACCTGAAGAAGCTCAGCGTGTAAGAGACTATCTTGAAGAACAATTAGGTCCATGTCAAGTTACCATGAGAGAGTTACCAAGTGTTGTAGGTGCTCATATGGGAATTGGTGGTGTAGGAATCCAATTCATCAAAAATCTCGCAGAGTAGGAAGCAGATGATGAATCTGCTTTTTTTATATAGAAAGGAGGTATGTATATGCAAAGAGAATTTGAAATGGTTGTACAGACAAGTGCAGCTACACAAAGCTTGCGTTATTTATTGAAAAGTGGTGATATGACGTGTATCACCAAAGGAGAAATTACTAAAAGATTAGAAGCAGCAGTTCTTTTACAGGAATTAAGCTTTCAAGCTGTTATGACAAGTGGTGAAGTTGTAGAGGATATGCTGGAGAATAATTATGAGGATTATGATGAAGCATTAAGAGACTCTCTTAAGACTCATGGTATTACATTTAAAGACTATACCTTTGCGGTTACTTATAAATATGATGAAGAAGCTGTCTTTAAGCCTTTCTTCTCTAGACAATATGGTGCAGACTTAGGTTTTTCACTCCCATTAGTAGATGATATGAAATATGCGAATATGTGTGTATGTCTTGCATTAATAAAACTATCAAGAGAATATGTACGTACGAGTGTGGGTATTACCCATGATTATACTGATGTAAAACCTAGTATTCATTTGACTTTTAAGCCAGGTATATTCTTACCTAAGCTTATTACAGAAAAACCCTATACAGAACTTACATTCAATGCAGTCTATGCATCTATATACAAGTTGCGTGCTGCGATACGTTTCTTCTCATATGATCATACAGAAGAAGCATATAAGAAGTGGATTGATGTCATAGAAGAAATGAGTACGCGACCATATGATGGTATATTAGATGATCTAGATGAACTAGATTATGTACCATCACAAAAAGAAGAACTGTATGTATATGAAGATAAGGTCAATGGTGGAGGTACAGTACAATGTTTAAATAATTCATTTTATGCATTAATACTCTGGGCTGCCATATTGACTAAAGTCATGAATGAACAGTTCTTATATGAAACAAACTACCCAGATATGAACTTATGGGATTATTAATAAAAAGAAAATTATCAAAACGCCTATAATAAGGCATTGTCACCATTAACTTTAACGCATAAATTCTTTCTCTTCGCTATAATAGTGTTAGAAAAAAGAGGAGGGAAAGAATATGTTAGAAAGTTATAAAGAAATTACATCAATCTCATTAAATAAATTAAAGGACTATTTAGATGTCATTGATGTATATCATGATTCATTTATTGATACTTGCAGAAGTCAGAAGAAAATAGAAGGTTATATTAAGGCACACCAAAAGAAATACTTAGGTCTTGCCTTAAAGAAACTCTATGAAATAGATGATATGCAATGTTTAGAAAATCATCTCGTAATGATTGAATACTTATTTGGAGAACATCCTCGTATTCAATCATTGAATAAGAATTTATGTAACTATATGCTCCATAATGGATCACCATTAGATGTATACCGTATTGTGAGACATTTGATGCCTTTCTCATATCTTGCACTTATCTCTTTATTAGTAGATAAAGAAGTGATTACTTATGCACAGGCTGCTTACTTTTCTTTAGTAGAAGAAGATATAGAAGGGGCTTATGAATACTTAGAGAAATGTGAAGTGGAACCAGATGAATCACTTCTAAATCTTTATGCATCTTATGACTTAATTGGTTATTTCCAGCTTGTGGATCATTATAGTAAAAAGGTATCTTACCAGGTATCAGGAGGCATAAGATGGGAGAAAAAATGTGGGCTGTCTTCTCATTATTGATGAATTCAGAGGAATGCATCAGTGCAGAAGATATACAGCATCAATTAGAAGAAAAAGGTTATGATATTGGTTTAAAAGCTGTATATGCAGTGATTAAACAGATCAATGTATTTACATCTTTAATGTTTGGAAAAGAAATAATCAAAGCAGTCAGACGTTTTGGTTATATGATTGAAACAGGTTATTTTGATGAAGCACAGATACAATTACTTATTGATATGGTGAATTATCGTCAAGATCTGACAAATAATGATAAAAGAGAAATAGTTAATAAGCTTTTAAAACTTTCACCTGCTAGACAGAAGGATTATCTCATTGTACCAGAATTAGAAGATGATGATGAAGGTGTCTATTCTCTAAGTAAAAATCTAAAGATTATTACTTCCGCAATACGTAATAAGAAGGATATACGTTTCCAGTATGTAGACTATTCTATTAGGGACGGACATCCTGTAGAAACATATTCTACTAAGGGTAATGCAGGTATTAATCATGAATATTATAATGTGAGTCCTTATAATACAGTGATTGTGGATGGTCATTATTATTTACGTGCTTATTATAATAAGCATAAGGACTCATTGACTACATTCCGTATTGATCGTATTAGAAAGCTAGATAAGAGCCGTACATATTATTTTGATTTTGATGATGAGGAAAAAATGAGTGAATCATTGAAACAATCACTTGCGAAGTCAATGAATAGTTTCTTTGATGGTGATGAAATTACACTGCATATTAAGTTTGATGGTGTACTTATTAGAGAAGTTGTATCACGTTTAGGAAAAGATATTACCATTAACAAGACTATTGCGCCAATAGAGAATGATCATCAATGGTATGAAACACGTGTTGAAGGAATTATCTTTAATACAGGTTTAATGAACTGGATTAGACAGTTTGGTCCAATGATTATTGTGGTAGGTCCAGAAAAGCTTAAAGAAGCTATTACAGATGGATTAGAAGAGAACTTAAGCTACTATAAAAAATAGGTGATAACTATGTATATATTACAATTAAGTCAAGGTGAGTTAAGTACTAATGTTGGCTTATTTCATACAATAGAAGAAGGCAGAAAGCTTATATCTCAATTAGCTGGATATCAGTATGAAGATATTGAAGGGTTTGAATATGAGTACTTTGATCCTACTACTGTACCTGATTATGTAGAACTAGAATATAATGGTCATATTTTACCTTTTACTACATATATGTTTACTGGTGATGGAAGAGTAGATATTTATTGGAATGAGATAGTGGACTTATCTACACCAGGAAATGGAATGATTGAAGGATCTACAAGAGTGGATGCTTATTCTATTCCTAATAATGAACTTAAGGATTACATAGAGAAAAGAGAATACAACTATAGATGTGTTAAACAATACTTAGAATCTAAAGGATATGAGGTGGAGAGAACTTATTTTGGTTCTGAAGATGGCGAAGCCATCTTATACAGAAATACAGATGAGTGGCATTTCTTGACACATATGGATCCTGAGTTTGTGGAATCTGAAGACATAATAAAAGACTTAGACATTTAGGTGTCTAGGTCTTTGTGCTTGTAGGATAGATTCTTCTATAAATTGTAGTGTTTCTTCTTCAGTATAAATAATGTTTTCTATATTCATTAATATATCTAAGTGAAACATTTCTCTTTTTATTGTAGGTTCATTCAATATAAAGCTATGGTATCCTTTCTTTCCTTCTACACCAAACAAGACTTCATGATCCTCTTGGTAGGCAATCAGACAGTTTTCAGGAAATCTAAACTCTTCCTTAATAAGGTGTAGATAAAAGTTATGATGATGCTTATTAATATTCATTAATCGATGTAAGAGTAATTGTATTTCTTCACTATCAAATGGTGTAATAAGTGATGATGAAATATCATCAATAACTCCAGTCTGTATTAATTCAAGTAAACCACCTTTAGTGAAATATAAATGAAATTCATCAGACAGTAGGATGCTATTTATATGCTTTTTGTAATAATCTAGATCATTTAGTAATTCTTCGTTATCTCTTATACAATGTCTTTCTAACATATCGTTATCTAATACAAATAAGATGTTGGGTTTTCTTTGAAGAGAAGAGAATGGAAGTATTTCGTTATTGAAAGATGACTGAAGATGTAAATAACCAGAAGTTGAATAATAATAAGAGCTAAAGAGAGACGCACTTATAAATAATTGTTGAAATTGAGTATGGAGATAGGCGTTAATTTCATCCTTCAACAACATTCCTGAATCTAATTTATTATTGATTAATAACGTATAATTCTGACTATGAATAGAATAGGGATACATATTTTGACTATTAAAAGTAGAATCTGAATGCTGGTAAATATATTTAATAGTACATTTATTTGATAATAATGTAGGAAAACAATTTTCAAACTGTGTTAGATTATACATGTTCTTATAATTAGATATATCGTCATCTAAATACAAAAGATGTTCTAAAGATATATGTCCATCAAGGCATACAGTATGACTGATTAATTCATAGATTTTGTTGGAAGCAGGCAAACAAATCTGTAATTTATGATCAGTTGTACTTGCATCATTAAGAATAAATTGGGTAAATATCAATAAGTCATCAAGATTTGAAGCACATGATTTATTGATGTCAAACTGATATTCTGTTGTAAATGATAAAGGTTCAATATAGTGAATATTTTCTATGATGGATTTGATTTCAAGCAGATAATTGTATTGGTCTAAACCAAATTTTTCTATTTTATATGCTTTCTTTAAATCATTTTTTTGCTGGTCTGTAAGAGTAAGATGAGAGATGATTTTTTCAATACAGGCATAACTTGTAGGAAAACGATTGCCAGAAATATATTTTTGTAGAATAGTTCGATCCATCTGAATCTCATTCGCAAGATTTTTTACATTATAAGGTGATTCTTTTATGTATATAGAAAGTAAATCTGAGAAATGTGACATAGGTTACTCCTTTATGTATGATTGCAAGTATAGTGTGCTTTCTTCTTTTGTATAGACGACTTCTTTAAGATTATTAAATAGAAGTGGAAGTGAATCTAAATTTTTATTGATAGAGGGTTCCAATATAGTAAAGGACAGTGCTTGATTAGAAACAAATGAACCCGTCGTACCTGTCATAATGACAACATCTTTATTAAGGATGTTGTTTTTAAATAGAATTAGTTCTGTATTATCATCAATGTTTTCTAGTAGTTTTAAGCAGACAGATTGAATTTCTTTAACAGTAAATGGCTTAAATAATGTAGAAGGTAATCCAAGAGGAAGGTAATCATTTGTAATAATAGGTAAGTGGCAATATAGTTTGAATTGGGTTTCTTTAAATGTTTTAAAATGACTGAACAGTTCTTCTTTATATGACTCACTTCCTATATAGTGGCTTTCTAGTAATTGTTTATCCATATAAGGAAGAAGAAATAAGTCACCACAATAACAGCATACTGTTTGATTCTCATGAGATAGTTTTAATAGATTATTAAGTCGAGAAATATCGTCATAATAGGATTCTACAAATAGACTGGTATTTATAAAATGATCATTGAATTCCTTTTGATTATTACTTTGATTAATTAATAACCCTTGTGTTATGTCATTATTAATCAAAAGGAGTTTATCTTTTGAATTTATAGAAAAAGGATATAAAGAATAACGGGTTGGACAATCTATGTATGTGTAATGAATTGACACATGATTTGATTCTAGAAGAGGCAATAGTTTTTCTAACTGGAAGAGATTCATTGTATAGTGAGTAGATTGATTTGATAAACATAAGATAATATGAGCATCCAATTTCCTCTCTTTTATGAATGGAAGAATAATAGGATAGAGTGTATCATTTACGTTTAATATGATATCCAAAGTTTGATTATCTAATGATGATAAGAAAGAATAAAGAAGTACTTTTAATTCTTCTTTATTAGTTGCCTGTGTCATTGGCTGATTAAAGTGAACTTGAATATGACACTTAGACTGACTTTGGTTATGTATTGAAAGCTGACTTATAAAAGAATTTAAATTGAGAAGTTGTTTATATGTATCTAAACCAATTTTTTCAATCTTGTAGAGTTGAAGTAATTCTTCTTTTTGTGGTTGTGTTAAAGCAAGATGGCTAAGAATCTTATTTAATATTTCATGATTAGCAGGTAATTGAGTACCAGAAATATATTTTTGAATCATAGTACGGTTGACATCAGAAAGTCTTGATAATGATGCAATTGATAACTTTGATTCAGTAATATGCTCTTTTAAAACGCTCGCAAATGTGTATTTATCCATTTCCTCTTCTCCTCGTATACTTCTATAGTTACAGTATAGAGGTTCTCATTTTGTCAATTTCTTATATGTCATTATCAGTTTTAAAATGTCATCAATGAACAAGATAATAAACAAAAAATAATGATTATGGGTAATATATGTGTAAATGATGTGTCACACTTTATGGAACACCTAATAATTCTTCAATTTGTAGCCTATAATTAAGTACAAAAGGAGGGAGAATTAGATGAATTCGATGAAAAAGGTTCTTAAGTTAGCAGTAGCTTTTGTTCTTGTGATGGTTTCATTACTTGTTCCAAGCAATGTCTATGCGGCTTCTGGTACAGTGGCAGAGTTGGATGTTAATGTAAAGTCAAGAAATGAAATTATTGCGACAGTAGTCATGCCAGGTGAGTATACTACATTAGGATTTAAGTGCCAACTAGGTTATGATCCAGATGTAGTGAAAGTAGTAAAATCTGAATTCTTGAATAGTGCTTTTGGTGTGGATCCAGATGGTAATAAAGTACCAGCATATTCAATGCACAATGTCAAAGAAAATAGAATTAATGTTAACTGTATCACTACTTACCCATTAGAAAAAAAGAGTGAAGGCTATACAGCAATGGTGGTTACTTTCTCTTTGAAAGACGGAAAGACTTTATCTGAAGACTCTATTAAAATTAATCTTTGGGAAGTAGCAGATGACGAAGGAAAAAAATTAGTTGCATCAGACAAGACTCATGGAAAAATTGAGAAAACAAAATGTAATCATTCTGAAACTGTTAATAAAACGGTTGTAGAAGCAAGCTGTGATCATAAAGGACAGGAAAATGTAGAATGTGCATTATGTGGACACGTGCTCAAAACTATTGAACATGAAATGCTTCCTCATAGTTTTGGTGAATGGACAACAGTTAAAGAAGCTGGATGCGAAGAAAAGGGAACTGAAGAAAGAAAATGTTCTGTATGTGGAAAGACTGAAACAAGAGAAACAAAAGCATTAGGACATGAGTATGGAGAAGCTGTAGTTACTAAAAAGCCAACATGTGTGGAAAAAGGTGTTAAGACTAAGACATGTAAACATTGTGGTAAGGAAATTACAGAAGAAATCCCAATGGTAGATCATAAGTTTGGTGAATGGAAGACAGCAAAACCTGCAACTTGTGAAGAAAAGGGAACAGAAGAAAGAAAATGTTCTGTATGTGGAAAGACTGAAACAAGAGAAACTGCTGCATTAGGACATAAGTATGGAGAAGCTGTAGTTACTAAAGAACCAACATGTACTGAAACTGGTGTTAAGACTAAGACATGTAAGCATTGTGGTAAGGAAATTACAGAAGAAATCCCGATGGTAGATCATAAGTTTGGTGCTTGGACAACTGTTAAAGCAGCAACTTGTGAAGAAAAGGGAATTGAAGAAAGAAAATGTTCTGTATGTGGAAAGACTGAAACAAGAGAAACTGCTGCATTAGGACATAAGTATGGAGAAGCTGTAGTTACTAAAGAACCAACATGTACTGAAACTGGTGTTAAGACTAAGACATGTAAGCATTGTGGTAAAGAAATTACAGAAGAAATCCCAATGGTAGAACATAAGTTTGGTGAATGGAAAACAGCAAAATCAGCAACTTGTGAGGAAAAGGGAACTGAAGAAAGAAAATGTTCTGTATGTGGAAAGACTGAAACAAGAGAAACTGCTGCATTAGGACATGAGTATGGAGAAGCTGTAGTTACTAAAGAACCAACATGTACTGAAACTGGTATTAAGACTCAGACATGTAAACATTGTGATAAAGAAATCACAGAAGAAATTCCAGCAACTGGACATAAGTTTGGTGAATGGACAGTTACTAAAGAAGCAACTGAAACTGAAGAAGGTTCTAAAGAAAGAATCTGTTCTGTATGTGGTGCTAAGGAAGTAGAAGTGATTGCTAAAGTAGAAACTACTAAACCTGCAAAACCGGAAACTACTCAGCCATCAAAGCCAAGTACAGAAAACAAGAAAGATGAAACAACTAACAAGACTGATACTACTAAGAAAGATAATACTGTAAAAACAGGTGATGAAACTGATGCATCTGTATTCACATTATCAGCTATGAGCAGTATGGTTCTTGCGACAATTCTATATTCTATTAATAAAAGAAGAAAGATTCTAAATTAATAAAAGGCAATAGATAAGTTCATTTGGAATTACCAAATGAACTTATTTTATTTAGTAAGGAATTTTATATGAAGTCATTATTTGAAGAAAATAGAATATTAAAATTATTGTTTGTTTTAAGTTTTTTCTTATTTGGGTTGTTTCATGAATTTACAGCAATTCTGTTTTTGTTTTTTGAGTTTCTGTATATAGGTTATTTATTTCATAAAAAGGATATTGTAGTTTATGACAATATTAATTTTATGTTTATGCTTTTCATCGTATTCATGTATTTATTTGTGGTTCTATTTGCGATTGACAGAGGTATGGCATTAATTGGATTTTTAAGACAGCTTTCTATATTAATGTTTCTGATCATTCTGATGCAATATAACAAGCAGGAAAGAAATGAATTGTTATTATTAATCCCCCTTTTAGGAATTGTCATGATTGGCATAAGTGTGATGGGCTACTTTATTCCAGTAATGAACAAATTCTTTATTGTAAATCAGCGTATAGCTGGATTCTTCCAGTATCCTAATACGTTTGCGTTATTCCTACTTATTGGTTTTGTTATCTTATATAAGCACAAAGATGTATATGCAATGAACGATGTTTTATTGTTGATTCTATTGATAGGTATTGTATTAACAGGAAGTAGAACAATTTATGTTCTAACAGCATTCATGCTTATATATGTAGTAAAAGATGATCCTGGATATATAAAGAAGATACTCGTCTTTGCAGGTGCTTTAGTAGCTATGATTGTTATTGTTAATGTATTTAAGCTAGATATTAAGGTATTAAAAAGATTGACACAGTTTTCTTTTTCTTCAAGCACATTACTCGGAAGACTTCTGTACTACAAAGATGGAATCAAGCTTATATTCTCTCATCCTTTTGGATTAGGATATTTAGGTTACTATTACTTGGAACCGTCTATACAGACAGGCGTTTATGCTGTCCGTTATATTCATAATGATATATTACAGCTTGCATTAGATGTAGGAATCATTCCATGCATTATGTTTGTAAGTATTATTATTAGAAGTTTATTATCTGACGATGTTGATGAAGATAACAAAATCATATTATGTGTGATTATGGTTCATTCATTATTTGATTTTGATTTACAGTTTATTTCAATCTTCTTCGTTCTTCTGTTATGTATGGATATTTATGATGGAAAGAAATCAAAATTTATTTCATTAGATTATAAAGTACTTGGGAATGCCTTTATAGTTATATGTTCAATTCTTTCATTGTATGTAGGTGGTGCAATGCCTTTACAATATTTAAATAAGACAGATTTATCTATTAAAATGCTTCCTTTCTATACAGAAGCAAAGATTACAAAGTTATCAAATGCGAAGACAGTGAAAGAAGCTGTACCCGTAGCAGAAAGTATTGAGAAATCTAATACAAATATTGCGATGGTTTATGACATATATGCATTAAATGAAATGGAACATAAGAACTTTGATCAGATGATCGAATTTAAAGAGCAGTCATTGGATTTACAGAAATATAATATGGAAGCTTATGATACTTATGTACAAATGTTATATGCATGTGTTGATTATTATCAGGGAGATTCTGCATCCCAATATAAATATGTAGAAAAGATTAGGGAAGTCCCTAAAACATTAAAGAAATTAAAGAAGGAAACTGATGGTTTAGCATTTAAGATTCATGATAAACCAAGTTTCAAATTATCAAAAAAATCTAGAAAAATTATTCGCTATGCAAGTAGTAATTAGTTAGATAAAACAGAATGCCATAATTCTATTTGATTAGAAGTGGTTAATAGTAGAAGGGAGAAAATTATTATGTTAAAGAAATTAAGCATTATTTTTGTAGTGTATATGATGATTGTTTCTGGATCATTCAGCAAAGTAAATGCTGATTGGTATGGACAATATGAATATACAGTAACTAATAATGAAGCAACGATTATAAGCTATATGGGTAGAGAAAAATATGTAAAGGTACCTAGTGAAATTAATGGATATAAAGTTACAGGAATAACTGGGGAATTTGCATCTATGAATCGTGATTCTGTAGTATTACCATCAACTTTAAAAGAAATTAAAATAAATAGAGATGATGTGTTTGGTTATGTGAAGTCCGTTTCATTTGAAGGAGAAAATGAAAACTTTTATGTAGAGAATGGCTGTATATACAGTAAAGATAAGTCTATTCTTTATTATGTTCCTTACGGTCTTGATAATCTTACAATTAAGCCAGAGACAAAAAAGCTTTATGTAAGTAATTTAGAATACACTAATATACAAAAATTAGTTATTCCTGAAACTGTAGAAAGCATTAATGTCAACTTTATTTCTTCTAAGGGTCTTAAGGAATTGGAAATTAATGCAAATATTAGAGTAAATGTCCAATCAAGTGATTTGACTTCTCTTAAATATGGATCAAAGGTAACTGATTTAGAAGACTGTTATATTTTAGCTAATAAACTGACAACTTTAACATTTTCAGATGAATTAAAATCAATGCCGAGTGTTTGTTCTGATTTATTAGCAGAATTAAATATTCCGGCAAAAGTAGAAAGTATTAAACAATTACATGATACTGATATGCCTAACTTAGAAAGAGTTAATGTTGATCCAGCGAATAAATACATTAAAAGTATTAATGGTGCTTTATATAAGGATAACAAATTATGTTTTTATCCTATGAATAAGCAGGATCAATCATATGAAGTTCCAGAAGGTATTACTGAAATTTCAGGAATAAGTAATGTGTATTTAAAAAATTTAAAATTACCAAATTCTTTAAATGGTTTACCAGAATGCTGTTTTAGTGGCTGTACTAATTTAGAGACTGTTAATATTCCTCGAAACATTTCTTCTTTACATGAGGAAGAAATTATTGACTTCGGAGCTCCAGTTGATTATGTATTTTGGGGTTGTAATAAATTAAAAAACATCATAGTAGATGAAAATAATAAAACATTTACTGTATCTGATAATGCGCTTTATTCTAAGGATTATAAGATATTATATAAATGGCTAAATAATAATGTTAAAAACCCAAATATTAATCCTGCAACTACAAAGGTAGAAACAAAGGCATTTGAAGAAGCGAATGTTGAAACTCTTGATTTGAAAAATGTTACAGATGTTATGTATGGTGCTTTTGCTGAATGTAAATATTTGACAGATGTTAATTTTGGTAAAGTAACTAACATTAAGGATAATGGATTCATGTACTGTTCTAGTTTGACAAAAATTTCGTTACCTAATAGTTTAACTAGTATTGGAAATGGAGGATTTGAAGGTTGTAATAATTTAAAAGAAGTAGCGTTACCTAATAGTTTGAAAGATATTGGAGAACAAGGGTTCGCTAGTTGTGGAAATTTGAAAGAAATAGTATTACCTAATAGTTTAAATAGTATTGGGGCAAAAGGATTTGCTGATTGTAAGAATTTGGAAACAGTAAATATTCCACAAAATATACATGACTTATGTGAAAATGTTGTTGAAAATGGTGCTAAGAATCAATTCGTATTTGCTGGATGTGATAAGTTGAAGAAGGTATTAGTAGATCCTAATAATGAAGCTTATATAGTAGATAATAACGTATTCTATTCTAAAGATTATAAAGTATTAATTAGACAGTTAGATAAATCTATTGCTAGTTTTACTGGTAAAAAAGAAACTGAAAAATTAGCAAATGAAGCTTTTAAGAATTGTACTTCATTAAGACATTTTAAAATGCCTGATTCAGTTACATATTTATGTTCTGAAAAAGTTTTTACTAATTGTAATGCTTTGATTGATTTTGATTTTAATAACCTTACACGTTTTGATGTAAGAGTATTTAGTGAATGTTCTAACATGAAAGGAATTATTATTCCTAAAACAGTTAAGGACATAGAAAACAATAGACCTTATTATGAAAAACATACATGTAAGTTTTATGTTTATGATAATTCTGATGCTTTAAATGAGATGAATAACTTTAAGAAATCATATGATAATGATCAGAATTATGGATGGGGAAACTATGAAAAAATTGATTTCTCTATTATTAATTCATATCAGAATGCTGGAACTAATATTGGAGTAGATCTTGCTGTCTCTAACACAGATGAAAATACTATTTTAAAGGCATCACAGATTACAAGTGGTGAAGATTACGATACTGTTGCTAAATACAGCAATAACTTTGATCTTTATGATATTGCATTTTATAAGGACGACCAGAAGGTTACTGTTGATGGTACAGCTATTGTAAAAATTCCTGTAAAAGAAGGAATGGATGGTAATAAGTGTAAAGTCTACTACAACGACAATGGTACATTTGTTGATATGGGAGCAGTGTATAAAGATGGCTCTATGGAATTTAAAACAGATCATTTCAGTCAGTATGTAGTTACAGATTCTGAATTACCAACATTCACATTAGGTGATGTGAATGAAGATGGTAAAATTGACTTCTTAGATGCTATTACGGTATTAAGATATGATGCTGAAATCATTCAGTTAACTGATAATCAAATGAAGGCAGCAGAAGTCAATAAAGATAGTAAGGTGGATTTCTTAGATGCAATCACAATTCTAAGATATGACGCTGAAATTATTGATAGCTTTAATTAGTAAACAAGATAAATAGAGTTATTGCTAGAAATAACTCTATTTATCATTACTTAATACAATGTTTTTAAGATAGGAGAAAAACTAAATGTTAAAGAAATTAAGCATTATTTTTGTAGTGTATATGATGATTGTTTCTGGATCATTCAGCAAAGTAAATGCTGATTCGTATGGACAATATGAATATACAGTAACTAATAATGAAGCAACGATTACTGATTACAAGGGTAGAGAAAAAGATATAAAGATACCAAGTGAAATTAATGGATATAAGGTAACAGGAATAACTGGTGATTTTTCATTTACAAATCGCGATTCTGTAGTACTACCATCAACTTTAAAAGAAATTAAAGTAAACGGAAATGACGTATTTGGTTATGTGAAGTCTGTTTCATTTGAAGGACAAAATGAAAATTTTTATGTAGAGAATGGCTGTATATACAGTAAAGATAAGTCTGTTCTTTATTATGTTCCTTATGGTCTTGATAATCTCACAATTAAGCCAGAAACAAAAAAGCTTTATGTAAGTAATTTGGAATATACCAATATGCAAAAGTTAGTTATTCCTGAAAATGTAGAAAGCATTAATGTTCACTTTATTTCTTCTCAGGGTCTTAAGGAATTGGAAATTAATGCAAATATTAGAGTAAATGTTCAATCAAATGATTTAACTTCTCTTAAATATGGTCCTAAGGTGACTGATTTAGAAGACTGTAGTATTTCTTCTAAAAAACTTACAAGTTTAGTATTTTCAAATGATCTAAAATCAATGCCAAGTATTAGTTCTGATTTATTAACAGAATTAAATATTCCAGCAAAAGTCGAAAGTATTAAAAGATTATATGGTGATTCTATGCCTAACTTAGAAAGAATTAATGTTGATCCAGCGAATAAATACATTAAGAGTATTGATGGTGCATTGTATAAGGATAACAAATTATATATTTATCCTATGAATAAACAGGATGAATCGTATGAAGTCCCAGAAGGTATTACAGAAATTTCAAATATTAGTAATATCCATTTAAAGAATCTAAAATTACCGAATTCTTTAAATGAATTCCCTGAATTCGGTTTTATGGGCTGTACTAATTTAGAGTCAATAAATATACCTCAGAATATTTCTACTTTATATCAAGATGAACTAGTTGAAACTGGTTGTCCTGCTTTCTATGTATTTTCAGGTTGCAATAAGTTGAAGAATATTACAGTAGATAAAAATAATAAAACTTATACTGTGTCTGACAATGCACTTTACTCTAAGGATTATAAGACATTATATAAGTGGCTTAATAATGATACTAAAGCACCAAATATTAATCCTGTAACTACAAAGGTAGAAGCAATGGCATTTGAAGAAGCAAACATTGAAACTCTTGATTTAAAAAATGTTACAGATGTTATGTATGGTGCTTTTGCCAATTGTAAATATTTAAAAGATATTAACTTTGAAAAAGTGAATAGTATTGGGCAGCTTGCCTTTATGAATTGTACAGATTTCAAAGAAGCTAATTTACCTAATAACTTAAATAGTATTGGAGAAAAAGGTTTTGCTAGCTGTGAAAATTTAGAAACAGTAAATATTCCACAAAAAATAAATGATTTATATGAAAATGTTGTTGAGTCTTGGGCTGGGAATCAGTTTGTATTTGCTGAATGCGACAAGTTGAAGAAAGTGCTAGTAGATCCTAATAACGAATCTTATACAGTAGATAATAACGTATTCTATTCTAAAGATTATAAAGTATTAATTAGACAGTTAGATAAGTCTATTACTAGTTTTAATGGTAAAAAAGAAACAGAGAAATTAGCACATGAAGCTTTTAAAAATTGTGTTTCATTAAGAACGTTTAAAATGCCTGATTCAGTAACTTATTTATGTTCTGAAAAAGTTTTTGCTAATTGTAATGCATTGGTTGATTTTGATTTTAATAACCTTACTCGTTTTGATGTAAGAGTATTCAGTGATTGCTCTAACATGAAAGGAATTATTGTTCCCAAAACCGTTCAAGGTATTGAAAATAGTACAGCATATGATGAAAAAAATACATGTAAATTCTATGTTTATGAAAATTCGAATGCTTCAAATGATATGAAGAACTTTAAGGATTCATATGATCTTGATCAAAATTATGGAGGGGGAAATTATGATAAAGTTGATTATTCTTTTGTGAAGTCGTATCAAAATGATGAAAATAGTGTAAATGTAGATCTTGGTGTATCTAACGTAGATGAAAATACTATTTTAAAGGCATCACAGATTACAAGTGGTGAAGATTATAAAAAAGTAGCTAAATACTGTGAGAATTTTGACCTTTATGATATTGCATTCTATAAAGATAATCAGAAGGTTACTATTGATGGTACAGCTATTGTAAAAATTCCTGTAAAGAAAGGAATGGATGGTAATAAATGTAAGGTTTATTACAACGACAATGGTTCATTTACTGATATGGGAGCAGTCTATAAAGATGGTTCTATGGAATTCAAGACAGACCATTTCAGTCAGTATGTAATCACAGATTCTGAATTACCAACATTCACATTAGGCGATGTGAATGAAGATGGTAAAATTGACTTCTTAGATGCTATTACAGTATTAAGATATGATGCTGAAATTATTCAGTTAACTGATAATCAAATGAAGGCAGCAGAAGTTAATAAAGATGGTAAAGTAGATTTCTTAGATGCTATTACGATTTTAAGATACGATGCTGAAATTATTGATAGTTTTTAATGAAAGAGTAGGTGATGACTAATGTTTAAGAAAATATTAAAAGTCTTTATGACTTTAGTGATGGTCATTTCAGTTGCTAGCTTTCATATAAATAATGTAGAGGCTGATAGTTATAAGTATGAAAAATCAAGAGATGTGTTCGTTGCAGACTGTATTATTAATGGTTTACTAGATAAATCAGGTAATAGAGCAGATACATATAGTCTTATTTCTTCGACAATTCTACATAATTATACTTATAAAACGTTAGCAGAAGCACTAATGGATGACAAAACTTTAGTATTTAATAGTGCATTTTGGACTACAGTGAATAACTCCTTAAAGGGTGAATTTTCTACTGTATTTCAACAGAGAAAATTATTTTATGAAACTATTATAATGGATTATTTAGCTTATGTTGATCACAGTGAAGAATTTGAATCAAGCTTTAATGAGGACTGTGCTAAATATGAATATGATATTTCAAAAAAATTAATAGAATTTGCAAATGATAACTATGAGAACAATTTAGATGAACTTATTGAAAATCAAAGTTTATCTGATGCTATTGAATTTTCAGATAAATATGGATATATTTCTAAACTCAACAAATTTAGTGGTTTGGTTGATTCTATTAAAGAAAAAGCAACATCGGCTAAGGAATATTATGATGGATTAAAAAGTGCTCTAGCTATAGAAAATGCCAATGTAAGTAGAGTAGCATTTTTAAAACAAATGAAGGGACAAGCGGGTGAAAACACAGACTTTTGTGATGCTGTTGATGAAATTGTAGGATTATATGAAGGAAATTACGGTTCTCTTGTTTTATATGGAGTAGAAGATACAGCAGTAAAACATTTGACAGAATGGGCATGGAAAAAATTACTTGGAAAATTACCTTCAAGCGTTTCAGCAACACTTGATTCAATTAAACTAGGTCAAAAGACATTGGATTTTATATTTAATTCAAATGATACAGCTGAGAATAATTTAAAACTTCTAATTTTATATATTATTGGAAGCTATGCTAGAGAATCAGCCACACATTTAAGAGCATTATTTAATGGTGCCCAGACAGCTACAAACGGTAGTAATTTTGTTAATGGATATCTTGAATATGTGATTTATCAAAAATATGCAACAGAACTAGCAAGTGGATATGTTCAGGAAAGTACATATGATGGATTATGGAATCAGATAAAAAATTCATTTAATGGAACAGATACAACATATGAGCAGTTTAAGAAGTACTTTGATGATGATATTTCAATTTCAAAGAATTATATTAAGCAAGTTGTAAATTATTATAATTTACATAATTCATATTACGGAGATTTCTCTGATAAATCATCAGAAATTGTCGGTAGCGGAACTTCTAGCAATATGAACTGGAACTTAAACAGAAATGGTGTATTAACTATTACCGGAACTGGAAAGATGCCTAACTATGGTTCAAGTGACCAGCCATGGTATAAATATAAGGAAGATATTAGACGAGTAATTGTTGGTGAAGGAATTACAAGTGTTGGCGATAGTGCGTTTTATGAATACTACAATATTTCTAAAGTAACAATGTCGAGCACGGTGACAAGCATAGGATCTGGCGCATTTTCAGGTTGTACAAGTTTAATCGATGTATCAATACCAAAGACAGTTACAACAATAGGAGATTACTCTTTTCAGAACTGTACATCATTGGAAAGTGTAGTGATCGAAGCAAACAGTAAGAAGGGATTTGAGACTGTAATTGGTCAATCTGTATTCAATGGATGTAAGGGCCTAATAAGCGTTACAATACCAGGTAATGTTATAAGCATAGGAAACTACGCATTTAGTAACTGTAAATCTCTAGAGGAATTGACAATACCAGAAGGAGTAAAGAAACTTGGTATCAAGATAATAGCAGATACATATATTCAAAAGATCAAAATACCTAGTACTGTAACTTATAGTGAATATGACCCTTATGGAGAAACTTTAGGTGCTTTAGCTGGAGATGCAGTACTCACAGAAGTGGAGTTTGCTGAAGGAATGAGACAAATTCCTCCATGTATATGCAGTGGTGCAAGCAGTGTAGAAAGATTTGTAATTCCTAGTACAGTTACAAGCATAGGATATGATGCATTCCAAAGATGTACAAGTCTAGAAGAAATGACTTTGCCAGAAAAGCTTACAGTGATTGGTTCTAGTGCATTTTCAGGATGTACAAGTTTAATCGATGTAACAATACCAAAGGCAGTTACAACAATAGGTGACAGTTCTTTTGCAAATTGTACATCATTGGAAAGTGTAGTGATCGAAGCAAACAGTAAGAAGGGATTTGAGACTGTAATTGATCAATATGCATTCAATGGCTGTAAGAGTTTAACAAGTATCACAATACCAGGTAATGTGACAAGCATAGGAAACTACGCATTCAGCAACTGTAATGACTTAATTGCAAAAGTTTACAATAATTCTACAGGTTTAACTTACTGTAAGAATAATAAAATCAATTATAGAATTATTGGATCATTCAATAAAGCAAACAATATTGAAGTTCAAAATGGAACATGTACAAACATAGATGAAAGTACAGAATTAAAAGTAAATAAATTAAAAGAAGGAAATGATTATGATGTAGTGTCAAAATCATTTGATAATTTTGAATTATATGATATTGCATTCTATAAGGATGATCAGAAGGTTACTATTGATGGTACTGCTGTTGTAAGAATTCCTGTAGAAGAAGGAATGGATGGCAATAAATGTAAGGTTTACTACAACGACAATGGTACATTTATCGATATGGGAGCAATCTATAAAGATGGTTTTATGGAATTCAAGACAGATCATTTCAGTCAGTATGTAATCACAGATTCTGATTTACCAACATTCACATTAGGTGATGTGAATGAAGATGATAAAATTGACTTCTTAGATGCTATTACAGTATTAAGATATGATGCTGAAATTATTCAGTTAACTGATAATCAAATGAAGGCAGCAGAAGTCAATAAAGATAGTAAAGTAGATTTCTTAGATGCTATTACAATTTTAAGATATGATGCTGAAATTATTGATAGTTTTAATTAAAACTTTAATGGTTTATCTATCTTAGTAGGAGTGAGATTATGAAAAAAATAGGTAAGATATTATTAGTATTTATGATGATATTCTCGGCTATATCATTACAAAAGAATGTCTATGCTTATAATGAACCACTGCGATTTGAATTATTACCTTTAGTACAAGATACAGATGTTTCTTCGATATCAAATTATGCGTCAGTTTATTCTGAAGATGAAGCAAGAAATATTATAGGACAACGTTTAAAAAAAGCCTGTTTGAATGGTGATAGTGAAATTTCTATAGAAGACTTAAATTTATCTAAGGATAAATTGAATTTTATTAGTTGTTTAGGTTATTATTTTCCATTCTTATCTAATGGTGCTGAATTGGACAAAGTTGCATATAGAAATAATATTCTTACTAAACTCTATATAACGAATACTATGACTATTGATGAAACAAAGAAGTATTTTGATGCGGTTGATCAGGAAGTATCATCAATTATTTCTCTTGTATCACCATCTATGGATGATGTAATGAAAGCTTTGACTATTCATGATTACTTTGTTAATTACTGTAAATATCAAACCGATGATTTTGATGATGATTCATTTAGAAGTGGAGGTATCATTTATAGAAAAGAAGGTGTATGCCAAGCGTACGCATATGCTTATCAATATATTCTGAATCAACTTGGAATAGAATGTTATATTGTATCAAGTGATTCTATGAATCATGCCTGGAATATCGTAGAAATTAATCATCGTTACTACCATGTTGATGTAACTTGGGATGATCCGGTTTTAGATGAATTTGGTCGTGTTGGGCACCAATATTTCTTGTTGAGCGATGAAGAAATTATAAATAAAGAACATCATGATTGGGATAGAACGGATTTAAAGTGTGATGATAAAAAATATGATGTATATTATTGGAATGATGTAACTTCTCCTATTGTTTATGATGAAGAAAATACTTTTTTTGCAAGAAGTGATGGGATTTATAGACGTAACATAAAAACTTCTAATGAAACTTTAATTAAAAAAAGTGATAAATGGCATGTATTCGGCAATAATGATGGTTATTGGTTAGGTAATTTTTCAAGCTTATTTATGAAAAATCATAAATTATACTATAATACATCAACTCAAATAAGATGTATGGATGAGAATGGAGAAAATGATAAAGAAATATATACTCCTGATACATCAAATGGTTATGTTTATGGTATTCGTTACAACAATAACTATATTGAATATGCAATTCAAAAAGAACCACTAGTTGAAGAACAGGTACTGTTTAGAGTTGCTATGCCTGTAGATATCACACAAATCACGTTACCTAGTCATTTGGAATTAGGTGTAGGAACTGTTAAAAAACTAGATTACAGTATTTTGCCAGTTGATTATACAGAAAAGGTTACATGGAGTTCTGATCATCCTGAAATTGTTGAAGTTGATCAAGAAGGAAATATTCAATGTAAAGCTTTAGGTAATGCAATTATTACTGTTACTTCTGAAAGTGGAGTTTCATCACAATGTCAGATACAAGTAATTGATAAACTAAAGGGATTAGGTGATATCAATGAAGATGGTAAAGTAGACTTCTTAGATGCTATTACGGTATTGAGATATGATGCTGAAATCATTCAGTTATCTGATTATCAGATGAAAGTTGCAGAAGTTAATAAAGATGGTAAGGTAGATTTCTTAGATGCCATTATGATTCTAAGATATGATGCTGAAATTATTGATAGATTTAATTAAGTTGGTGATTTTATGAAGAAAGTATTTAAATTATTATTAGTTGCTATAACTGTATTTGCTAGTTTATCTTTAAACAATGTTTATGCAGCAAATGAAAATTTAGTTATAGAAAAAAATACACTTAAAGATGGGCATATTGAAGTATTGGTTGATGTTAAAGAAGATGCCCATATTTATGGGGGAGAATTAATATTTGAATATAACAAAGATAAACTAGAACTTGAAAGTGTTAAGTCAAACAAAGAACAGAATATGTTGGTTTCTGTTAATAAGAATTACAAGAATGAAGGGAATAAAATAAAAGCTGTATTCGCTTCAGCGGAAGAAGTTGTAGGTCATGTCTTTGCAATCACTTTAAAGTCTAAAGAAAATGCAGTAAAAGATGAAGACGTCGTTTTAAATCAAGTTTCTGTTGGTGATAAAGATGGAAAAATCATTCCAGAGATCACTCAATCAACTGTAACAGTAAAGAATGAAGCAGGAGAATCTAAAGTTACTGCATCCTTTGAAGATGTTGATAAGACTCAAAAGACTCAAGAAAAGACTTATGATACACAGAAAGCTAAAACAAGTGCTACACAGAAAGCCAAAACAAGTGCTACACAGAAGTCTAAAAAAGAAGAGAAAGAAAACAAAAAATCAAATAATATGATTTATATTGTTGGTGCTGCTGTGATTTTAGTGATTGGATTGATTGTATTTCAAATGAAGAAAAAGTAGTATGTTCTAGTTGAAAATAAAACTTGAAGTGATTAGGGATTCTTCACTTTTAGTTACTCATTAAATAGTGAATCTGAAAAGGACGATTAAACTGAATGATTTAATCGTCCTTTATTTATGGAATAAGATTATTAATTTGATCTTTTAAAGCCTTATAGTAACTACGGCTAATAGGAATAGAAGTACCATCTACAAGAAGTGCTGAATTTTTTGAAATTTCCTGGACCATCTTTAAATTAATAATATAACTACGATGCGACATGGCGAATGTTTCTCCTAAACGTTTAAGTAAATCTTCAAGCTTTTCAGATGTTGAATAAGTATGCGTAGGAGTCACAATGAAAGTTGTTCTTAATTTTCTCTCCATATAGAAGATATCCTTTAGTAGGATGTTAGATTCTTCTTTATTCCAGAATATCTTTAAAGAAGCTCTTCTCTCTTTATTTAATACTTCATATGCAAGTGATAATGCATGTGGTAGATACTTCTGATAATTTTTCTTAAGGATAAAATAGATATGATTTGTATCATATACATCACTTACATAATCTTCATATGATGTCATATAAATAATAATTGTATGGGGTGAAAAGATATTGATTTTCTTAGAAAACTTAATGCCATTTCCATCAGGTAAATCAATATCCATAATCACAATATCATAAGGTTCTTTATTATTCGTAGCTTCCTGAATACTTGTGAATAAGTCATTTCCTTTATAGAAAGAATCTAAAGTATGCTTAGGCATAGAGATTGTTTCTATAAAGGATACTATTTGATTATGTTGTATTTTATTGTTTTCACATAGTGCTATCTTAAGCATAATATTTCCTCCTATACTTTCAACATAACAAGTGATGTAAATGTATCACCATTATCAATCCATTGGACTGATCCATCATGCTTATTCGCAATATCTGTAATAATAGATAAACCATAACCATGATGTACTTTATCTTCTTTGGTTGTTTCACCCGTGAACTTCTTCTCTTGTTTAGAATTCACCATCTTAATATGTAAATAACCCATATGATCACTTATAGATAAACTAAGTGAAGAATCATTACATTGACTACATGCTTCTATTCCATTATCTAACAAGTTAAAGAGTACTGCAGATAAGTCTGTATCAAATCTATTGGCATACTCAGTCACTACATGATAATGAACATCGATACCTAATGTATTCGCATATTCTCTTTTTGATTGCAGAATCGCATTCATTAAAGAATCAGCACAAATAGGATGCATTCTCACAGATTCAAAATGATCAGATAACTGCATAAGTGTTACTTTTGCCTCTTCTACATTCGTATCTAACATCTCACTTACTGTCTTTAAATCTTTCTTTATTGTATTCTGTATCTCTTCAGCATTCTCTTTGATAGCTTTTAATTCTTCTTCTTGTTTCTTTCTTAGTTCTTGATTCTTCATTATTGTATCTATTTGAATATTCTCTTCAGTAAACTCAAAAGTTTTCTTAATTGCATAAGATATAGAAATAAACAAAGCAAACACTGAACTAATCAATAACCCTTGAAAGATAATAATCAAATAATTTAATTCAGGTATAATGAAAGTCAGTTTATTGAGATATGCAAAGATAGAGGAGAAAATAATGAATAGTAAGGGTATTTTATATATATTCACACTTATTCCTCCTCAGTAATATGTTTTATATATTCTTTTGCCTCTTCATATTGGGAAGATTCTATTAAATGTGACAAGGCCATCAAGTGATTCGCAATATCGTGATTCCAATGACGAATAGACATGTATTGTGCTTCTGTATCTTTATAAGAAGTTAATTGTGTTTCTAAGAGTTCCACCTTTTGTTTCTTTAAGGCTATTTCCTGACTTTGAGTAGATATCTGTTTCAATACTCTATCAAATAGATTACACATAATAATTGTAGATACGATAAATACAGGAAGAATGAATAAGGATTCCTTTACACTAGCAGATGATGTAATCATATTTTGGAAAAAGATGACTACCATATAATAAAAACATAGCTTTAAAATGTAACCTGATTTTAATACTGTAAAGTAATTCTTAAAGATAGAAGCTGCTTGATAAGCTAATAAACAGAAGAATGATCCAGATAAAATTGAGAATATACTAATAAGTATATATTGGTTGTTTGTCTTAAATAGTGTAGGAATCATACTTGTATGAGGAAATAGTGGACTTAATGCGATAAAGAAAGTAGACCATGCTGTTTCTGAAGCAACTGCAAAGGTAAGTGACATAAAGGTAATAGTAAGCTTATGTTTTATATCTTCTTTATAGAATAATGATGGAAGAAATACAAAGACGTATAAGAGAGTAGTGGAAATAAATGGATGGCTCTGTAGTAATAAGTAAAGTACTACGAAGAGGATATTAAGTATGATATCAATAAGCAGAATATGATCTGTTTTTGGGTTTAGTAGCTGATGATATAAGTATTGGCTAATAGTTATTATCCACAGCATATAGATTATAAATATAATAAATGATTCCATATGTGCCTCCCACGCTCATATTATAAATGATAAAAACACGAAAACGTTTGATTGTGCATATAAAAGCAATTAAGCGTCATGAATTTCATATAAAGTATATTTGTTACATATAAAAATTGAACGACTTTTCTTCTAGCAGTAATGGGGGGATTTTGTTAGAATTTAGTAAGGGGGTGATGATATGAAAAAGAAGAAATTTCTAATAGGTCTATCTATTGTTGCAATTATTACTCTTTATTTTGCATATCATCGCTTTGAAACATCTATTCCTGTAGAAATAGATGCACCCTATGGTATTACCTGTACAACAAGTAAATCACGTATGGTAGGTGACTATTACAGTCTATGTCTTCATATCAAGTCATATAAGTTTAAAGAAGAATATATCAACATTCAGATTAAGACATATGACAAAAACAATGACTTACATGAATACAGTACAACTTATAAAATAGATAAAAAAATCCCATTTAAATTCCATACAGATACAAAAGAAAACATTAAAAAAGTCGTTGTGAGCATTACACTCACAACGGCTTTTAAATTAGTCCTAAATGTTTAAATGCACTATAAAGTCCATCATCATTGACATCAGTCGTAATATAATCTGCTGCTTCTTTTATTTCAGGACCACCATTACCCATAGCGACATTATAAGCACAACATGCAAACATTGATAGATCAATCTTTGCATCACCAAAAGAAATAGTATCCTTAAAATCTGCTCCAAGATGTTCCATCAATACTTCAATCGCATGTCTCTTAGTAATACCAGTCGGTCCTAAATCACCATATAAGGCTACTTCACCCTTACCACCCCATGTATTCGCTACAAGAGTAGGGAACTCTACCTTAGAATCTAAATGATCCTGATAAGAGCTTAAGATAAAGCTGATCTTATTCACATCGTCTCTATATAAATCTTCGCCCTGTAAATGAATAAATCCATCCATGAAAGTTTTAGAAGATTCCTTTGCTTTCTCTAGGTCTGCTCCTTTACCCTGAGCATATTTAACCATTGTTTCAGGACCCTGTTCTAACATATAGTCATTGCAGTACATACCGCTATTGGCTTCTAAATAGAAACCTAAATGTCTCTCATTACACCAATCTACAATATGTTTTACATCTTCCTTTGATAATCCTTGATGCATTACAACTTCATCATGGTCTTCTACATAAGCACCATTACCACCAATCATACCATCTAAATCACATAAATTACGCTGTAGTATTTCAGCTTTAGAACATCCAGTACAAATATATACTTTATGTCCATTTGCGCGTGCCATGTCCACAGCCTTAGCTGCTGAAGCAGGTAGCTTTGCATCATAATCAATTAATGTGCCATCTACATCTAGAAATATTATTTTACCCATATCTGTCTCCTTTATATATTTCTTATTATACATAAACAATAACCTAAACAGTATCAATCCATCATTTTTTGAAACAATAAACACCTTTACTTAATTTAGTAAGTATATCTTTCTCCACTAATTCATGAAGTACTCTCTGTAATTGTCTTCTACTACAGTGAAGTATTTCTGATGTTTTTTCTATTCTTCTTAATATATGATCATCACACTGATATTTCATATATGCGATAACTTTCTCTTCTAGACTCATACAGTTTTGTTCATGCTGTACAGATTGAATAATATCTACGCAGGAATGAATAACTGAATGAAGAAACAACACATCTTCATTCAACTCTTTCTCATATCTTAATGTATCAATACTTAATACCACTACATTCTCTAAAGCCTCTACAAATAAGTGAGGCTTCTTTTTTGTGACAAACTCAATATCTCCAAGAATAGGTATTTCTTTCTTTACACCTGTTACAAACTGTCTACCATCTGCTTGAATTGAATAAACATTTACGCTTCCTTTCACTAAAAAATAAATAGAATGAAAATGAAAAGAAGGCTGAATCATTAACTCTCCTTTCTCAAACTCAAACATCTGAAGACTTACATTATCTAAATGAACATAAGAAGATATAGAATCACTATATTTCTCTATTAACAGTTTATCTTTTATTTCTTTCATATCTTTATTGTGACATATGACACAATAAATCACAAACAAAACTGATAAGATAGGGCAGGAGGTTAATACAATGAATGAATTATTTGAAACAATGCCTGTCAAGAAAGCTTACTTTAAGATTGCTTTACCAGTAGTTCTTTCTATGATGGTCACTTTAGTCTATAACTTAGTCGATACTTTCTTTGTATCACAAACACAAAATACAAATCTTGTTGCAGGTGTCTCATTATGTGCACCTCTATTTACATTAATGATTGCTTTAGGAGATATATTTGGACTAGGAGGCAGTTCAGTCATCTCTCGTTTATTTGGGAATAAAGAAACTGAAGAAGCGAAAAGAGTCAGTGCTGTATGCTTTTATTATGCTATTGGGGTCTCTCTTCTTACCTCTTTAATTATGATTCTATTTAAGAATCCTATTCTTTCATTACTTGGAACAGAAGCATCTACAAAACCTTATGTTTTACAATATTATCATGTGATTTCAATTGGTGGTGTCTTTATTATTCTATCGATGATTCCTACAAATCTAATCAGATGTGCAGGACATGCCCAGGATGCTATGATAGGTACAATTCTTGGTTGTGTTATCAATATCATTCTTGATCCTATTTTCTTATTTGTATTTCATATGGAAGCCACAGGTGTCGCAATTGCGACTGTATTTTCTAACTTTGTCACAGATGCATATTTGGTTTATGTGATTAAACGTAAATGTCCAGAACTCAGCGTTTTTTTAAAGGATGCCCATTGCGATACACGTCATATAAAAGGTCTCATCTTTATTGGTATCCCGGCTTCTCTTACAAATATTATGCAGTCTTTTGCAGTCACTCTTACTAATCAATATTTACGTCCCTATGGATCAAATGCGATTGCCAGTATGGGAATCGCATTAAAAGTCAATATGATTATTATGATGGTTCTTGTTGGTTTTGCCTTTGGTGCACAACCACTCATTGGATATTGTATCGGAGCACACAATAAAAAGAGACTTAAAGAAGTCTTACGCTTTGATGCTTTAGTTATTATATCCTTTGCTTGCGTTATGACACTTGTATTATGTCTCTTTACACCTTCTATCATGTCATGTTTCATGAAGAATCAAACAATTGTCTCACAGGGAAGTACAATGTTGAGATGCTTATCTATTTCTACACCTTTTGTAGGGGTTGTATTAATACTTACAACACTCTTTCAATCAGCAGGTTATGCGACAGGCGCAATGATCATCTCTTTATCAAGACAGGGCGTGATATTCTTTGCTGTAATGATTGTCCTTACGGCATTATTAGGCTATATGGGCATTCTTCTTGCACAATGTATCAGTGATATCATTACACTTATTATAGGTTTATTACTCGTCAAAAAAATGAGACTCGAATAATCGAGTCTCATTTTTAGTTAGTCTTCATAGCTTAAGGCTTCAGGACCTTGTTCACCAGAAGAGATTCTTACGACATTCTCTACATTATAGATAAAGATCTTACCATCACCCATATGACCAGTGTATAGAACACTTCTTGCTGCATCTACAACTGTCTGAACAGGAATACTAGATACAACAATCTCAGCCTTTACCTTAGGCAATAACTGGATATCAACCTTAGCGCCTCTATAATAAGCAGTCTGTCCTTTTTGAACACCACAGCCTGATACTCTTGTTACTGTCATACCAGTAACGCCAATATCGTTCATAGCAACTTTTAAAGCATCCATTTTTTCTGCTTTCGCAATAATAACAATCTTACTGATCTTACCTTCCCCGTTGACTGCAACAGTAGGAACAGCTTCTGTAACACTTAATTCAGGAGCTGAAACAGTTGCAGCAGTAGCACCAGTATAAGTTTCTGTTTCTAATGCGAAACCTGCATAAGCACTCTCTAAACCATGTTCAAGCTTATCAAGACCAGTAATTTCTTCTTCTTCAGTCACTCTAAGACCAACAGTATGCTTAATAACTACGAATGTAATAGTCATTAATACAGCAGTCCAAACACCAATACATAATAAGCCAAGTAACTGAGTACCTAATAACTTAAAGCCTCCTCCATAGAATAGACCCTGAGCCTTAGGCATTGTATCAGTACCGCAGGCAAATAATCCAACACAGATAGTACCAAGTAAACCATTACCAAAATGAACAGCGACAGCACCAACTGGATCATCGATATGTAATTTATAATCTAATAACCAAGTAAAGAAACAAACAGTAAATCCAGATAAAATACCAATAATACAAGCACCCATTACATTGACTGCATCACATCCAGCAGTAATTGCAACTAAACCTGCGAGTGAACCGTTTAAGCTCATAGCTACATCAGGTTTACCATATTTTAGCCAAGTAAAGATCATTACAGTACATGTTGCAAGTGCTGGTGCAACAGTAGTAGTTGCGAAGATAGTTGCTAACTGTGTACCATTTTTAGCAGCCGCACCGTTAAATCCATACCAGCCAAACCAAAGAATAAATACACCTAAAGCACCAATAGTTAAACTATGACCAGGAATACCATTTGGGCTTCCATCTTTATTAAACTTACCAATACGAGGACCAAGAAGTTTAGCCCCAATTAAAGCAGTTAAACCACCAACGAAGTGAATAACTGCACTACCAGCAAAATCATGGAATCCCATTGCTGTTAACCAGCCATCAGGTCCCCAAACCCAATGAGCTTCAATAGGATAAACAATTAAAGAAATAACGAATGAATAAATACAATAACTTAAGAACTTAGTTCTTTCTGCCATTGCTCCAGATACGATCGTTGCTGCAGTTGCACAGAATACTAAGTTGAATACGAAACTAGACCAATCAGTTGATGCAAAGTTAGTTAATGGACCATTTCCAAAACCAACCCATCCAATAAATCCGTTAGCTACATCACTCCCACATAAGAAGCTATAACCTACAATAAGAAAAGCAACAGTTCCTAAACAGAAATCCATCAAGTTCTTCATGATGATATTTCCGGCGTTCTTAGCACGGGTGAACCCTGCCTCAACCATTGCGAAGCCTGCCTGCATAAAGAATACAAACGCGGCACCAATTAAATACCATATACCAAAAACTTCAGTTAAAACCTTTGCCATAAGCACTCCCCCTTTATCATGTTTATGTTTTCTTTTTACCTTTCTGGTATGACTGCATTATACGAATAGAAAATAGTCAAGTCAATAAGAAATTATCAACATAACGTTAATTTATCATACACATATATCGGAATAAACGAAAAAATAGACCATATATTCATGATAAAATGAATTATCAAAAGATAATAAAAAATATTATAAAGTGATAAAAAATTA
>ULVP01053305.1_pt1 | contig 127820 bp, 115 predicted proteins | sample 1959551 | NCBI WGS metagenome assembly ULVP01 (sample SAMEA4835789, study PRJEB28245) | human gut metagenome | biome: gut microbiome; material: fecal sample | place: Denmark | collected 2008 | reverse complement strand
TTTTTGACATGTATATACTAGCATCGCGGATACGCTTACTTATGGGCTCAACAACGATGAAAAAACCCCACAAAAACGACCTAACAAATCTCTAAAACCGATTTTTATTTTGTAACAGGTTTTTACTCTTTTGTACGATATTTGCATGAGACATGTTTAATCATTTCTTCACTCGCTTCACGCCATCCACGATGTAGATGCCGGCAGGGAGCTCGTTCCATGACTGGGTCTGCTTCACGCCCTGAACGGTGAAGATGCCCTTCTTACGTGCGGGCACGTCTGCTGTGATGTCGTTGATGCCGCTGGCGTCTTGCTCAATCACCACCTTGTCAGTGACCTTCTCGCCGTTAAGCGCCACGCACTTTAACGTAGCGTCAAAAGCAGCGCCCTTAGGCTGTACGATGGAACATCCTTCGAGAACCAGGTCTTTGATATCGTCGATGGAGCCAAGCCCGCCGGTAACTTCAACGTATGCATTGCGCACGGTTATCACCTCGGTCTGACCGTCAAATCCTGTTATACCACTCCAATCACCTTCGACAATCAGCCTGATGCCCTCGATGGTGAGCGACGGCGTACGCGCGAATATTGCAGTATTATTAGAACACGTCACATTGAGGGTTCCTGATCCGCCAATGATGGATTTGCCATATAACATTATGCATCCATCTCTTGCCGTAATATTGTTATTACCGAGAATCTCAACCTTCAAGTCCTTGCCTTCTTCTGTGAACAATCCTAAATCGCTTGTTGTTGGACTGATGGTACAATCCTGCATAGTGAGGGTGTTTGTCATAGGATCATAGCTCAGCTTTCCCGTCACGCCGTCAAGGACACTGAGGTCAGCGCAGTTGGCTTTTGTCACCATTACGCCGGCAACATCGATGCCTAAATAATCTGTAGGCTTGATAAGCACATCTGTAGCCAGATCGCCCTCAAACGCCACGCCCTTCAACGTAGCGTCGAAGGCAGCGCCCTCAGGCTGCACAATGGAGCTGCCGTCGAGAACGAGGGATTTGATATTGCAGATTGTGCCAACTTTAACGTATGCGTTGCGCACGGTGAGCACTTCCGTATCGCCATTTTCTCCTGTTATGCCACAATTATTTTCGCCATACAGCCTTATGCCATCGATAGTGAGCGATTTCCGGAAGATAATACCATCATTTTCCTCGCTCTCAGTGACGATAGTTCCGGTGCCGCTAATGGTGGTTGCTTCATCCAAACAAATACATTCTGCTTCTGTTGTTTGAATACCGACATATCCGGTTACATTAATATTCAAGTTCGCACATCCGTAGTTTTCTATTGCAATGTCGCTATCGTATGCAGAGAGATCGACTTCGTTCATCGTAAGGGTTTTTGTCTCAGGATCGTAGCTCATTTCTCCACTATTCATGGCGTCGATGTCGCTGAGGGATTCATAGTTGGCTTCTGTCACTTCCACACCGGCAATCCTGATGCCATATTTCTTTAGCTCAGGCTCAATCACCACCTTGTCCTTAACCACCGCTCCATTGAGCGCCACAGCATGCAAGCCTGCTTCGAAAGCAGCGCCCTCGGGTTGGGTGATAGAGCAGCCGTCAAGAACGACGTTCTGGAAGTCGCAGATCGAACCGTTGCTGCCAGTAGCCTCAACGTATACATTGCGCAAGGAGAGCATTTCACCACTCTCGCCATTATTTCCTCCTATGCCATATAAACCTTCCGTATACAGCTTGACGCCTTCAATAACAGTCTGCGAACAGAAGGCATATATTCCTGCAGATTCAGCACTCTTCAATCTGAGGGTTCCAGATCCGCTAATATTGCAAGGTTTATTCCAGCCAGTAATACATACATTTTCTGTCGTAATACTGTTGTCGCCAAGCACCTCAATGTTCAATCCTTCACTGCTACTATTAATAAAAATACCATTATCGACATTATCGATGGTAACATCCAGCATCGTGAGGGTATTCGTCTCGGAATTGTAGCTAATCTTTCCCTCCACTCCCTCAATGACACTGAGGTCAGCACTGTTTTCACTCGTCACCTCCACGTCGGCAATCTTAAAGCCATAGCTGTCTTGCGCCATCGCTAACGCTGACGACATCATCATTAATATAAGCATGAAGAACATGCGCATCCATGCGCCGCCTCTTGGAGGACTCTCAAGAAGCCGTTGGATGATTGACTGTTTGTTAGTGTTTAGTTTTTTCATAATCAGTTGGGTTTAGTATGTTAAACAAGTTTTTGTGTTGTGCCATGCCCCGAAAGAGGCGTGGTTTACGTTTGCAAAGAAAGCTTTTTTCCGCTCAAGTCAATTGTATAAACTTAACAAAAAATGGCCAATTCTTAACAAAATCACCCCACTTGTGAATTTAGCGCGTGAATTGACAAGCAGACAAGGCTATCGGGCGACATATCGCCCGAATTATGAGTTTTGAATTTTGAGTTAGGAATAATTCAAAATGCGCCTTAGCGCACAATTCCTCGCTCGGCTTTGCCGCTTGCCAAAGCAAGAATTCAAAACTCAAAACTCATAATTGAGGGAGTCAAAAGTACAGCAGCACGCCCTGAAAGGGCAGAAGCTCATAGCCCAGGGCAGCGCCCTGGGAAATAATAAGAACAAAGCCAAAGGCGCCCTGTAAGGGCAAAAGCGTTCATACTCAATGCTTTTGCCCTTACAGGGCGATTTGATATCGTACCTTCAAACACCCAGGGCGCTGCCCTGGGCTATGAGATTATTGGGCTTTCAGCCCGCCCATGCACCGAGAACCGTTGGTTAATACTCTTACGATGAAGAATATGGCCGTCCTTCCCCAAAAAACATGTCTTCATGTCTTCTTGTCCAAAAATTCATGTCTTCATGTCTTCATGTCCAAAAAAACATGTCTACATGTCTAATCATTTCTTCACTCGCTTCACGCCGTCCACGATGTAGACTCCGGCGGGGAGCTCGTTCCATGACTGGGTCTGCTTCACACCCTGAACGGTGAAGATGCCCTGCTTGCGAGCCGGCACGTCTGCTGTGATGTCGTTGATGCCGCTGGCGTCAGGCTCAATAACCACCTTGTCCTTAACCAGATATCCGTTGAGCGCCACGCCCTTCAATGTAGCGTCGAAGGCAGCTCCAGTGGGCTGGGTGATAGAGCAACCCTCGAGAACCAGATTATTCAAGCCCTGGATTAAATTGGCCTCAACGTGAGAATTACGTATGGTAATTTCTGAGCTACCAAATCCGTAAATCGCACCAGTTGTAGCTTCTATATCCAATTTAGTGCCATTGATGGTGATGTGCGAATCATGCAAGTACATACCTAAATAATTAGTGCTTAAGGTGAGGGATCCTGAACCGCTGATTGTTGTGTTACATGATTCCACATTTATACCTTTAACCCCCTCCTCATATACAACCATGCGGTTTTTGCCAAGCAGCATAATGTTTATATCCTTTGTGATTTTTATGATTTCAGTATTATTCCAATTCAATTCAATACTGCAATCCTCCATCGTGAGGGTCTTGGTATCGGGATCGTAGCTCAATTTTCCCTCCACGCCGTCGATGAAGCTGAGGTCCTTGCAGTTGGCGCTTGTCACCTTTACACTGGAAATCTTAATGCCATAGTTCTCAATTGGCGCAATCACCACCTTGTCCGTGACCACCTTTCCGTCCTTCGCTACTGCATGCAAGTTTGCGTCGAATGCAGCGCCCTCGGGCTGGGTGATTAAGCAGTCTTTGAGATTGAGGTTTTCGATGTGGCGGATTGAACCAGCGCTGCCGGTGGCCTCAACGTATGCGTTGCGCAAGGTGAGCACCTCATAGCTCTGTCCATCAAATCCTGCAATACCATATTTACTGCCTTCCATATATAGCTTGACGCCTTCAATAGTGAGCGGAGAAGTAAAATATATTCCTCTATCATTACCGCTCTTCAATCTGAGAGTTCCAGATCCGCTAATGGTGGATGATTTCTCTGTCAGAATACATGCAGATTCTACTGTTGTAATACTGTTATTGCCGATGACGTTAATCTTTATGTTATCTTGTCCCTCTATCCTAATTCCATTATTATTGGTTGTGTTGATAGTGCAATCCTCCATCGTAAGGGTCTTGGTGTCGGGATCGTAGCTCAATTTTCCCTCCACGCCTTTGATGACGCTGAGGTTCTTGCAGTTCATCTTCGTTACCTCTACGCCGGCAACGCTGATGCCATAGTTTTTAAGTGGTGGCGCAATCACCACCTTGCCCTTAAACACCTTTCCGTCCTTCGCCACTGCATGCAAGCCAGCGTCGAAAACGGCACCCGCGGGCTGGGTGATATAACTGCCGTCGAAGTTGAGGTTCTCGATGTCGCAGATTGAACCATTGAGTTCACCTGTGGCCTCTACGTATGCCTTACGAATGGTGAGTATACTACCTGTTGTTTGTTCTCTATATCCTGCAATACCCCATCGTCCTTTTACATACAACTTGATGCCTTCAATAGTGAGCGGATATCGCAATAATAGTGCACTTTCATTATCGCTCTTCAATTTGAGAATTCCGGATCCGCTAATAGTGGATGTCTTAACTATACCAATACATACAGACTCTACAGCTGTAATACTGTTATTGCCGAGGACGTTAATCCTTACGTTATTTTGTCCCTCTATCCAAATTCCTGCTCTATCGTAGGGGGCTTTGATGGTGCAATCCTCCATAGTAAGGGTATTGGTCTCGGGATTATAGCTCAATTTTCCCTCCACGCCGTCGATGACGCTGAGGTCAACGCAGTTGGCTGGATTCACGTCTACGCCGGCAATCTTAATGCCATAGTTCTCAGATGGCACAATCACCACCTTGTCTTTGATCACCTCTCCGTGCTGCGCCACACCCTTCAATGTAGCGTCGAAGGCAGCGTCAGAGGGATGGGCAATGGAGCTGCCTTCGAGAACGAGATTGCCAATATCGGCAATAGTTCCGCACTTCTCATCATCAATTCTGATATCGGCTGTCACCTCGGATTTGCATATAGTGAGCTCTTCTGTGTCTTTGCCATATCCTGCTATGCCCCAATTTTTTCCATCAACTTCCACCTTACAAAACCGAATCTCGAGAGGTGCGTTTTCCATTACTATACCGCCTGCATTCTCTGCCTTGACGATGAGCTTTCCTTCACCATTGCCACTATAGATTCTTGTAGACTTTTTAATTGATATACCCGCATGTTTTAACGAAGAAATTTTGCATGTGCCGACCACCGCAATTATAAGGTCGTCCCAATCTTTATTATGGATAGCGGTTCCGCCTGCCTCAATGGTGGCGTTTTCGAGGGTAAGGGTCTTCTCGAAAGGACTGAACGACACCTTGCCGCTCACTCCGTCAATGACGCTGAGGTCAGCACTGTTGGCGCTTGTCACTTCCACACCGGCAATCCAAATGCCATACTTCATTTGTGCCATCACGGATGCTGAAGACGTCATTATTAATATAAGCATGAAGAACATGCGCATCCATGCGCCGCCTCTTGGAGAATACGCAAGAAGCCGCTGGATGACTGACTGGTTAGTGTTTAGTTTTTTCATAATAGTGGGTTTTAGTACGTTAAACATGTTGTTGTGTTGTGCAATGCCCCGAAAGAGGCATCGTTTACGTTTGCAAAGAAAGCTTTTTTCCGCTCAAGTCAATTGTATAAACTTAACAAAAAATGGCCAATTCTTAACAAAATCACCCCACTTGTGAATTTAGCGCGTGAATTGACAAGCAGACAAGGCTAACTTAGGAGGCTATGGCGTCCCGCCGTAGCCACGCAGCCACGACCATAAGCGGAAAAACATATAAAAACACAAGATTACACAGGAAGTAAAGTCAAAAGTAAGAACTTAAGCAAAAGTCAATAAATAACAAAGCAAGAATGCCCGCAGCTCCTACTGTATGCCTTGTTAATCACAGGATTTTATAACCTTGTGTTTTTCTTTGTTTTTTCCGCTTGTGCTTTTCGAGAGAGGCTACAGCCTCTCATTCATTTATGGCATATATGGTCGTGAGAACTTGTTCTCACAAGACCATATAGGACATAAAGGAATTGCCGAAGGCTCGAAAAGCACAAGCGGACTGTGGATTAAGGTTTTTGTCAAAGCCCTGCCTATTCAGCCAGCAAATGTCTGGCACGCTCTATTATCGTGTCCTCACCCTTCAGCAAATCGTCCTGCGAGAGACCGACGTTGTAGTCGGGGTCGATGCCGAACTCGGTGGACACTCCGTCCTTGTCGTACATGGGGCATGCGGAGAAACGCACGCTCCAGCCGTTGGGCAGTTCCGAAGAGAAGGGCATGCCGGCACCGCCACCTGTGCGGTCGCCGACGATGATGACATTGGGGAAACACTTCATGTACTTCACAAATTCGTTGGCGGCGCTGTATACGGCACGGTTGGTAAGGACAGCCACACGCTTCTGCCACCTCAGACCCTTCGACGGCTTGAGACGCTGCTCCGCCATCTTCGAGAAGTCGTTACGACCCTTACCGGTCTTGTGCTGCATATATCCGACGAGCGTCTCCTCGTTGGTGAATCTTGCCGCCAGCTGCTCGGCACTCGTCACAAGTCCACCCCCATTGTCGCGAATGTCCACGATGAGGGCGTTGCACGTGGCGAGATACATCATCACGTCGTCAAGATTACCCTCCCCCATCGGATTGGCGAAGGACGGACAGCGGACGTAGCCGATGTTGTCGTCGAGGATGCGATAGCGCAAGCCCGAGGCAATGCGATAGTCGGTGCCGAGATAGCGCGAGAGAAGCGTGTCGCTGACGTTGGAGGGATAGTCCTCGTGCCACGACCAGTAACGCGCCACGTCCCACGACGCATACATGTTGACGTGTCCGTCACGCAGCTCGCCAAGCATATTGCCGAGCACCTCGAAGAGCTGCACGGATGTCATGTGGTCGTCAATCTGACGTGAGTAACGCTCATGCACCTCGTCCCAGTCCAGTCCGTACGCCTTCTTCTTATAGTCGAAGAAGCAGTAATGCTCGTCCACTGCGCTCCATAGAGCCTCGAAGTTGCCGCGCGGATTGTCGGCATACTCGTCCTCGTCAACGCATGAGGAAAGCATGCAGAGACAAACCGCGCAGCAAAGGCCAAGGAGCATCTTGAGTGATGTGTTCCTTATATACATTATATATACGTTTTTACTTCATTAACTTAATGTTTCCGTTGGTGTCCAACCCTACGACGTACGTCTTGCCAGCCTTTGTGGAGAAACGCAGCGTCTTGTCAAAGTAACGCACCTCACACGGCTCGCCTGATCCGGAGCGGATGACAGCTTTCTGGAGCTTGCCGCCTTCCCAATGGATGTCCACATGGAAGTTGCCCCTTGCACGCAGACCCGTCACGCTTCCCTTTGCCCATGCGTCAGGCAGGGCAGGAAGCAGATGAATGAAGCCCATGTGACTCTGGAGCAACATCTCAGTGACGCCGGCTGTACCGCCGAAGTTGCCGTCTATCTGGAACGGAGCGTGCGTGTCCCAAAGGTTGTCGAGGGTGCCGTTCTTCAGCAGGTTGCCATAGAGAGTGTAGGCATGGTTGCCGTCGTGCAGACGTGCCCACTGATTGAGCTTCCATCCCATTGACCATCCTGTGGCTCCGTCGCCTCTATGCTCGAGCACCACCTTTGCTGCCTTAGCCAGTTCGGGTGTGGTGACGGGCGAAACGGTATGGCCCGGGTGGAGTCCGAAGAGATGATTGACGTGGCGATGCTCGTCCTTCGGGTCGTCGATGTCCTTCGACCATTCCATCAGCTGTCCGTAACGTCCAATCTTATACGGAGCCAGATGCTTCAGCGCGTCCTCCCACTGGCGGCGCTCCTTGGCGTCCTTGCCGAGTGTGCGGTTTGCCTGAACAGCGTCGAGGAGAATCTCGCGGATGACGGCGTGGGCGAAGGTGGCTCCCTCATCCACGGGTCCGTGTTCGGGCGAGGTGGACGGTGCGGCTGTATATACTCCGTCGGGACGATGCCACAGATAGTCAGCGGCAAAGTCGGCGCTTCCCTTCAGAATGTCATAATATTCGGCAAGGAAACGACGGTCGCGGGTAAAGTCATAATAGTTCCAGAGATGAGTGGCGAGCCACGGTCCGGCAAACGGAGAGAAGTTCCACGACATGTCCTCGCTGGAGAGGGGCGTGGTGAATCCGAAGATATTGCCCGACACGGATGTGGTCCATCCACGTGTACCGAAGTATGACTTTGCCGTCACTTCACCGGGCTTGATGAGCGTGCGGATGAAATCGAAGAGAGGCTGCTCGCACTCGGAGAGCGCCGTGGGGCAAGCCGGCCAGTAGTTCATCTGCAGGTTGATGTTGTTGTGATAGTCCACTCGCCACGGTCCGTCCACATTGTTATGCCATACTCCCTGAAGGTTGGCTGGCATATCGCCGGGGCGCGACGAGGAGATGAGGAGGTAACGGCCGAACTGATAATAGAGCTGCTCAAGGTAGGGATCCTTGGCTCCATGACGGTAAGCCTCAAGGCGGCGGTTGATGGGCATGTCGGTGAAGGTGGTGTTGTCGCCCATAAGGTCAAGACTTACGCGACTGAAGAGGTTATGATAGTCGGCATAATGCTCCTTGAGTAGGCTGTCATAGCCTTTGTCCGCAGCCTTATCGAGCCACGTAGCGGTGGTGGCAAGCGGATTGACACCGACGTATGCCTTGGGGTCATGGAAGTCAGGGTCGTAGTTGGCACGATAGTCTGTGTCGGCAGTGATGAGGAACACCACCTCATCTGCTCCCTTAACCGTGATGCGTCCGCCCTCGTTGGTCAGCGTACCGCCGTGGTTGATGGCCTTGATGCGGATGGCGTACTGCATGTCGTTGTTGTCCAGACGAGCGTCCCACAGCAGGGCGTCAGATCCTACGGCGGTCATCTTGCCCTCCGAAACGGGGTTGGGGGCATACGAGAAGGTGAGGTTCTGCATGCCTTTCTGAGATGCCTTGAAGCGTACGGCAAGGACATTGGCGGGGCGGCTGACGAAGTATTCGCGACGATAGTCAATTCCGTCTTTGCTGAACTGCACGACGGCAAGGGCGGAATCGAGCGAGAGAGAACGGCGATAGCCTGTCATTCCGACGGCGCTAAGCCCGGTCTCTACGTAGAATTCTCCGGCTGTGGTGAAACTACCGAAGCGGAACGGATCCTCAGCGTACGACTCGTAGGGCACTTCACTGTTAAAGTTCTTCTTAGTCAGTTGTGAGGCACGCTCCCAGTCGTTCTCGGCAAACGCCTTGCGGATGTCGGCTATGACATGCGCCGACTGCTTGTTGACGTTCCAGTAATAGTCGGCTCCCTTCTTGGTATTGGGACCTCCGCGCCACAATGTCTTCTCGTTGAAGGTGATGCGCTCAGCCTCAACGGAGCCGAGAACATTGGCACCAAGCGAGCCATTGCCTATAGGCAGCGACTGCGACTCCCAGTCTGAGTCGGGATTGGTGGCGGTGTCGCCGGCAGAGATTGGCTTCTTGCCACCGGTGAAGTTCTCGGGATGACCGCCATACCAGATGGCCTGTCCGCGTAACGATACGGGAGTGTCAAACCAGTAAGTAAGGGGCGTTTGGGTTTGTGCGGTAGTTGTCAGCGGAGACAACAAGAAAAGAGAGTAAAGAGATAATAGTTTCATACTTTTGTTTTAGTTGGATTAGTCGGATGAAGGCGAGAATGTGTCATGACACATTCTCGCCTTTCATTTATTTATTTCTGTATTTTAATGGTCTTGCCATTGGCGTAACGCACGATTGTGATGCCCTTGGCAGGTGCGTTCAGACGGCGTCCGTCGAGCGAGTAATAGCCTGTGATGGCAGAGTCAGCGTTGCTGTTGAGCTCCGTGATAGCGGTCTCGCCACCTTCGCCATTGTCGCCAACACGGCACTTGGCTGCATTGTCGATAATAGTCTTTGTCACGGCCTTTGTGTCTGGGTCGATGGTGCTGCGGATTATCAATGCGCAGACATTCAGCTTGGAGCGGTCCTGAATGAGGTTGTGCTGCGAGATATTCTCGAACGTAACAGTGGGGTTCTGCATTTCGCCTACTGTGTAAGGAGCTGTCAGCGAACCTTCCACACCATACCTGATGCCCTTGCTGGCAATGGCAACCTGATTGAATGTCAGACCTCTCACTTCTGAAACGCCGCCCAAGAAGGGAGCGTATTCCTCCGGCAGTCCTTCGATGCCGTCCCATTCGCCTGCGGCAACATTCTGTACCCAACTGTCGTTCTTCAGTCCGTCGGCTGTAAGCACATAAGCCACCTCGTACTTGTCGTTCTCGTCAGCGGGGAGGCACGGCAGCACGTCCGTAGAGACGATGATGTTATTGCCGCTCTCGTCAAAGTTTGCCTTTACGTTGATGTCGAAGTTAGCTGTCTGATTCATAGCCATATTGTATTCGCCCTCACCAGTGTAAGAGTTCACCTTTTCGTAACGGTTAAATGTAATATATGGTCTGCCCTCTTTCCATTCAGACGTTAAAAATTCTGTATATGCGTTTGTCCTCATTGCGTCGTCGTGGATGGATATGCCGATAAAGTCGTCTGGATGGATGCGCTCCAAGTACTCCATAAGGGCAATGCCACGCGGACAGTACTGGCACCACGTACCGGTGACATCCTCAAAGACAACGCGCTTCTTGGGTGCCTGCAGCACGGTGCTGCGTGTAATCATCGTATACGGTATTGTCACCTCGTTGAAATGGCCGTCCACATGCGTTATGTTTAACGTAACATCCGACTCACCGATTTTTGTTCCGGGCTTGATGGGGATATTCACATCCAGGTTATCAGCAAACGGTGTCTCGAAGTCCATGTTGATGGGTTCGGATGTTTCATTGGTATCTGGATCGAAAAGCGTGTACGTAATCTGGCTTACAGGGTTGGTTCCCCAGTTCGTAAGTCGGATTGGCACGTTCACATATTCGTCAGAAGGAGTGACGGTCACCTTAGGTTGGAGCTGAGACGGAGCAACAGCGTATTTCTGTGCTACCACGTTGAGCGATGCCGTTGTCAGCATCACGAAAAGAAGCGTGATGAAATGGAGTAGTCGTTTGGTCATAGTAATATGAATTTGATAGTTAATAATATGGATTTATTTAAATGCAAAACGGTGCCTATACGCGAAGATTACTTCCGCATAGACACCGTTTTTTATATAAGATTATAGTTGAAGTTCAACGACACGGTCGATTTCGGTCGGCACGTTATCGAAGCTGATAACTACACCGCCCTGACATTTCTGTGTCTTTACGGCGCGACGGCTTACGAAGTCGACAGCGCTGCGCACCTTCTTGTCGCCAAGCGGCAGGAAGAGCGACTTGTCCTGGAGGTTAAGGATATGTACGAAGAGGCGGTTGCCCTTCTGCGTGGTCACTCCCCAGTCGTGCGGAGCGATGAAGCCACCGCGTGTGCCATAGATGGTCTCGCCGTACACCTTCATCCACTCGCCCATCTTCTTGAGTCGCTCCACAGCCACTTCAGGAAGACATCCGTCCGGCTGCGGGCCGATGTTCATAAGAAGGTTGGCGTTGCGTCCGGCTGCTCCGACGAGGTAATGAACGAGAGTGGTGTCCGACTTATAGTTCTGGTCAGTGATTTTATATCCCCACATGCCGTTCATCGTCTCGCAAGTCTCAAGGGGCAGACGCGAAATCTGCTGACCAGAGAGTCCGGCTGTGTTCTCTCCGGGCAGGTCGCGCTCGAACATCTGGAAGTCCTCGCCTTCGAACGGTGTCTGGTGATGGTTGTTACCGATAAGGCAGGCGGGCTGCAACTTATGGATAAGGGCATACTGCTCGGGCAGCTGCCAGTCGAACGACGGGTTCTGGTCCTGATCCCACCAGCCGTCAAACCAGATGGCTCCCACCTTACCGTAGTTGGTGAGCAGCTCTGTCAGCTGATTGTTCATAAACTGATAGTAGCTCTTCCAGTCGCCGTTGGGATTGGGACGTCCTGTTCCTCTACCCGTACGGCCCCACGGAGCATCCTCACGCCACCAGTCGATGTGCGAGTAGTAGAAATGGATGCCGATGCCCTGCTTGTGGCACTCGTCAGCAAGTTCCTTTACGATGTCGCGCTTGAACGGTGTGGCGTCCACAATGTTATAGTCCGAATACTTTGTGTGGAACATCGAGAAGCCCTCGTGGTGTCTGGTGGTGAAGCAGATATACTTTGCACCTGAAGCCTTGATGGCTGCCACCCAATCGTGCGCATTGAAACGTGACGGATAGAATCCGCCAGCCAGCTTCTGATACTCGCGATAGTTGAGGTCCTTGTTGGTCATTGTCCACTCGCCGGTGGCGAGCATACTGTAAAGCCCCCAGTGAAGGAAGATGCCGAACTTGGCATCCTGAAATTCCTTGCGTGCCTCAAGATTCTCTGCTGTGGGTACGTAATGGTCCTCTGCGGCAGCCTTCGGCGTAACCGAATAAGCCCCCATTGCCACCGAAATGGCAAGGAGGGCTGATGTGATACATCTTTTCATACAATGATTTATTGGGGTGAAGAGACGTACTGTATTACTTAACGGCAATGCATTCCACCTCTACCAATGCGTCCTTCGGAAGAGTCTTCACGGCAACGGCTGAGCGTGCCGGGAACGGCTGTGTGAAGAACTCAGCGTAAACCTCGTTCATAGCGCCGAAGTTGGCCATGTCTGAGAGGAACACTGTGGTCTTAACGACGTGAGAAAGGTCGACACCTGCCTCGCGAAGGATGTTCTGTGCGTTGGTGAGCGACTGACGTGTCTGCTCCTTTACACCACCCTCAACGAATTCGCCCGTAGCGGGATCGATGGGTAACTGACCTGATGCGAATACCATGCCGCCTGCCTCGATAGCCTGTGAATAGGGACCGATTGCTGCAGGAGCCTTGTCTGTACTAATCTGCTTGTTCATAGTTGTAATGATATTATTTTTAGGGTTTATATATGTTACTTATTGTGAGCTTATATGTGCTACTGTTATGTTTGCTTGGCATTGCTGCCGACGCTTACAGCGTGTAGTCTACGAGTTTGAAGCCGCGCTTTACCAGCTCGTCCTTTATCTGACGGATATGCTCCTCGTTCTTTGTTTCTGCCTGAAGACGCAGGATGCAGGAATTGACATCTTCGCTGTCGGCGTTGCGCTCATGATTGACACGCACCACGTTGGCGCCAAGCTCCGCGAACACCTTGCTTACGCCGAGCATCTGACCGGGCTTGTCCTCCAGTTCTATGCACATCGAGCAGGTGCGACCGCTCTTGGCAAGTCCACGATAGATAACGCGGTTGAGGATGGTAACGTCAATGTTTCCGCCGCTTACCACGCAGACTGTCTTCTTGCCTTTCACCGGCACCTTATTGAACATCACGGCTGCCACGCTGGCGGCACCTGCCCCTTCTGCCACCATCTTCTCGCTCTCGATGAGCTGCAGGATGGCAGCGCAGATTTCGTCCTCGCTGACTGTGACAATCTCGTCTACGTACTTCGAGCATGTCTCGAAGGTTATCTTGCCCGGCTGCTTTACAGCGATGCCGTCGGCAATGGTTGAAACGGAAGGCAATGCTTCCTGCTTGTGATCGTTTATTGAGCGCACCATGCTGGCTGCTCCAGCCGCCTGAACACCATATACCTTCACCTCAGGATTGAGCGACTTCACTGCGAAGGCGATGCCTGAAAGCAGACCACCACCTCCTACCGGCACTACGACAGCTTCTATGTCGGGCTGCTGGTCGAGAAGTTCCAAGCCTATGGTTCCCTGTCCTGCGATGACGTTCTCATCGTCGAAGGGATGGATGAATGTGTAGCCGTGCTCGTCACGCAGACGAAGGGCTTCCTGATAGGCGTCGTCGTATACGCCCGGCACAAGTTTGACGTCAGCGCCGAGACGTTTTGTGGCTTCCACCTTGCTGATTGGTGCTCCTTCCGGCAGACAGATGAGCGACTTGATGCCCATCGCTGTAGCTCCAAGCGCCACGCCCTGTGCGTGGTTGCCTGCTGAGCACGCAATAACACCCTTTGCCTTCTCCTCGTCGGAGAGCTGCGAAATCTTATAATAGGCTCCACGTATCTTGAAAGAACCTGTGAGCTGCAAGCACTCCGGCTTGAGATAAACGTCACATTCCGTGTTTATTTTCGGGGCGTGTACCAGGGCAGTCTTACGTATTACCTTACTGAGGACGTAGCGTGCCTTATAGAAGTTGTCCAAATTCAGCATATTATCCTTATTATGTTACTTAATGTATGTTTTTCCATCGCAAAAGTAAGCATTTATTCGGATATAGCAAAATTTTCGTATCAACTTATATATAATATACGTCAGAAACCACCGTATATGAACGGCTGGACATCTTCCGTAGCCATCTGCAATGCCATCTGCATGCAGACGATGAAGAGCACAAGCTTTACAGCCCACGGCAAGGTGACGAATCTCGCCTGAAGACGCTGGTATTGTCTCTCCGACACGAAGTAGGTGAGCATGACAGCGATGACCGATACGGTCCACATGGTTCGCGCATTGAAGAACGGCACGAGATAGTCCATGCTGAAGTCAGCCGCTATCTTATTGTATAGGTCGGTAAGATGCGCCATGTCCTTGGCGCGGAAGAACGACCATGCGAAGCATACATATACATAGGTGAGCGTCCAGCTAATGGCGTTGCCCCACAAGGTGGAGGGGAACGAGAAGTGGAGCTGGCGGCTGAAGAACTTGTGTATGGCAAGTCCTAAGCCGTGAAGGGCGCCCCATATCACGAACATCCAGGAAGCACCGTGCCAGAGTCCTGCCACGAGCATCGTGATGATGTTGTTGACATACATGCGGACGGTGCCGCGACGATTGCCTCCGAGGGGTATGTAGAGATAGTCGCGAAACCACGTGGAGAGCGAAATGTGCCAACGGCGCCAGAAGTCGGTAAGGCTGAGCGAACGGTAAGGGAACCAGAAGTTGTCCGGAAGCCAGAAACCGAGTATGGCTGCCGTGCCGATACTAAGGTCGCTATAGCCCGAGAAGTCGAGATAAATCTGGACGGGATAGCCCACAAGGGCTGCCGCACACTCGAAGCCTGAGAAGCCCTGAGGACCGTCGAACACCCAACTGGTGAACTGTCCGATATAGTCAGCGAGCATGTTCTTCTTCACCACGCCGAGCATGATGAGCCACAATCCCACCCATACCATACGACTGGACGCCTGCTCATTGCGGCGCAGACGGGGGATGAGGTTCTTGGCGCGGGTGATGGGTCCGGCAAGAAGCAGCGGGAAGAACGTCAGATAAAACATAAACTCCAACAACGTGGCATCGCCATCGAAGCGGCGACGATAGACGTCCACGGCGTAACTGATGGCTTGGAACGTGTAGAACGATATGCCCACCGGCAACGCTATCGAGGCAAAGGAGAAGTTGGTGGAGAGCATTGCTCCTATAACGTCGTTCATGAAGAACGAAGCGTACTTGAAGTAGCCGAGCACTCCGAGGTCAACGACGACGAGCAGCGAGAGCAATGCCTTGCGGGCAGCTCCCTCACGCGTCTTCATCTCCTGTGTAAGAGCATAGTTGAAGCACGCCGTGGCTGGCAACAGCCACATCAGCGCACCGTTGAGTTTATAGGCAAAGAAGAGGTTGAAGGCAATGACGTATAGCATCATCGCTATCTTTGATCTCTGCCTTATAAGAGTGAAGACGGCGAGAAACGCTACGAGCGCCATCTGCACGGTTATGTCTGTATAGTCCATATATTGGATTGGTGTCAGTCTGTAACTTAATGGTAAATACTATGTGGCTGGCATACATCACTGCTTACTGCGCGTTGTCTGCGGCTGGAGCCTTTGCATGAGCCTCAGCTTTGGCTGCAGACTTGGCTGCGTCGGTCTTGGCAGGATTCTTGGCATTGGGCTTCGCGCCATCGGTATGTTCAGCCGTGGCATGATGCTGTGTTTCAGCCTTGGGCTTTGCTGTATGCGCGTCAGTTGCGGGCGTTGCTGAGTTGTCGTCAAGAATCAATGACGGCTCCTCTTCTGCCTGTGCGGGCAGCGAGTCGGCACGATGTGCGGATCTTTTCGGGGTCTTGCCTACAAACAGCTGGCGATAATGCGCATTGCGTTTCTCCGGCTTTTCGAGCGCGAACGGATGTGCTGCCTTTCCGCTCTTAAGCCATGAAACCAGATGATCGGTCCATATCACACCACCATGATAGGTAGGATGACGTCCGTCCTTCTGTCTCGGGAGCTTAAGACCCTTCGAGAGGAAGAAGTGGCGCTTACCAGCCACCTGTTCAAGGACAGTGTTGATGCCCTTGTCCTCAGCCCAGTTTGGTGGACCGACCCATGTGTAAGGCACCTTACCGACTTTCTGAATGATGGCCTCAGCACGACGACGGATGTTCTTCAGGTCTGCTGAATAAAGTTCGTTGCTGCCCAGACATATAAACACGTGTGTGGGATTGACGGAGCGCATATAGCGGACAAGAGTGTCGGTTTCCGACCATTGTTTTGTGCCCGAACCGTTCCAAGTGACACAAGTCAGCGTATGTCCGTTCTTATTAGCGTAGTCAGAAAGGCGGAGTGCAAGAAGCTGAGTCATTGAGTCGCCGAAGATCAGCAGACGCTGCTTGGTGGTGTCCACAGCCTCAGCCGGAGCATTCTCGTCCTCAACTGCTGCTGTGATATCGTCCGACTTCTCTCCTGCTACAGCAATGGACGGTTGTCCTATCTGCTTGAGATGCAAGGCGTCAGCTACGGAGTCTGGCACCATTGAGTAGCCAATGAAGTAGACAAGTGCTATAACGAATATCGAAATGAGTTGTAGTGTGGGTTTCACTTTCTTACTATTGTATGAATACGGTTTAAAGATATTGCGGCAGCTCGAAGAGTCGTGTTCCGTTGCTTCCCTTCACGAGGATGTACATTCCCTGCGGCTTGTGCTCCGCAATGGCTTCTTTCACCTGCGATACGTTGTCGAACTTGCGGAATATGGCTGGTGTAGAGCAGTTCTCAAACTCCTCTCCTACGAGCCAAACCTGCTCCAATCGCATGCCAGCAAGCTGGTCTACGATGCGCTGATGCTCGTCGTGCGAGACGCTGCCAAGCTCTTTCATGTCGCCGATGATGCACATCTTGTGCTGTGCCTCGATGGTCTCGAAGTTGGCGAGGGCGGCAGCCATACTTGTAGGGTTGGCGTTATATGCGTCAACGATAAGACTGTTGCTCTCCGTCTTCTCAAACTGTGAGCGGTTGTTGCTCGGCACGTAGGCGGAAAGGGCATGGCAAATCTGCGACGGAGCCACATCGAAATACGTTCCGATGGTTACTGCTGCAAGCATATTGGCGAGATTATAGTCGCCGATAAGATGTGTTTCTACGTCGTAAGCGGTGTGATCAGCCTCCTTACGGGCGTCGTTCCACTGGAAGCTGAGCATCGGCTCACAGCTGACAGTGTGTCCTTTAATGGCAAGCCCAGCCTCATCGCCACGTCCGTACGACGTAAGCGGCAGGTCGTGTGAGATGCCCTTAAGGTACTGATTGTCGTTGTCGATGAAGACGGTGCGTGGATGCGCTGCGACAAAGCTGTCATGCCCGGCGTTGGCTGCGGTAGCACGTGGCTCCACGATGTGGGCACGCATAAAGTCGTAAAGTTCGCCCTTTGTGCGGATGACGCCCTCGAACGATCCGAAACCCTGCAAGTGGGCACGTCCCACGTTGGTGATAATGGCATAATCAGGCTCTACAATGTCAACGAGAGTCTTGATGTCGCCGGGGTGTGAAGCTCCCATCTCCACTACGGCAATGTCGTGCTCGGGACGCAGACGCAACAATGTCTTGGGCACGCCGATGTCGTTATTGAAGTTGCCCTGTGTGAAGAGCACGTTGTATTTCTCGCCGAGAACAGCCGAAGCAAGTTCCTTTGTGGTGGTCTTTCCGTTGGTTCCTGTAATGCCAATCACCGGTGTGCCGAGCTGACGGCGGTGGTAACGAGCGAGGAGCTGTAGGGTCTGGAGGCAGTCATCTACGATGATGAAGCGGCTGTCGCCATCCACGGCGTACTCCGATTCGTCAATGACAGCGTAGGCGCAACCCTTCTCAAGGGCTGCAGCTGCAAACTTATTGCCGTCGAACGAAGCGCCATTGAGGGCGAAGAAAATGGAACCGGCAGGACAGTCACGGCTGTCGGTGGTGATGGTGGGGTGTTGCTCGAAGAGCTTGTAGAGTTCGGATAATTCCATTTTTTACAGTTACTGTAAGTATCTATTATATATGTATATTGCTATCGGATGATGGTTCATCAGAGCGACATCTCCTTAGAGAGGATGTTCTCGAGTTTCTCAGCGGAGAGCCTCAACTGGAAGGTTCCCTTTATAGCCACGGAAATGCCTCCCGTCTCCTCGCTGACAACGATGGCAATGCAGTCGCTGTCCTGCGATATGCCGAGAGCGGCACGGTGGCGCAAGCCAAGTTCCTTTGGTATGTCGTGGTTGTGACTGACGGGCAGGATGCATCCTGCAGCACGTATGCGCTTGTTCACTATCACCATCGCACCGTCATGAAGTGGCGAGTTCTTGAAGAAGATGTTCTCGATGAGCCGCTGATTGATGCGTGCGTCGAGGACGTCTCCCGTGTCGACAATGTCGTCAAGACTGATGGCACGCTCAATAACTATGAGCGCACCGACCTTACCTCTGGACAAATCCATACACGCCATCACGATGGGCATGATGGTTTCCTTGTCGATGTTCTTGTCCTTGTCGCGATTGCTGAAGAAGAAGCGCATTATGGTCTGGAAACGCTGATGTGCTCCAAGCGAATAGAGGAAGCGGCGTATGTCCTCCTGGAAAAGGACAATAAGCGCCAGCACCCCCACAGAGACAAGCTTGTCCATGATGGCACCGAGGAGGCGCATCTCAAGCACCTGACTCACGAAGAGCCAGATTACCACAAAGACGATGATGCCGATGAAGACGTTGAGAGAACGGCTCTCCTTCATCAGTCGGTAGATATAGAAGAGCATCAGGGCGACAAGAAAGATGTCGATGATGTCCTTTATGGATATTTCAAACATACGCGTATATGTATTGTGAAAGTGTCAGTCACTCAAGCCGCCGCAGCACACAACGGTCTGCACGGCTTCCTTAACGTCATGCACACGCAGGATGGAGGCTCCCTTCATCAGCGAGACAGCGTTGAGAGCGATGGTTCCGGGCAATGACGTCGTAGGGTCGCCGCCTGCTTTCTTGAATATCAAGCTCTTGCGCGAGATGCCTACAAGAACGGGAAGTTCAAGTTCGGCGAGGCGCTCTGCATGACTCAGTATCTCGTAGTTCTGGTCGAGGGTCTTGCCGAAACCATATCCCGGGTCGAGGATGATGTCCTTAGCGCCGAGATTGCGAAGGCGCTGCACCTCATCAGCGAAGTTCTTCATCATCGTTTCGAGGGTGGGTTGCACGGACATAAGGATGTAAGGCACCTGCAACTGTGCGACAGTCTGAAACATGTCGCCTTCCTCGTGTATCGGGGTGTCGACAATGCCGGTGATGCCTCCCTCGGAAACGTCGTTGATGATGTCCGCTCCAAACTCCTCCACGCAACGGCGCGCCACGCGAGGACGATACGTGTCGACGGAAACTATGGCGTCGGGCTGCTCTCGTCTCACGATGGCAAGGGCATGCTTAAGGCGCGATGTCTCTTCTTCTTCGCTCACTTCCATAGCTCCGGGACGCGTTGAGAACGCGCCGACGTCAATCATACGTCCTCCTTCGGAGATAATCTGATTGGCACGGTCGGCTATCTCGGCTTCTGTCTGTTTGCGAGATCCTGAATAAGAGGAGTCGGGGGTGGCATTGAGGATGCCCATCACCATTGGCTGGGAGAGGTCAACAAGACGCCCACGAACGTTTATTGTGTATTGCATGTCTTTTCTGTTTTTTGGTTAGGGGATAGAGGCTCTAGACATTCTATAGATTCTAGACCTTCTAGATATTCTAGGCATTCTAGAGTTCTAGAAGAGCTATGAGGCCCCTCTCCCTTTAACTTCGCAAAATACGCAATAAATTTTGAGACTGCCAAATTATTGGGAGAGAATTTTCCAGGGGCTATGCCTTGGGGCTCTTGTCCAGCGCTTTCATCTGACTCCTGAACCTCCACCACATCATCACGCCGGCTGTTGTCAGTCCGAAGGGAAACGCCATCCATACGCCTACAAGACCGTAGCCTAAGGGGAAGGCGAAGACATAGCTCAGGGGCAGGGAGATGACAAAGAAGGCTATGAAGGCTATGACGACGAGGGGCTTGACGTCGGCTATGCCTCGCAGGGCATTGGCGTAGGTAATCTGAAGGCCGTCTCCAAACTGATAGATGAAGAACGGCAACATCAGCGAAACCACGCCGCTTGTCACGGCTGCCGAATCAGTAAACCATGATCCTATGTCATATCTCAGAAGGAAGATGATGCCACCCAGAAGCAGCTCTAAAGCCACCATAAGATGTAGCCCGGCTATGACGGTCTGACGTGTGCCCTGATGGTCTGACTGTCCGTGGAAATAGCTCACACGAACGGCTACCGCGGCTCCAAGACCGTAATAAACCATGAACGTAAACTGCGATATGGTGGTCATTACCTGATGCGAAGCGAGTGCTATGGTGCCAATCCAACCCACCATGATGACGGTAAGCGAGAAGGCGGCGGTCTCCATACCCATCTCAAGGGCAATGGGCGAACCGATGGCAACAAGCCTACGTACCACAGAGCGCGACCAGCCCAACCCGGCGAAGCCTACACGGTAAGCGGCGAAGGTGCGGCGTGTCCAGAAGACAATAAAGAACATCACCACCATATATATTCGTGAGAAAAGCGTGGAAACACCGGCTCCTACTACGCCAAGCTCGGGGAAACCTGCCTTACCGTAGATGAGAAGATAATTGCCGAGGATGTTAAGGACATTGCCGGAGAGCAATATCCACATCGACGTACGCGTCTCCGTTATGCTGTCCGTGAACTGCTTGAAAGCATTGAAGAGCATCACGAAGGGCAGCGACGCAAGCAACACCAGGTAATAAGGGCGTATGTACGGCATCAGTTCGTCAGGCTGTCCGAGTCGGTCAACAAACAGATAAAGCGTGCCGAGAGCCAATACCATGACAGCAGCAGCTAACGTGTTGGCGACAAGGGCGGAGCGGAGAGCCGAACCTGCCTGAGCCAACTCTCGTCGTCCGAAGGCTCCTCCTACGACCGGGGTCAGTCCGTAAGAGAACCCTGTGCCTGCGATGATGACAAGATTGACAATACTGTTGACGAAAGAAGCAGCACCTAACTCCGTGGTGCTGTGATGACCTACCATCATCGTGTCGGCGAAGCTGAGCACTATCATTCCCATCTGTCCTATCATGATGGGAATGCCGATGGAGAGCAACGCAAGGTAGTGGTGGCGTGTAGGTCTTGTGTTCATTACCAGAATTTGTTTTGTTCAGCGTTATACTCAAATCCGGCGGCAGCCAGACGGTCTGTTATCTCCTGTTTGTCGACATGAAGGTCGTCACAAAGCGCATCAAGCGATGGATAAATGTCGCGCAAGCGCATATTGATGACGCTGAAGAGCATCATCGGATCCTTTGGTAAATCTAACATTCTACTTGTATCCTTTCTTTTTTTCTTTTTTAAAACACATTAAGGGTACAAAGTTACGCATTTTTCCGCCAAGTCAAGTCTTTATCACATATTTATATTATATGTACTGCCATTTGATTGACCCAAGACAAAGCACACTTAGAAGCCGCTGAACATCTCGATGAGCTTCTTCCTGTAGAATCTGCCCACCTTCACATCCGTCAGATTGTTGAACGGAGGGAAGAGTCGGCACGTATTGTCGGTCACCTCCATGAGGTACGTCAGATTGATGATATGCTTCTGGCTGACACGGACAAGAGACGGATCGAGCGCCACAATCATGTCGCTCGTCACGTTTCGCTTCAGTCGGATGGGCTTGTCGAGTCCAGACACGTACATCTCCCACACTCTCTAACCGTGCTGATAAGCCACGATGCCGATGTCGCGAACGTCCACAAGGCGGAAGTCCACGGCATTGGTATAAATAAGGAACTTGCCGTCCGTGCGTCGTCCGATGCCGTCTGCACACATCGTCACTGCATTGGCGGCATTGTCTGACAAAGCCACACGCATCGGCGAAACGGGCTTCGGCATCTGCATATCGAGGCAGACACGGCGTATGATGGTGCGCAGCTCCTGGTCGTCGATGGGCTTCATCAGATAGTCGAACGCCTGGTTGCGGAAGGCGGAAAGCATAAACTTCTGATGTGCCGTATACATCACCACGCGACAATCGCTTGCAGCCGAATCGGCGATGCGTTCCAGAAACTCTATGCCGGAGATGTCCGGCAGCTCGATATCGAGGAACAGTAAGTCGGGGTTTGTGTCCATGACGAGGGCCAGTCCGTCCATTCCGTTAGCGGCAATGCCGGAGATATGAGCCTCCTCAAATCCCTTCAGTTTATCGGCAAGCAATCTCGCAGCCGTCTTGTCGTCGTCTACAATAGCGATGTTCATCTTTCTCTATGTCCGTTTAAAGTGTTTAATAAAAGTATCAATAACGTATTCCGTCAGGCACAGCCAATGTTGCCTGACAACCCATCACCTTTCCATCCTTGTCGGTGATGTTATGTATGTCGAACCGCATCTTCCTGCGGTTTCGCTGGTTAGTCACGGCTATGGTCTGCGTGATAACCCCAAGTCCAGTTTTCTTCTTCAGTCTGAGATGGTTGAATCCGGGTCCGTTGTCGGTCACGGTCACCACTGTCTGCATCGCTCCGTCGCGTGCCTCGTCGTTAACGGGCTGTCGGGTGATGCTGATGGAGAGTTCCTTATGTCCTTCCCATCCCTTCAGTCCGTGTACGATGGCGTTCTCGGTAAGAATCTGCAGGAACATCGAGGGCATATTTATGGTGCTCATGTCCAGTCCTTCGCAGATGTCCAGACGGAACGTGAAGTCGTCGCCAAGCAGATATCGCTCCAGCGTGACATACTTATGCAGGTAGTCCATCTCGCGGTCAAGCGTGATGCAGGGCATCAGCGACATGTCGAGGTTTGCCCTTATCAGCTTCGAGAGCGCCAAGAGTTCTGACGCTTCCTTCTCGTCTGACGAACCTATCTTGTTGTTCAGAACGTTGAAGACAAAGTGGGGCGAGATGCGGTTGCGCATATTGAGGAGTTTCAGATTGAGGATATCCACCTGATACTCTATGCGTTTCTTCTTCATTCTCATCAGCCATACCACCATTATCAATACCAAGACCAGCACTACAGACACAGCTATAGACACCTTCGTATTGGCTTTCTGTATGACGGCGTTCTTGTGCTCTATGGCAATGTCGTGATGCAGTCGGGTGGTGTCTGACTGGAATCGTGCCATGATTTCGGCTGATCGCATCTTCGACTTGTTGTGTTCCAGCGAATCTGTGTAAGCCACATCCTCTTCCAGTGTTGTGTAAGCCTTACGATAATCTCCCTTGAACGCATAGTACTGGCGCAGATATCGGTTGCGGATGTTCACCATCATATAAGGCACGGCATCATTAGGCTTCTCCGACGCCAGAATCTTCGCCACCTTCTGTATGTCATGCTCCTTAACCGCCAGTCCGATGCGGATGGTATTGCAGTAATAGTTGGCTGTGACATCCCCTACCCTACGGAAGAACGGCTCCACCTCGTCCAGCAAGCGCTTCGACTGTGCGAGGCTGTCCATATTAAGATAAACGTCGGCGAGGTTTATCTTGCAGAGATACATGTCGAAGTGGTCCTGCAGCTTATTGTCTTCAAGCTGCCGCTTCATACGGAGGAACATCTTTAATGCGGAGGGATAATCCTTCGTGAAGTAATAGAAGTTGCCGCAGTTGCAGAGATAGTATGACTGCATGGCGGGTGTCATGTCGGAGTAGTGTTTCTCCGTGGCGCGATAATACTTCAGGGCGTTACGTTCGTCGCCGAGCGTCAGATAAATCTGAGCCAGTCCCATATAGAGCGTCACGTTCTCCTGTTCAGGCATTCGGAGCGAATCCACTAAGAAGAGGGCACGACGATAACAGCGTGCAGCCTCGGGTATGTCGCTGCATTGTATGTAGGCGTCGCCAAGATTGGCGTACGTCTTCGGCATTTCCTCCTTGCTGTCGCTGTTACGGAGCAGGCTGAGCGCTTTCTTATACATCGGCACGCTCACCTCACGGTCACGATGGAAGTTATGGTTGACAGCTGCAAGGCAGTTGTATGCGCCGGCGAGAAGCGAATTGAGTCGGGACTGATTCTTACAGCCTTCCTTCGTCTGCATCTCGCGCTTGCAGAAAGCCTCGATGCGGCGCACGCAGGCGTCCACTCTCTCCGGCTCCGTGGAGAGCCAGTAGATACGGGCAAGTCTGAGATAATATTCGTAATAGGTGATGCTGTCTTTTGCGTTTTTCATTCCCTGATGCACAATAGCCTCCATATTCGGGACGCGCTTCACAATTGAGTCGTCTATTTGGCTGAGACGTTTGAGCCTGACGGTATCGGTGCCGTCAGCACGGTCTGTCTTGCCTCCGCATGCCGAGACTAATGCCATGACGATGAACGCCGTGGCAAGGGCAAACAAGCGGAATGTTTTTTTGTTAGTGTTATAGCGCATTAGTTTAAATCACAGCAAGTGGTAGGTAAAATCTAAAATATTATTCTTTCTTTTTGCAAAGTTAGCGATTTTTTTAAAAGAACCAAATAAAAAACAAAATTTTAGACACAAATATCGTCAACATATTTGTAGGCATACGAAAAAAGGCGACCGGACTCACGTCCAATCGCCCCCAGAAATAAGTTATGTGGATATACAAAATTATAAGAAAAGTCTTTACATCTTAGCGTGCGTTACGGATTGTAGCGCACGAAAGCCTCCATTGCCTCGTAGCATGCCAAGCCGAGCGAATGATAAAGCTCTGCTGTGGCATGGTTGCGGTCTTCGGCACGCTGCCAGAAGAGACGCTCGTCATTGCCGAGGAAGGGTGCGCTCTCCATCTGCGAAGAGTGCTTGAGGATGCTGTTACGCTTGCCGCGAAGCTCCTCCGGCGACATGGGCACGCACATCTCGATGTTCTCGATTTCCCATTCTGCCCACGCTCCGCGATACATCCAGATGCGGCAGTCGTCAAGCCATGCTGCGCCTGCCTGCTTCTCGAGGTCCACGGCAGCGAGTACGGCGTCGGTGCACTTGCGGTGTGTGCCGTGCGGGTCGGCGAGGTCACCAGCCACGTAAATCTGATGCGGCTTCACTTCCTGGAGCAGCGCACGTACAATCTCGACGTCCTTCTCCGTCATCGGGAGCTTCTCTATCTTGCCCGACTCATAGAACGGGAGGTCGAGGAAGTGGACGTGGTCGAGGGGGATGCCGTTGTAGGTGCAGGCTGTGCGTGCCTCACCGCGACGGATGAGTCCCTTTATGGTGCGCACCTCAGGCGTGTCGATGTCTGACGGACGCTTCTGTGCGAGGAAGTTCTTGATGTCAGCATACATCTTCTTTATCACCTCGTCCTTGTTGTCGCAGAACAGCTGGTTATATCCGTTGACGAAGTGCATGAAGCGTGTCACCTCCTCGTCACCCACGGCGATGTTGCCTGAGGTCTCGTATGCCACATGCACGTCATGGTTCTGCTGTACGAGGCGGCGGATGGTGCCACCCATCGAGATGACGTCGTCATCGGGATGCGGCGAGAACACTATCACGCGCTTCTGTGCCGGCATGGCACGTTCCGGGCGGTTGGTGTCGTCGGCGTTGGGCTTGCCGCCAGGCCATCCTGTGATGGTGTGCTGTAGGTCGTTGAATATCTTGATGTTGCAGTTGTATGCCGAACCGAAGCGGGCGAGCAGGTCTGAAAGTCCGTTCTCGTTATAGTCCTTGTTGGTGAGCTTCAGGATTGGCTTGTCCAGCAGCTGGCAGAGCCAGACGACGGCGGCGCGGATGGTCTTCTCGGTCCACTCGCAGTTGGTGACAAGCCAGGGATGTACGATACGCGTGAGCTTGGCGGCGGCAGCAAGGTCGCAGACAAACTTGGCATCGTTATGTGTCTGTACGAAGGATGCGGGGATGGCGTCCGTAACTGGGCCTTCCACAATCTTCTGCACCATCTCTGCCTTCTCCTCGCCCCATGCCGTAAGGAACATCTTGTGGGCTGAGAGGAGAGTGTGCACGCCCATGGTGATGGAGCACGGCGGCACCTGCTCCTGTGTGCCGAAGCTGTTGGTCATCTCATCGCGTGAGGTCTGGTCGATGAGGATGATGCGGCTCTGCGATGCAAGGCTCGAGCCCGGCTCGTTGGTGGCGATGTTGCCCATACGTCCGATGCCGAGGAGGGCGATGTCGAGTCCGCCTTCGGCTGCAATGAGCTGCTCATAGGCGCGGCAGTGCTCGAGGACGTCTTCCTGTCCAATGTGTCCGTCGGGTGTGTGTATATTCTCTGCCTTCACGTCCACATGGTCGAGGAAGCGTGTGCGCAGCTGGCTGATGGCGCTGTGCTTGCTATCGGCGTTGAGGGGGAAATATTCGTATGCGTTGAACACTACGACATTGTCGAAACTCAGTCCGCATTCCTTATGACGGCGCACGAGTTCCTCATAGACGGGAGTGAGCGAGAGACCCGTACCGAGGGCGAGCACGCATTTTCTGCCTGCTTCCTTGGCACGCTTTATCTCCTTCTCCACGCTGTCAGCAATGAGCTTGGCTCCTTCTTCCACGCTTGGGAAGATGTCGGTGAAGATTTTCTCGCAACGCGTAATCTCTGAACGCTCCACTGCTGTACGAGGACGGTAGTACTGTTCAGGAACTTTGTTAAGTACAATCTGTGAACTTAGATGAAGATTCATAACAGTAAAATATTAAGTTGTGTATGACCTGTTGTTTTTTCTCTCTGATTGTCCGGCTGCCAGCTTTACGGTCTGTCAGCCTTCTTTGTACCCCACTTAGAGGGCTTCGGACCCATCACCAGCTCCAGTGTTCCGCCGTGGCGGATGTCATCAAACTCGATGTATGACTTGCTGTGTGGCTTGCCGTTGAGACGTACGCTCTGCACGTAGATGTTTCGGTCCGAATTGTTCTTAGCCACGACGGTGAACTTCTTGCCGCCGCCGACGTTTACGGATGCCTTGTCGAAGATCGGCGATCCGATTACGAAGCGTCCGCCTACGGGATCCACCTGATAGAGTCCCATGGCAGAGATGATATACCATGCCGACATCTGACCTACGTCCTCATTGCCTGAGAGTCCGTCTGGCTGGTCACGATACATCTCGTTCATCATTTTGCGGAGCATGGGGGCTGCCTTGTCGGGACGTCCGGCGTAGTTATACATATATATAACATGGTGGCTGGGTTCATTGCCGTGGGCATACTGTCCTGTCATGCCTGACATGTCGGGCGAAGCGTTGTCGCCGGCGTAGCCTTCTACGAAGAAGAGCGAGTCGAGCTTGGTCATGAATGCCTTGTCCGAACCGAAGAGCGAGATAAGGCCACGCACGTCGTGGGGAACGAGGAAGGTGTATTGCCAAGCGTTGCCCTCGGTGTAGTCGTTGGTGCGGTGCTCTGCGAAGAAGGGATTGAAGGGCTCGCGGAAGGTACCGTCGGTGCTGATGGCACGGAGGAAGCGTGTCTTCGGATCCCAGTATTTCTTGTATGAGCGTGAACGGTTGTAGAAGTATTCCTGATCGGCTGTCTTGCCGAGCATCTTGGCCACCTTTGCCACGCCGTCGTCTGCCTCGCAGTATTCCAGCGCCTTTGCCACGGTCTCATTGGTAGGCTCGAGGTTCCAGGGAATGTAGCCGTGCTCCTTGAGCAGACCGAGCGAACGGTCATCCTTCATCTGTGTGGCTTTCAGGGCTTCGAAGGCAAGCTCCTTGTCCTCCACCAGTCCCTTCATGGTGAGGTCGGCGAGTACGATGGCGCCGGGGTTGCCCACCATGCAGTCGGTCTCCGAGCCCATAAGATGCCATACGGGGAGGCGTCCCTGCTGCTTGTAGATATTGAGGAATGTCTGTGCGAAGTCGCGCTGCATCTCGGGGAAGAGGAAGCTCATGAGCGGATGTGAAGCGCGGTATGTGTCCCAGAGCGAGAGTGTGGTGTAGTTGGTGAAGTCAGCCTTGTGCACCTTTCCGTCTGCGCCACGATACTCGAGGTCAACGTCGTTGAACTTAGAGCATGAGGTCATGAGATGATACATGGCAGTATAGAAGATGCGCTTCTTGGTGAGGTCGTTGGTCTGAATCTCGATGCGCGAGAGCTGACGGTTCCAAGCCTCATCGGCTGCTTTAACGGCAGCGTCGAAGTCCCATGCGGGCAGTTCGGCAACCATATTGGCCTTTGCCTTGTCAATGTTGACGGGCGAGAGCGCCACCTTTACCAACAACGGCTTCGTGGCGTCGCTGACAGTGATCATCACGCGCTCCATCGAGTCGAGGCGCTGCACGGTTACGGGCTGCGAGAACTCTATGTCGAAATAGATACGGCGGTCTGCTGCCCATCCGTTGGAGCGGCGGAATCCGGTGAGGCGGGTGGGCGTCTCCTGTGTGAGGAGGCAGTCATTGAGCTTGTCCCATCCTATGCACTGCGAGAGGTCGAGTGCGAGCTGTGCCTTGGCGCCGTTCTGGAAGGTGTAGCGATGGAAGCCGCAACGTTCCGTAGCAGTAAGTTCCACGAGCACTTCGGGTTCGTGAAGGCGGAGCGAGTAATAGCCCGGGTGCATCTTCTCGTCGTCGTGCGAGAAGCGTGCCGCTGTCTGCTTGCTGTCCTTGATGGGCAGGAAAGCCACGTCGCCGAGACATCCGATGCCGGTGCCTGAGAGGTGCATGTGGCCGAAGCCTATAAGCTCGTTGTCGTCATAATAATAGCCTGAGCACCAGTCCCAACCGCGTGTAGGCTCTGTGGGACCGAGCTGAACGAGTCCGAATGGCACATTGGCGCCCATAAACGTATGACCGTGTCCACCTGTTCCGACGTACTGGTTGACATACTGGGTGAGGTTTGGAGCAGCAGCTGCATTGATGATGCCCATAAAGAGCAACAACACAGCCACCGCTGTAGATCGCAATAGATTTGTTGTCTTCATAAATTAATTTTTAGCAAGTGCAAATATACAACAAATATATCGGGATGTCGGCAATTTTACGGACTTTTAGAGCACACGGAAAATAAAAAAATCTTAAAATCGGAAGTTGGGTTTAGTGGAGAGTTGAGAGTTATACTATGTCAGGCAGGGCTTTAACAAAAACCTTTCTCCACAATCCGCTTATGCTTTTCGAGCCTTCGGCAATTCCTTTATGTCCTATATGGTCTTATGAGAACAAGTTCTCACGCCCATATATGCCATAAATGAATGAGAGGCTTTCGCCTCTCTCGAAAAGCACAAACGGAAAAAACCGTTCAAAACACAAGGTTACAAGAGGATGTGTAAAACTAAACAAATTGAGGGAAAAGGGCAAATAGTAGGAGCTAATGCCCGCGGCTCCTACTATTTGTATTACTTATTACGTTTTTCCCCAATTTCTTTAGTTTTGATACCTTCTGCATCCTTGTGTTTTTATATGTTTTTCCGATTATGGGCGCGTGCTGTGCACAAATAAAAGGCTTTACGTTAGGTTGTCGAGAACATGGTTCTCGTAAGACCTAATGTAAAGCCTTTTATTTAAATCCGATAGGATTTGCGCCCATAAGCGGCATGTGGAGAAAGGTTTTTGTCAAAGCCCTGCCTAACACAGTTACCTCGCTGATAAATTCCTGTTTATACGTTCCTTGTTTCATCCTTACATTTGAAAAAAGTTTAAGGTTGAATTGTCCTAAAAATACTATATCTTTGCGATAGCAACCTATACATTATAAAAAGGAGTAGCCATCCGCCCGACCATCACAATATTTGCATTTCTAACGCTCAATACTCCTCGTTCAGCGCACCAAGAAATCACTTGTGCGAAATTTGCGAGTTTTGAGCGTGCAGCAATAGCATACTGATGCACAGACGATTATGCGGTTAATGAAAGAAATGTGCAATGAATGACGGAGCTAAACAAGCATTATAAGGTTGCAATAGAGCCTCTTTTCCACCCCAATACAGCCTCTCTTGCCTTCCAATACAGCCTCTCTTGCCTTCCAATACAGCCCCTATTGGAAGGCAAGAGAGGCTTTTCTTATATATTATGGGGTCAAAAGCGATGCTAAACCACACAAAAAAGCAAGAGAAATCTCTAAAACCGATTTTTATTTTGTAATAGGTTTTTACCATTTATACGATATTTGCATGAGACATGAAGGCATGTTTTTTAGACATGAAGACATGAAGACATGTTTTTTAGACTGCCAGCCATGCCTACCTAACAGACTAAACGATATACATTAATTTACCATCCATTTCTCCCCTCTCCTCTTTACAAATTTGCCAAACCCTTTATTTATCGGGGATTAGCGAGGGTTTTGTCCGATTTGTTTTGCCATTTGTCTAATTTGTAACGTCGTTTTTTTGTCAGCGTTTGTAATTTTGCAACCGACAAGAAAACCAAACCGTTTCAAATCTTCCAACAAGAAAACGCACATAACTACGTTAAGCCGAACGAACCGAATATTATAATTAAAAACCATAATTTACCTAAACGTATTCAAGAAATGAATCAAGCTAAAGGTAAGTACCAATAACAATGAACATAAAATCATTCCTTATCGCTGCCCTCGCGTTCATAACGCTCTCTTCATGCAGCGACGACACTAACACAACCCCGCAGACCGACCCCCCATACGACATGACTGGCTTTGCCAAGGGTGCGGACATCAGCTGGCTGACAGAAATGGAAGCCAGCGGCAAGAAGTTCTATAACGCCAAAGGTTCGGAGCAGGACTGCATGACGCTGCTCCGCGACCTCGGCACCAACTCGGTGCGCATCCGCGTATGGGTGGACCCCGCGGACGGATGGTCAGGCAAGCAGGACGTGCTCGTAAAGGCTTGGCGTGCCAAGACGCTCGGCGAGCGCATCATGATAGACTTCCATTACTCCGACTCTTGGGCTGACCCAGGCAAGCAGAACATCCCCGCTGCATGGACAGACTTCAAGGACGATCTCACAAAGATGAAGGCTGCCGTGGCTGAGCACACAAAGGACGTGCTCACCACGCTCAAGGACAACGGCATCGACGTGGAGTGGATTCAGATTGGCAACGAGACCCGCACGGGTATGCTCTGGCCGCTCGGTCTTGTCAGCGACAACAAGTTTGACAATTACACAGCTCTCAACAACGCCGGCTACGACGCTGCCAAGGCTGTCTATCCCGACGCACAGTGCATCATCCACATCGACCGCGGCAACGAAATCGGCGGATTCACATGGATGTTTGACGGTCTGAAAGCCGCCGGAGCCAAATGGGACGTCATCGGAATGTCGCTCTATCCGGAGAACGACAACTGGCAGACTACCACCGACGACTGCCTCAAAAACATCTCCACTCTCGCCTCTCGCTATAACTGCAAGGTTATGGTTTGCGAGATCGGCATGGCTTGGGACTCAGAGAACGCTGCAGCTATGATGAAGAAGATGGTGGAAGGATGTAATGCAAAGCCCGAATGTCTCGGCATCTTCTATTGGGAACCGGAGTGCTACGGAGGATGGAACGACTACAACAAGGGAGCGTTCGACTCTAACGGCAAGCCGACAACAACGCTGAACGCATTCAAGAATTGAAAGTTAAAAATTGACAATTGAAAGTTGAAAGTTATGATTACCTTTAAAGGTATTATTATCTTTGAAGGTAATCTAATAATTATAACAAATGAATAAGCTAACAATATTGACCCTCGCGCTTGCCTCGGCTCTTACTGCCTCGGCGCAGCGCAACACAATAAATCTGAAGACGTGGGAATTCTCGCGAGACAGCGTCAGCTATAAACCGGTGACCGTGCCGCACGACTGGGCCATAAGCGGACCCTTCGACAAGAAGTGGGACCTCCAGTTTGTTGCCATTGAGCAGAACGGCGAAAAGGAGAAGACAGAGAAGTCGGGACGTTCGGGCGCATTGCCTTGGATAGGTCGCGGCTTCTACAAGACTTCCGTCAGTCTGAAGAAGGTGCCGGCTTCCGCCATACTTGAGTTTGACGGTGCTATGGCTGACCCACACGTGTATGTAAACGGACACCTTGCCGGACATTGGGCATACGGATATAACGCTTTCCGCGTGGACGCAACGCCGTACCTGAAGAAGGGAAAGAACGAGATAAGCGTCAGCCTCAACAACCGCGAGGAAAGTTCGCGCTGGTATCCGGGTGGCGGTCTTTATCGTCCTGTGCAGCTTGTCACCAATGCTGACGCAGCCCACATCCACCAATGGGGCAGCTATTTCCGCACTCTTTCCATCGCAGACGGCAAGGCGGAGGTTAGCATCTGCACCAACGTGAAGAACGCTGACAAGACGCTTACCGTGGAGAACCTGCTCGTTGACGCCGCAGGAAAGACTGTCGCGCAGATAAAGAATGCCGACTTCGACGCTGAGGGCAATATCATAAAGACGCTGAACGTGGACAACGCACAGCTATGGTCGCCCGAATCGCCTTATCTCTATAAGCTCGTCACCAGACTCTATCGCAAAGGAAAGCTCGTTGACCAGACCCAGCAGAAGGTCGGCATACGCACAGTTCGTGTGGCTCAGCATGACGGTTTCCAGCTTAACGGCGTGTCGCGCAAGATAAAGGGCGTATGCCTACATCACGACCTTGGTCCGATTGGAGCCGCTGTCAACAAGTCTGCGCTCATCCGTCAGATACGAACAATGAAGGAGATGGGTTGCGACGCCATCCGCACAGCTCACAACATGCCTTCTACATGGCAGATGGAAGTGTGCGACTCGATGGGTATGATGGTCATGGCGGAGAGTTTCGACATGTGGATTTATCCGAAATGCAAGAACGGTTATGCCCTTAACTTCAAGGAATGGGCAGACAAGGACATAGAGAATCTGGTGCGCAACCATCGCAACCATCCGTCCATCGTGATGTGGAGCATCGGCAACGAGATACCCGAACAGTGGAGCAAGGAGGGACGCGACATATCGAAGCACCTGCAGGACATCTGCCATCGCTTCGACCCCACACGCCCTGTGACGCAGGGAATGGACCGTGCGGAGGACGCGCTGAAGTCGGGTTTCGCCCAGGTAATGGACGTTCCTGGATTCAACTACCGCGTACATAAATACGACAAGAACATCCGTCAGCTGCCAAAGGGATTTCTCTTGGGCTCGGAGACAGCATCGACGGTAAGCTCACGCGGAGTGTATAAGTTCCCGGTGGAGGTGTCTGACTCGAAGACTTATCCTGACGGACAATGCTCGTCGTACGACGTGGAATACTGTCCGTGGAGCAATCTGCCCGATGACGACTGGCAGATGCAGGACGACCGTGACTATGTAATAGGCGAATTCGTATGGACCGGATATGACTATCTCGGCGAACCGTCGCCCTACGACGAGTACTGGCCTTCACGCTCAAGCTACTTCGGCATCTGCGACCTTGCAGGCCTGCCCAAGGACCGCTATTGGCTCTATCGTTCTCACTGGCGCAACGACTCGCCCACCCTGCACCTCCTGCCCCACTGGACATGGCCGGGACGAGAGGGAGAGACGACGCCTGTGTATTGCTACACATCATATCCGAGTGCCGAACTCTTCGTTAACGGAAAGAGTCAGGGACGCATCGTGAAGAATCCCAACACACGCCTCGACCGTTATCGTCTCCGTTGGAACAACGTAAAGTATGAGCCGGGCGAACTGCGCGTCGTGGCATACAATTACGACGGCACGGTGGCTGACACGCAAACTGTCCGCACAGCCGGCGCTCCAGCCCACATAGTCCTTAAAGCAGACCGCACTACGCTCAATCCGGCGGAGGACGATCTGGCTTTCGTAACCGTATCGCTGACCGACCGCGACGGCAATCCATGCCCAACCGCCTCCAACCTTATAAAGGCAAGCGTCAAGGGAGCAGGCTCTCTGAGAGCCACCTGCAACGGCGATGCCACCTCACTCGTGCCCTTCACCTCAGACAGCATGCCGCTCTTCAACGGCGAAATGGTAATTGTAGTTGGAACAAAGGGAAAAGGAAGCATAACGCTGACTGTATCGGCAGAGGGACTGCCTGACGCAACACTCACGATAAATTGAGGGTTGAGAGTTGAGAGTTGAGAATTATGATATGTATTTGTTAATCAGAAAAGGTAATCATCTGTCGGCTTTGTCGCTTGCCTTAGCAAGAACTCTCACACCACAACTAATCATAACTCTAAACTCTAAATCCTCAACTCTAAACTAAAAAACTCGTTGTAAGCGTCCTGCTTGGACGTTTACAACGAGTTTTTTATTTAGATAATCTTGTTCTCTTACTTCACCACCTTAACAACGCTCTTGCCAGAGGCGAAGCGAACGATGTTAAGACCGTGGCGTGGCTGCTGGAGGCGGCGACCGTCGAGGTCGTAATAAGCCACCGGACAGTCCTGCTTGTCGGCACCGAGAGTGGTAATGCCGGTCTTCTCGCTGCCCGTAACGGGAGCCTTGGCACCATTGGCGATGGTTCCGTCTGTGCTGTCAATGAGGAGAGCCACGATGCGGAACTTGCGTGCGTCCTGCATAATCTTAATGGCATCCACATCGAACGAGCCTTCCACTGTCACCGGCACTTCCTCAACTACGTTAGAGGGAAGAGCAGCAAGACCCGTGGTGAGACGTGTCGTAGCCATTACCACATCATTAAAGTGCAGACCTACAACCTTCTCATTGCCCTGCACGAACGGAGCAGCCTCGTCAAACATCAGCTCCTCCTTGCTGTCAGGTGTGAAATAGTTTTTCTGAGCCCAGCTGTTGCCCTCGCCATGAAGGTCATCAGCGACAAGCACAAACTCCACCTTAAAGCGGTCAGCGTCAGTTCTGTCACCGGGGAACACCATAGTGGCTTTGGCGTTAATCTTCTTGCCAGTCTCGTCATAAGAAGCCTCTGTAGAGATGTTGGCAGGAGCCAATACCTCACACTGCTGCTTCCACAACTGCTCGATGCCGAAACCAGTGTTCTGCATGCCATAGAATGGGTCTACCATTCCTGTGCGGCGGTCAATCTCGGCTGAGGGGAAACCGCTTGCAGCAAGAGGATACTGGTCAGAAGTCATCACCTCCATGGTGTCTGCATTGTGATAAGACAGTCCGATGAAGTCGTCCGGATAAAGGCGGTCGAGCACCTCAAGCGCGACAAAGCCGCGCGGACAATAACCACACCATGTGCCCGTATACTCCTCCATTACAGAGCGGCGCTTGGGCAGGACGTTGTATATCTTGAGATTTCCCTCATAAGCAGCAGACTGCTGAGCCACTCCGTTGACCTTGTCCATAGTGAACGAGAACGGATAGTCGCCCTTCGTATCTACAGCGTCCAGAGTGATGTCCATCTTGGCAGCAGCGTCATAGTAGGCAGGCACCGGAATCTCGAAATCCTTGTGTCCGGTCTTCTTCGTTGTTCCCACCATGTAGCTGTAGTCAATGGAGCTGACCGCATTGGCACCGTGATTGCGGATAACAAAAGTCACATCCGTCGGCTTGTTCTTCTCGCCGTGGATAGTGCCGAAAGCGTCGATGCCGGCAGCGTCAGTCTCAACGCCGGAGAGAACAATCTCCAATGCCGAGCAATACTCTGCCGACTTGTCCATCCACTTCAGATACGTACGTGAGCTGTGGACAAAGAAGCCGAGTGGGCTTTCCTCCATAGTAACCTTGACAGGCTTCTTGGTGTCCTTCGCAAGCTTAGTAATATTAAACGAATAGCCCACATAGAGCGTATCAGCCTCAATGGTGTACGGAGAAGCGAGCGTAGCGCTTAACGTGCCGTTAGAGATTACGCCGTCAACAGTAACGCCGTCAACAAGATTCTTCTTCTTGTCATCGAGCGCAAGGCTACGAGTAACCCACATCTTCACGTCCGAAACATTGGCGTCAGTGAAAGCTACGGGCACGCTGATGTCCTCAATCTTCAGACCCTTAAGGTCCTTTCCGACGAGACGTACAGCCACGTCATAGTTCTCCTTCTTGCCAGTGCCATAGTCAGACACCTTACCAGACATATTGGCTGTATATGCCACCTTACCGGTTCCTGCCATGACAGCCTCAGGCATCAATGCCAACGAAGCGGCAAGCAGTAATGTACTAAATATGTTTCTCATACAATTCATTCTTTTCAATGATACATATTATCTAACATACTTAACGGTCTTCTGCGAACCGTCAGCATACTTAACGGTCTTGAGGAAGATGCCGTGAGCGGACTTGCTGATGCGACGACCTGCGAGGTCGGTGTAAGACACGCTCTTAACCTCTTCGCTGCCAGTGGTGATGTCGCGGCTGATGCCAGTCAGATTACCCCTCTCGTCCACCTTATAGCTTACGAGGTTCGACTTGTATGTCTTGTCGCCGTCCTTATAGATTTCCTGAACGCCTACAGTAGTCATTCCCTGCAAGAAGTAGTAGATCTTTCTGTTAGTACCCTTCTTCACGATATCGTTGTTGTCAGTAAAGTCGATGGGCACGTCAGTAATCTCGTCCACCAATGCGGCATACTCGTCAGGATAGAAAGTGAAGAGAGCGTCGTCGAAGTAAATATTGTAGAAGAGCTTGTTGGGATTGAGCAACTTGCCATCTGTCGATTCCTTATTCACGTGTATCTGCATACAGCCATAACCATACTCGCTCTCATACGGCATAAATTCAAATACAGAAGGATCCTTCGGCGTGCCAGCCTCCTCCTTCCAAGGAGTGAGCATAGGCTTCTCATACTCGTTGACCTTATAGACAACATTCTTACCTGCGTTTACAAGGAAGTTGGTTTCTGACTTCAGCGTATTAGCCGTACGGTCGTAAGCAAAGACAAGTTCCTTATTGAAGTAGATGCTGTCGAAGGTATAGTCATAGTCCTCCCATGTAACCTTCTGCTTGCCAGAGGGAGCGAAATACGTGTGATATCCCAAAACGGGGTCAACACCCAGGTATTTCATGCCATCGAACACCACCTTGTCACCGTCTACCTTACCCTTAGCCCAAGCATCCGGATTGCTGCCGGAGAGATTGCTGATGTAGAAGCCGTCACCTTCGAGCGCCACCTTCACCAATGCAGCATCCCTGTCGTTCTCATCATTTCCGTACGTAATCATATAGTCAGAGACGGTGGCAGAAGCAGACGGAGCCTCAATGGGAGCCTTCTCCTTATGCCATTCGCTTGCAAAGTCGGCAAAACCAACCCATTCGCCCTCAGCAGTGGCAAGTGCAAGCACCACGCCGTCGCTATTGTCGTCGAGACGTATGAGCGAATCGTTACGGAAGACAAAGCGGATATCCTGCGATTCGGTGTCAGGGATGAATGAGTTGCCGGCATCGTTAATCTTCATACGAAACAGATAGAAATCTTCAAATTCAGAGGTTTCCTCGTTGTTCTCGTCATATACGGGCTGCTTGTAATACTTCTGCGGGAATGTGAACGTATAAACGTCGTCACCAGTCTTCTGTCCCTTCACCCAAACGTTCGGGCCAAGCGTAGCCATGATGTTCTTGATATACATCGTTCCGTCGTCAGCGATGACGAAGTCCTGTGCCACACCGTCCACAGTTGTGGAAATAACCGTACCGAAGAACACCTCAAAACCGGAGTTGACACCATAATAATTATGATATAATGTGCCTTCAGGCTGGTCAACAATCATCTGCATATCGTCAGTCACCTGCAAGTTGGGCGCCAACATAGGACGCGCCTTGCCGAAGTTGGGGAGCAGGAAGTCGGTCTTCTGCCAAGACTGAGGCACACTTTGAGCCTGATAACGCAAAGGACTGGTGATTTGTCCGTTCGCCTGATGATTTCTCGCAAGGGGTTGTGCGAAAGCGGCAACAGCAAAGAGCGCTGCTGCAAACGTCATGTAAATCTTTCTCATAACTACACTATTTAGTTAATAAATGTTTCCTCTCTCGATAGGGAGGATTGTCAAAAAGTCGATTATAACAATAGCAAAAGTAGTACATTTATTTCATTCTGCAAAAGTTTAAGTAAGTAAAACTTGTACAAACGGATAAAAAACGTTACCTTTGCGGAACATTTTCGAAGCCGTGTGCAGCATTTTCCCACCTGCTTCGAATATTTCAGAATGCGCTTGTGGCGGAATTGGTAGACGCGCCAGACTTAGGATCTGGTGTTTTAGGACGTGAAGGTTCGAGTCCTTTCAGGCGCACCATACAGAATCCTAACTGCTTGAATATGAGCAGTTAGGATTTTTTGTTTATATAAATTGCCGAGATTTTGCCGAGTTAATTTACTTGTATCTGTTATATTCTCGGCAAATTCATTTTTATATTCAAATAGCACCCTCATCTGTAATATGGATATTTGCAGGAATACTTTATGAAGATCCAACAGATAGTCTCTTTTCTCATTAGCACGGAACAAATAGGATTGATTAACGGACCTACAAATCCCCAAGTGGTATATGCTACTTCCATGAACCAATATGGACAGACCTATATCAAACAGATAGGCAACCTGTAATTAATATGATCAAACAGCTAATGTCTTTTCATTTTCTTGTTTAAATAACAGCATGGCTAATATACAAATAAAATCTGAGATAAAGCAAAAGCATATACAAACGCTTCGGAAATTCTGACATGCTTTTCTTTGTTGTTTTCCAAAATATATCTAAATTTGCATCACAACTAACACCGTATCATTTATGACAATGTCCCAGACACACAAATCCACCATCTACATGAAGTACTTCAAGCTGCTGCTTTTATTTCTCTTCATCTCCGTGCAGAACGCCTCAGCCACTTACGTGGAATATAAATATTCAGACGAAGAGATATCGAAAAACGAGAAAGGCATAAGCCTGACATTGCGGTTTACGGACCTCGATGACAATATGAAAGCCATAGAGAGTGGCGGCATAAGGGTGAGATTCTGGAACGATCCCGCATGTACACAGCCTATCAAAGACACGGGCTACCAATACACGGAGATGCATAACTTCGCGACATCGTACACCATTGACATGTCCTCCATACCTTTCCAAGAGAACATGCTCGCAAGGTATGGCAACAACTATATCGGTCCGATGCAAGTATTCTTCACCATAGAAATCCTGGAAGAAGCGCGTCTTAACGACACAAGGAAGGGCATTGTCATAAACGGGATAAAATACGTGGTCGTGAACACATTCAAGCCAAAGAAGAAGAACGACATGACCTACACCCTTACATTCGACTATCACTACATCCTCCCTATGGTGAGCGAGGACGGTGCAAGCAGCATTAAAGTGTCGTTCCCTTCATACCGTTACACCAAAGACCATCCCGTAACGGAGCTTTCTGACTTTAAGGTTGTGGTGTCGTTCTGGAAAGACACATACAGAAAAGATCCCGTGACGTTCTACACCAGTTCGATGCGCAAGACTACTTATGACAATGACGAAGTGTTTACGATTGTTCCAGACGAAGAAGATTTAAAGAAAGGCGAAACCTTCTTCTCCACCAACGAGCTGGAGCGCGTAAGGCACGACTGGGACCCCTTCAGCATCAGCGACCTGCCAGCATGGTTTCTCAATAAAGTGGGAGTGCCGGAGCTAAAGCCCGGCGAGCTTTATTCTGACACCATATATATGTATGCTGACGTCTATTCGATGGAAGGCAAGCTGCTGAACAAAGGAAAGTACTGGGGAGCCCTTTCACGCAAGACAATAGGAGGTGCTTGCATACATAAATTCAAATCGACAAGAGGAACGAAAACAGAAATTGAAAAAATAGACAATGGCTGCAGACTGAAGGAGAAAAACATTCTCGTCTATGATACCACATGTAAGAAATGCGGACGAAATATTCATAGAGAGTTCACCTACTCAACAAGAAAATACAGAAATCCTGATGCTCCTGAATGGTGTAAAACCAATGTGAACGACAAAGAAGAAGAAAAGGACGATAAAAAAGACGAAGAAAAGGACGAAAAGAAGGATTATGACGAGAACGAAGGCAATGACAACGAGAATCTGGACAACCTGTTCATAAGCTACGAAATGGAACGGAAGGAGTCGGCATTGCCTTCCATAGAGGGCATCAACCGCAAAAAGGTGGAAAAGACCGTATACAAGGTGAACCTCGAAAACGACAGCCGTGAACCGGTGGGCAGTTACACAGAGGCAGAATGGGACGCCACGCCTCCATGCCCGCCACACGACATGGAGAAGAAGGGAGGCACCATGCTGAAGTGTAAGAAGTGCGGCATCGTGACGTACGACGACGCCCCCGCCTTCCTCGAAGACCTGCCGGCTGACCAGTGCGAAAGCAAGGTGACATTCGATATCAACGGGGCGGACCTTGTGATGCGCCTCTTCAAGGGCGACGACAAGAACAGCCCGCTATATGTGGCAGAAACAGAAACCACACAAGGTCTGTGGACCGCCGTCTATCCGGACAACTGGTATCTCTGGCAGAAGAGCAGCCAGTTTCCTGCCACCAACATACCATACGAGGACGTGCTTTGCTTCATAGACGTGCTCAACCACATGGCCGAAGAAAAGAAATGGCCGGTTGAGTTTATGCTTCCGACCATCGCCGACTGGCTGTATGCATATATGAGCGGAGGAAGAGCCAAAGAAGGATGGACTGCGGACAACAGCTACGACATGCTCCATCCGGTCCGCGGATTCAAGCCTTCGGAAAACGGCTTATACGACATGACGGGCAGCGCGTTGGAGATGACGGCTGAATATCGCAAGGCGGACAAGAAGGAATATGACGATCCGTACGACATACGCGAGATGTTGCAGGCAGAGATGGAAATGGCTGTGTGCGGCAATGGCATACTGGACGCTACGGGAAAGGTGGATCCTACGACCGAACGTTGGGTGGGCATGGGACCATCCATTGACTACGGATTCAGAATTTTCGCAAGACCCGTGAAGAGATAACCAATCATAGAAGCGAATGACATTAACGTATAAACAATAAAAACAACAAAGCAAGATGAAGACAATCAAGAAATTGGCGATGGCATTGGCGCTCGTGGCCATGCCGTTGCTGGCAAGCGCCCAGGGTGACCTGCCAGCCTTCGACCTTAAAGGCAAGGTGAAGTCATGCACATGGGTGAACCACAAGGCTGGATGCATGCAGTACGGATTTTCCGAAACAGCCAACAAGGAGATAACGGAGTTCGACCAGAACGGACGTTGCACAAAATGGAACGACATCCTGTTCGCTGCACAAGGAAGATCAGGCTCAGCATTGCATAACGAGTGTGAGCGCGACGGAAAGGGACGCATCGTGAACGGCGCTCTGTACGACGGATTTTACGCTCCAGGATGTGGCGAAGAAACCTTCGAGTATAACAGTGACGGCAGACTCTCACGCATGAACTACGAAGACGCAGGCGCAGCCATAGAGACAACGTTCAGCTATGCACAGGACGGCACAATGACAAACTCGGTCAGCAAAATAGAGAACTACATGGACGAGACCGAAGAGAGTATCACCGTGGAGTATAAGGTGCTGGCAACGGACAACCAGGGCAACTGGACAAAGCGTGTGGCCAAACCATCGAAGGGCGCCCAATGGCCCGAGGTAAGAACAATAGTATACTATTAATAGCGTACACCATTAACATATAACATAGCGAAATCCCCGGCAATCGTCTGTATTGCCGGGGATTTTCATATAAGCTTATGCCTCATCTTACCCGCTGATGCCATAATACTTGGCATTATAGCTTTTTATCCGAACATTACAGTATGGCGATGGTCAGTCCAGCCATTACGATGCTTACCATCGACATCAGCTTGATGAGGATGTTGAGGGAGGGACCGGAGGTGTCCTTGAAGGGGTCGCCTACGGTGTCGCCTACGATGGTGGCTTTGTGGTTGTCGCTGCCCTTGCCTTCGAAGTGGCCTTCTTCTATCATCTTCTTGGCGTTGTCCCATGCTCCGCCGGAGTTGGACATGAAGACGGCGAGGGTGAAGCCGGCGGCCAAGCCACCAGTGAGCAGACCGAGGACGCCGGCTACGCCGAGCACCAAGCCTACTACGATGGGGATGACGATGGCGAGGAGCGAGGGGATGATCATCTCACGCTGGGCGCTGCGGGTGCTTATCTCCACACAACGACCATAGTCGGGCGTGGCCTTGCCTTCAAGGATGCCCTTTATCTCGCGGAACTGACGGCGCACTTCCTGCACCATCGATTCGGCTGCACGTCCTACGGCGCCCATTGTCAAGCCGCAGAAAAGGAAGGCTGCCATCGCACCGAGGAAGGCGCCGACGAGCACCTTGGGATTGATGAGGTTCACCTGGAAGAAGTTGATGAAGTCAATGGTGGTGGCATTGGTCGGGTCGAAGAGGTTGCCGGCAGCGTCAACGTATTGCTTGCCGTTCTCCATGGCTCGTATCATGGCTATCTTTATCTCCTCGATGTAGGAAGCGAGGAGGGCGAGAGCCGTGAGGGCTGCCGAACCGATGGCGAAACCCTTGCCCGTAGCTGCGGTGGTATTGCCGAGAGCGTCGAGGGCGTCTGTGCGCTCACGCACTTCCTCGCCCAGTCCACTCATCTCCGCATTGCCTCCAGCGTTGTCGGCGATGGGTCCGTAAGCGTCGGTGGCAAGTGTGATGCCGAGTGTGGAGAGCATGCCGACGGCTGCGATGCCGATGCCGTAAAGTCCGGTGCTGATCGACTTTGCCGAGAGCGACATGTCGAATCCGTTAGCGCAGAGATAACTGAGCATGATGGCTACGGAGATAGTCACCACCGGTATCATCGTGGAAATCATACCCGTGCCGATGCCCTTGATGATGACCGTGGCAGGTCCGGTCTGCGAAGCCTCGGCAATTTTCTGCGTAGGCTTATAGCTGTGTGAGGTGTAGTATTCGGTGGCTTGACCGATTACTACGCCCGCAACGAGTCCGCTGATTACGGAGAACGAGAGTCCTAACCAGTTTTCGATGCCGAGCAGATATAATATAATAAATGTGGCTACGGCTATAAGACCTGCGCTGACGTTGGTGCCGAGACCGAGCGAGCTGAGGAGTTCCTTCATCGTGGCTCCTTCCTTGGTGCGAACGAGGAAGATGCCGATAAGCGAAAGGAAGATGCCGATGGCGGCTATCACCATCGGAGCGATGACGGCTCGAAGCTGCATGTCGCCGTTCATGGCGAAGGCAGTGGCGCCAAGTGCAGCCGTTGAGAGGATGGATCCGCAATAGCTCTCATAGAGGTCGGCTCCCATACCAGCCACGTCGCCTACGTTGTCGCCCACGTTGTCGGCGATGGTGGCAGGATTTCGCGGATCGTCCTCGGGGATGTTGGCCTCCACCTTGCCCACAAGGTCGGCTCCCACGTCGGCAGCCTTCGTGTAGATGCCTCCGCCGACGCGGGCGAAGAGGGCCTGCGTGGAGGCTCCCATGCCGAAGGTCAGCATGGTGGTGGTGATGGTGACGAGGGCTGTGCTCTCGCCTTCATAGACGGCGTTAAGAACAACAAACCAGATGGCGATGTCGAGCAGTCCGAGACCCACAACGACGAGTCCCATTACGGCGCCGCTTCGGAAAGCTATCTTCAGACCTTTGTCCAGACTCGTGCGTGCGCCGTTGGCGGTGCGAGCCGAGGCGTAGGTGGCGGTCTTCATGCCGAAGAAGCCAGCCAGTCCGGAGAAAAGACCACCTGTAAGGAATGCGAAAGGCACCCACGGATTCTGCGCTTTCAGTACGTAAGCCATGAAAGCGAAGATAAGGGCGAGCACCACGAAAACGATGGTCACCACCTTGTATTGCTGCTTCAGATAAGCCATAGCGCCTTTCCTGACATGCTCCGCAATCTCTTTCATTCTGTCCGTACCTTCGTCTTCCTTCATCATCGCGCGGAAGAAGAACCATGCCATTCCCAATGCCACAACGCTGGCTATCGGGATCAGCCAAAATACTAATGGGATGTTGTTCATAACGATAGATTTTATAGGGTTTATAAATTATTCCGTCGTCGCCTTCGTCACAAAGTAACGATTCGTAACCAATCGATGCCTTACGTAACGAAAATGCAAATATATGAAATAAATCAATAACAAACATAAAAGAAGAGGATTTTTACTTAAATAAAGTTTCTTAAAAAGGGAAAACATGTCTAAGCGGACGGCGGACGCCATGCAAATATCGTACAAACAAGTAAAAACTTGTTACAAGATAAAAATTGATTTTAGAGGTCTGGGGTGCTGTTTTTATGGTGTTATGCTGTGCAAACAGCACCAATGCTTAACAATAGCGCCACTTTTACGGTCCAATAGTGCCGCTATTAGAATGTAAAAGTGGCGCTATTGTATCATAAAAGTGGCGATATTATAGTGTAAAAGTGGCGCTATAGCAGCAAAAAATTGCTCGTTTGCGAGTCTGATTTCACAGCGCATCGTCAGAAAGCCTCATAACACACTGTGTATTAACACATTGGCTTCAAACGCTCAAAACTCAAGAATTTCGCATCAAAGATTTTGTTGTGCGCTCAGCTCACAGTATTGAACATCAGAAATGCAAATATTGTTGTCGAAGCCCTGCCAAACTCTTAATTCCTAATTCGGATGGCGGATGCCAACCGCTCCAGCGCTTCCTTCAGCACGCTGCGTGGCGCTGCCACATTCATTCGCATAAATCCCTTGCCGCCTATACCGAACATCTCGCCATCGTTGAGCGCAAGACGGGCACGGTTGACAAAGAGGTCGATGAGGGCGTCGTGGTCGAGTCCGAGGCCACGACAGTCGAGCCATACGAGGAATGACGCCTGGGGACGCAGAGCGCGAACCTGGGGAAGATTCTCCTTCAACCATGAGATGACGAAGTCGATGTTGCCCTCCACGTAGCGCAGCATCTGACGACGCCACTCCTCACCTTCACGATAGGCAGCGATGGTGGCGATGGGCGCGAAGAGATGCGGCTCGTCCAGCTCGTTGGCGGTAAGCCATGAGAAGAACTTCAAGCGGAGCTTCTCGTCGGGCACCACGCAGAAAGAGCTGACAATACCCGCGATGTTGAACGTCTTTGACGGTGCCATGAACGTGATGCTGCAATGCGCTGCCTTCTCGGAAACGGAGGCAAAGGGATGGTGCTTGTTGCCGTAGAGCGCCATGTCGCAATGTATCTCGTCGCTGATGACGATGATGCCACGCTCGTAGCAGAAGTCGGCGAGACGGCGGAGCGTATCCACGTCCCAGACTATTCCGGCAGGATTGTGCGGGTTGGAGAGGATGAGCACGCGGCACTTAGAGTCTGCCACCTTTGCAAGATTGTCGAAGTCCATGGAGTAAGAGCCGTCGGCATTCTCGATGAGCGGATTCATCACCACCTCACGACGGTTGCCCTCGGGGGTGAGGCGGAAGGGATGATAGACGGGCGGCTGGATTATCACCTTCTCGTCCTCCTTCGTGAAGACGTTGATGACGAAGCCGATGCCCTTCACGATGCCGGGGATAAAGCGCATCCACTCCTCCTCCACCTGCCACTGATGATGGTCGGCTATCCAGGTGCGGACGGTCGGCCAGAAGTCACGCGGCACGATGGTGTAACCGAATAGCGAGTGGTCGAGACGGCGGCGGAGCGCGTCGGTGATGAACTGGGGAGTCTCAAAGTCCATGTCTGCCACCCATAGCGGCAGCAGGTCGGAACGTCCGTATCGTTCGGCAAGCACCTCATGCTTGAGGTCGCCCGAACCTGAACGGTCCACAATCTTATCGAAGTCGTATGTTGTCATGCTAATGCGTGTTTGATGTCGGTCATGCCAATGCTTGTTTGAAGTCGTCGAAGAGATCGTCCACGTCCTCCATGCCCACGGAGATGCGGATGGTGGTGTCGAGCACGTCCATTGCGGCACGCTGCTCGTCGTTGAACGGACCGAAGATGGTGCTGGCAGGATGGATGGCGAGGGTGCGGTTGTCGAAGAGGTTAGTGGCACGGCGGATGAGCTTCAGGCTGTTGATGAACTTGAAGCAAGCCTCTTTCGACTCAAGGTCGATGGTGAACATGCAGCCGGCGGTCTTGCCGAACTGGCGCTGCGCTAATTCGTAATAAGGATTGTCGGGCAGACCTACGTAGTTGACGCTCTTGATGGCAGGGAGGGTACGGAGACGATTGACGAGAGCCACGGTGTTGCGCACCTCATACTCATAACGTGCCTTGAGGTTCTCCAGTCCGAGGTTCTGCATGTAAGCCACGTGCGGAGTCATGTAAGCACCGAGATTGAAGAGCATCTCGTCATGGAGGCGACGGGCAAACTCGGGATGACCACCATAATCGATGACGATGCCGCCAAGAGTGGTGGCTCCGCCTGAAAGATACTTGGTGGTGGACACCACTTCGATGTCGACACCAAGCTCATGTGCGCTGAACTCTGTGAAAGGAATGACCGTGGTGTCTGCCACGAGGGGAATGTTGTGCTTGTGGGCAATGCTTGCCAAAGCGGCAAGGTCAGCCACCTCAAGCTGCGGGTTGGTGATAATCTCAAGGAAGATGCAGCATGTGTTCTCGTCTACGGCAGCCTCCACTTCTTCGAGGTTGGTAAGGTCGCAGAGATGAGGAGTGACACCCAGACGCGGCAGGGTCTTGGTGAGGAGCGAATAGGTATTGCCGAACATGTGGCGAGATGACACCACGTTCTTGCCCTGCTCAACGAGAGAAAAGAGAGCGCCGGAGATTGCTGCCATACCTGACGACATGGCTGTGACGCGCTCGGCACCGGTGAGAGCCTTGATCTTAAGCTCAAGATAATTTACCGTAGGGTTCATCACACGCGAGTAGTCGGGCTCTTCTATGCGTCCGCAGAAAGCGTCGGACATTACGGATGCGTTGTCGAACTCGTAGGCGAGCGTATGATATACCGGCATGCTGAGTGCGCCGTATGCGTCGCCTTTCTGGAATGGGGTATCAATAGCAAGTGTCTGCTTCTTCATGACAATAAAAGCTTATTTATTAATTACGCCGCAAAGTTATATCATTTTTATGGTTTAAACGTCATTCCGTTTGCTTTTTGTTTATTACGAATACGTAAAAAAAGTATATACAATCATATATATGACATAATATATAATATGTACGTGCTACGTACGTACAAAAAAAAGACCGCCTAACATCACTGCCAAGCGGTCATTCTTTTCTTGATTATCAAACAATTACAAACTGCTTTTTCTAAATTCTTTACCTATTAATCGATTGAAATTATCCCTTTAGTTTTGTGTCTAGCGATATGGTACGAAAGAATCTCTATCTTCCATTAATTTCACCTATATCATTTAGTGCTTGTGTTTGTGAATATTTAATTAGTCTCATGTGTTGGCTTTCATACGTGTCAAGAAGAAACATCGCCGTCGCGGCGGAGATTCGTCAGCCCGACGGCTTCCGGTTTGTTTCCTTTGACGTTTGCAAACGTTAGAAAAAAGTTGGGCACGTTATGGTGCAAAAAATAAAAACATATTGTAAAATTTCAAAAAAATAACAATACACAAATGTTACATCCGAAAAAGCAAGTAGACAGTAAAAGAACAACTGCGACACGGATAAACAAACACACTAATTTACCAAATACTACACGGAAAATTGTATATTTTGACAAACATACTTGTAAAATTATGCAGTTTTAGAATTACAAAATCGGCAAAAGGGATTTTGGAAATTTCTTACAAAGCGTAATTTTACAAAATTATATCGGGATTAAACAAATAAACGAAGAAATACACAACAATATAGGAAGATAGTTGATAATATCTACGCACACTTCATAACAAACAGGTCTTAAAGTTCAGAGTCGTAAAAGTCGAAATTTAAGAATTTCCCACTGGCTGGGGGGGGAAATTTCTCCCATACGCCACTGCTTCGGACTACATCCACACATCTGCTGGAAAGCCCGACGGAACGTAGAGAGCGAATTAAAGCCCGACATGGAAGCTATTACCTCATAGGTGTAGTCAGAATCGGTCAGAAGGTGCTTGGAATGCTCAAGGCGGTATTTGTTGACATAGTCGTAGAACGATGTGCCGCAATACTGATTGAAGTAATTGCTCATGTACGTACGGTTAGTGCCAAGCTGTAGAGCAAGGGTGGAAAGACGGAGCTCCGGATCCAGGTATATCTTATCCTCATCGAAAAGGACCTTAATACGCTTCGACAAATCTTCATATATACGACGATCTGCAGTAGAAATGTCAGTTAGGCCTACGGACTCAGAACAGTCTGTTTCGTTACAGTTAGTATCGGCAACATCAGAAGGGCTGTCTGCATCGGCAAAGTCAGCAGAAACAATACTATCAGCGCTTTCTTTATTGTCTGTGGACTCTTCGTCCGTAGAAGTTGAGTGGTGGGCTGGAGTCGCGGTGAAATCAGAAAGAGACGGACTGAAGGTGCGTATCGCCTTCTCCTGAAGGAACATATGGAAGTCCTCAGTATCGTCGAAACCACACTGGATTATAGATCTAACGAGACTCTCTATCCTAACAAGGAACATCGATACTAAAACCCATCCTACTACAGAAGCGAAGATGTAAAGACAATCGGCATAGAAATTCTGTGTTATGGTGCGAATAACCCAAGTTATCAACATAAAGACAAAACACACAAGAATGTAGTATGTCCAGTGGAAATGCACTTCATTGACTGTGGAATATTCTTGCTGGATGAGCCGACGATAGACCGGAAGACGCCAAAGGACAAGGATTATTGCAAGTATGCTGTAAACTATCGACATTGCGAAAAGCAGAAAATAGGCACGGGAAGAGAGTGTTGTCTGATAGAGCGTGATGCACAAGGCAAAGGGAGCTACAATGACAGCGGCCTTAAAGATATTAAGGAAGCGCGCAAAGCAAAGCTCTATAAGCACCAATACGAAGAACGGCAATGCTGACATGTCAATGGAGGCTATAAGCGGACTGTAAACCGAATAGACACCTTCAACATTCGAGGGATTGCCAAGAAAAAAGAGATCCTTGATGTAATTGACACCTATCAATGTCATGAGGGTACATAAGAGTATCCTGACTCTGCTCTGACGACGATATATAAAGAGCCAAGCCATCATAAAATGAAACATGATGGCCATACCATATACGGCATATAGTAAATGTAGCTTATCAATCATATCCTTACGTTGTAATTTGACCTATGTGGTCCATCAACTGCAGATAATACAAATAAACAATATAAATACATTCTCAAACACTAAAGTAATAGAGAATTGTTACACATTCATAAGACACAACAAGACACTCTCAGGCCAAAATAGTATCCTAAATGACTATTTAAATATTCAAATGTAAAATCGTAAGCAGCTATCCGTGTAATTATTAATAGCAAATATAATACTTTGATGAATATCAAACTCCAAAAGTGACCAGTATTTCTATTTCATTAACACAGCCGCATCCGTTTTAACAAACGTAAACACACAAACAAATAATACAAATATAAGTGTCAGTTATTATCCTTCTTGCGGTTGGCTATAAATCCCATAACTAAGGTAACGGCAACAATAGTGCAAAGATTGAGCACGAGATAATAGACTAATACATATAAATTACTCTCGTATGTATTCTCGTTATAACCAAAGAGGTTAAACAAGATGGAGAATAAAAAGAAAAAGAGCAAATAAACACCCATTTCAAGTATAAAGCTATGCTTCTTGAATTTCTTTGCCATGATGTGTAGAGTCTTTAGAATTAATAATAGAATACTGCAAAGGTACGGATTTTTTTGATACAACAAAGTAGACAGATGATTTTTTGATAAAATCCTTGACATTGCCTCCGCCAAACTATAACTTTGCAAACAGAAAGTATAGACATTAAAATAAACACTTACACAAACCATGGAAAACAAAAAAATTGACATTAATGAATTTGAAAACACCATCATACCGGATGGTTGGGCAAGATGCTTCAACGAAGCTTGTAGACAACACGACTCATGCGTCCGCTTCAAGGCGGGCGAAGCACTCTCTGAGAATCAGACGGAAGGTTGCTCGGTTTACCCTAATGCTGTAAAAAAAGACGGCGTATGCAAGTATTACAAGGCATATAAGACCATACGTACCGCATGGGGATTCAGAAAGATAATGGAGAACATTAAGGTGACTGACGCGAATGCAATAAGACAAGAGTTGAGACTATTCTTCGGCAATAACAGCAGATACTATCGCTACTTTAACGGAAAGCGCAGACTGACGGAAAAACAAAAGGTATGGATAGAAAAGCTCTTTGAAAGCTATGGTTACGCTGATATACAATTCGACCGTAACCTTGAGGAGGTGGACATATAAAAGAAAAAAGGTCTGACAGAACCACTTGGTTCCGTCAGACCTCATTCTATTGAGATAAAGTCGATAAATCGAATTATTCAGCCTTCGGCTCCCCAGTTGCAGCAACCTCAGCAGCAGGTGCCTCAGTCTCAGCAGCTGTAGACTTGCGGCTACGGCGAGTCTTCTTGCCAGCCTTAGCAGTCTTAGCCATGTTCTCGTCGAAGTCAACGAGCTCGATGAATGCTATCTGAGCAGCGTCACCCTTACGAGTGCCGAGCTTGATAACGCGAGTGTAACCACCGGGACGGTCGCCTACCTTCTCAGCTACTGTGCTGAAAAGCTCCTTAATGGCGTACTTGTTCTGGAGGTAGCTGAATACTACACGACGAGAGTTAGTGCTGTCGTCCTTGCAGCGTGTGATCAGCGGCTCTACATACATCTTCAAGGCCTTTGCCTTGGCGAGGGTCGTAGTGATTCTTTTGTGCATGATCAGCGAAACAGCCATGTTAGCGAGCATAGCGCTACGATGAGATGCAGTACGACCCAGGTGGTTGAATTTCTTATTGTGTCTCATTTTGTTTTATTCTTTATCTAATTTGTATTGAGAAATGTCGGTACCAAACGACAGATTCAGACTCTCGAGCAAATCATCAAGCTCTGAAAGCGATTTCTTACCGAAGTTGCGGAACTTGAGAAGGTCCGTCTTGTTGTACTGTACGAGGTCGCCAAGTGTCTCGACATCGGCTGCCTTGAGGCAGTTGAGGGCACGAACCGAAAGGTTCATGTCTACGAGCTTAGTCTTAAGCAACTGACGCATGTGGAGTACCTCCTCATCAAACTCCTGGTTGGTCTCATGGTCGGGATTCTCAAGGGTGATCTTCTCGTCAGAGAACAACATGAAGTGCTGGATAAGGATCTTAGCGGCTTCCTTAAGCGCGTCCTTCGGGTGAATGGAACCGTCCGTTGTGACTTCGATGACGAGCTTGTCGTAGTCGGTCTTCTGCTCGACACGGTAAGGCTCGACAGCGTACTTCACGTTACGGATTGGGGTGTAGATAGAATCGATTGGAATTACGTTGACATCAGTGCAGAACTCCCTGTTCTCATCGGCTGTGACATAGCCACGGCCCTTGTTGATGGTCAGATCAATCTGCATAGAGGCTTTTGCGTCTAAATGACAAATCACCAAATCAGGGTTTAACACTTCAAATCCAGTCAGATACTTGCCTATATCACCAGCCTTGAACTCAGTTGAATTCTCAACGGTGATACTAACTTTTTCGTTCTCGAATTCTTCTACTACTTGCTTGAATCTTACTTGTTTCAAATTCAAGATAATGTTAGTTACATCCTCCTTTACGCCAGGTACTGAAGAGAACTCGTGCTCAACACCAGCAATCTTGATGGTGTTGATGGCATAGCCCTCCAGTGACGAAAGAAGAATGCGGCGCAGGGAGTTACCGATGGTGACACCGAATCCTGGCTCCAAAGGACGAAATTCGAACTTGCCGAACTTGTCATTGGAATCCAACATTACAACTTTGTCAGGTTTTTGAAATGCTAATATCGCCATTAATTTAATGATTATTTAGAGTACAACTCAACGATTAACTGTTCCTTAATGTTCTCGGGGATGTCAGCACGCTCCGGCTTGTGGAGGAACTTACCACTCTTTGTGGTCTCGTCCCACTCAATCCAGGGGAACTTGCTGTGGTTGTAACCTGCAAGAGCAGCAGCGATTACCTCGAGAGACTTAGCCTTCTCGCGAACGCCTACAACCTGACCCGGCTTAACTGAATAAGAAGGAATGTTTACAACCTGTCCGTCTACGACGATGTGCTTGTGACCAACGAGCTGACGGGCAGCTGCACGTGTAGGAGCAATACCCAAACGGAATACTACGTTATCCAAACGGCTTTCAAGATTCTGAAGGAGCACCTCACCAGTGATACCGTCAGCCTTGGCTGCCTTCTCGAACATGTTACGGAACTGACGCTCGAGAACACCGTATGTGTACTTAGCCTTCTGCTTCTCTGCCAACATGACAGCATACTCAGACTGCTTTCTGCGACGGTTGTTGCCATGCTGTCCAGGAGGGAAGTTTCTCTTGGACAAAACTTTGTCAGCGCCGAAGATGGGTTCACCAAAACGGCGTGCAATTTTAGATTTCGGACCTATATATCTAGCCATAATAAATAAAATGCTTTATAGTTTGTATCTTTAATGTTATGCGGGGCAGAAAGACTGCCCTGCAAAGGGAATATGCTTAGACCTTACGTCTCTTCGGAGGACGGCAGCCGTTGTGGGGCAGCGGAGTTACGTCTACAATCTCCATTACCTCAATACCGCAGCTGTGAACGCCACGGATGGCTGACTCACGGCCGTTACCCGGACCCTTAACGTATGCCTTTACCTTGCGCAGACCAAGGTCGAATGCTACCTTGCCGCAATCCTCTGCTGCCATCTGAGCTGCGTACGGAGTATTCTTCTTAGAACCACGGAAGCCCATTTTACCTGCAGAAGACCAAGAAATTACCTGTCCCTCGCTGTTTGCTAAAGATACAATAATATTGTTGAACGAGCTGTGAACGTGAAGCTGTCCTATAGCGTCAACCTTTACATTTCTTTTTTTAGATGTTGCTGTTTTCTTTGCCATAATTGTTTTTAGTTAAAAGTTAAAAGTTAAAGTCTGCCGATCATTCACTGACCTGCTGGGACTCTGCTTTCAACTAAATTTTACTTAGTAGCCTTCTTCTTGTTAGCAACAGTCTTCTTCTTTCCCTTACGAGTACGGGCATTGTTCTTTGTGCTCTGACCGCGAACAGGAAGACCGTTACGATGACGAACTCCACGATAGCAACCAATATCCATCAGTCGCTTGATATTCATCTGGATCTCTGAACGGAGATCACCTTCTACCTTGAATTCAGCACCGATAATTTCGCGGATCTTGGCAGCCTGCTCGTCGTTCCAATCGCAAACCTTCAGGTCGCGGCTAACGCCGGCTTTGTCCAATATCTTTGCTGAACTACTTCGACCTATACCATAGATGTAGGTCAATGCGATTTCGCCACGCTTGTTCTGGGGCAAATCTACTCCAACAATTCTTATTGCCATTGTTTAATAAAATTGATTGATTAATTAAAATTTTGATTTTGCGAATCACGCACTCTCACTTTCGCAAGTGTGGGCACTATGACTCAGTTTCGTTTTTTAACCCTGACGCAACTTGAACTTAGGGTTCTTCTTGTTGATAACGAACAGACGACCCTTACGACGAACGATCTTGCAGTCGGGTGTACGTTTCTTTAATGATGCTCTTGTTTTCATATCTAATAATTGTTACTTGTATCTGAAAACTATTCTGCCCTTAGTAAGATCATAAGGACTCATCTCGACCTTCACCTTGTCGCCGGGCAGGATTTTAATGTAGTGCATTCTCATCTTGCCTGAGATATGGGCGATTATCTGCACGCCATTCTCGAGCTCGACTCTGAACATAGCGTTCGACAACGACTCTACGATTGTGCCGTCCTGTTCAATAGCGGATTGCTTTGCCATAAATTATTTTCGTCTTCTTTATTTAGGAATGTTCTATTTCGTCAAACGTGGAGAGTATCTCCGCTTTTCCTCGCCTGATAGCGATGGTATGTTCGAAGTGTGCGGCGGGCTTGCCGTCGCGGGTGCATATGCCCCATCGGTCAGGCATTAGCCATATCTTTCGGTCGCCCATAGTAATCATTGGCTCTATGGCTATGCACATGCCTTCCTTGAGAAGCACTCCGTTTCCTTTTCGACCGTAATTAGGTACCGAGGGTTCTTCATGCATCTCACGTCCGATTCCGTGTCCAGTGAGTTCACGTACGACTCCATAGCCATGACTTTCACAAAAAGTCTGTATAGCGTCACCAATGTCTCCGACATGATTACCTGCCACTGCCATTTCTATACCTTTGTACAAAGATTGTCGTGTCACTGTCAGTAAATCCCTGACATCCTGGCAGACATCTCCGACACAAAAGGTGTAGGCAGAGTCTCCGTTATATCCAGCAAGAAGTGTGCCACAATCAATGGAAATAATATCTCCATCCTTGAGAATAGTCTTTTCGTCGGGTATTCCGTGCACTACGACATTATTGACAGATGTGCAGATACTAGCGGGAAACGGCCCTCCAAATGGATTGGGGAAATTCTTGAACGTTGGAACGGCTCCGTTGTCACGGATAAATTCCTCCGCCACCCTATCCAGTTGAAGGGTCGTTACTCCTGGTTTGATATGCTTGGCCAATTCAGCAAGAGTAGCACCGACAAGTCGGTTAGCCTTGCGCATCAGCTCGATTTCGTCTTCAGTCTTCAGAAATATCTTCATTTCTTCGGATGAAATTAATATGCAGCTACGCCGCCGTTACGGGTGCGTCCTGAATTGAGCAGTCCATCATAGTGGCGCATGAGCATGTGGCTCTCGATCTGCTGGAGTGTGTCAATGACTACACCAACAAGGATGAGCAATGATGTTCCGCCGAAGAACTGTGAGAACGCCTGCTGAACGTTGAGCAGACCGGCAAGTGCCGGCATTACGGCGATAAATGCTATGAACAGCGATCCAGGAACTGTGAGTCTGGTCATGATAGTGTCGATGTAATCGGCAGTATCCTTACCAGGCTTGATGCCCGGGATGAAGCCGTTGTTGCGCTTCATGTCCTCTGCCATCTGCGTGGGGTTGAGCGTAATGGCTGTGTAGAAGAATGTGAAGGCGATAATCAGTGCGACATAGATGCAGTTATAAGGAAGACTGCGGTTGTCCATGAGGGCTGTTGCCCACGATGAGGCACCGTCGCTCTGATAGCGTACAAATGCCAGCGGAATGAACATCAACGCCTGCGCGAAGATGATAGGCATAACGTTGGCGGCAAAGAGTTTCAGAGGTATATACTGGCGTGCGCCACCATACTGCTTGTTACCTACGAGACGCTTGGCGTACTGTACAGGTATTTTGCGGGTACCTTGAACCAGCATGATTGAAGCGCAGACCACTGCGTACAGAACCAAGATCTCGATGATGAACATCACAAGTCCGCCACTGGAAATTGCAGTGAACCGTGAGCCCAGTTCCTGCACGAAAGCCTGGGGCAGACGTGCGATGATACCAATCATGATGATCATTGAGATACCATTTCCAACTCCCTTGTCAGTGATACGCTCTCCGAGCCAAAGGATGAACATTGAACCTGCGGCCAAAAGGATGGTAGCAGGAATCATGAACAATGTCCATGAAATGCCGGAAGAGAGAGCAGACTCTGCCTGAGCCTTGAGGTTGAGGAGGTAAGAAGGAGCCTGGAGAAGGAGAATGCCCACTGTGAGGATTCTCGTATACCAGTTAATCTTCTTGCGTCCGCTCTCTCCTTCGCGCTGCATCTTCTGGAAGTAAGGCACTGCCACTGCCAGAAGCTGCATAACGATGGAAGCTGAGATGTATGGCATAATTCCAAGCGCAAAGATAGACGCATTGGAAAATGCACCACCAGAGAACATGTCAAGCAGTGACATTAGACCGCCCGCTGTTTGCGACTGTAATTGGTCCAACTTGCTCGGGTTGATGCCGGGAAGCACAACGAACGAGCCGAAACGGTATATAGCCGTAAACAAGAGAGTAATGAGGAGTCGCTGACGCAAGTCCTCAATTCTCCAACAGTTCTTTAGTGTCTCAATAAACTTTTTCATCTACTTTTTTAGATAATTGTGGTGTTACCTCCAACTGCCTTGATGGCCTCTTCTGCTGACTTAGAGAAAGCGTGTGCCTCTACGTCAACCTTAGCTGTGAGAGTACCGTTGCCGAGAACCTTCACGAGCTCCTTGCCGTTAGTGAGGTGAGCAGCCTTAAGCTCCTCGATTCCGATCTTAGCAAGGTTGTTCTGCTCAGCGAGCTGCTGCAGTGTAGAGAGGTTCACTGCGAAATATTCCTTGTGGTTGATGTTCTTGAAACCAGCCTTCGGAACGCGGCGCTGCAAAGGCATCTGACCACCCTCGAAACCAATCTTTCTCTTGTAACCAGAGCGAGCCTTGGCACCCTTGTGACCGCGGGTAGAAGTTCCGCCGAGTCCTGAACCAGGACCGCGACCGATGCGACGACGAGAGTGTGTGGAACCTGCAGCAGGCTTTAAATTATTTAATTTCATAATTCTTTCCTTTAAGATTTTATTATTCAACTACAGTTACCAAGTGGTGGACCTTGCGAATCATGCCACGGTTGCTGGGAGTATCCTCAACTTCAACAACCTGAGAGATCTTGCGAAGTCCGAGAGCCACGAGAGTAGCCTTCTGGTCCTTGGGAGCACCGATTTTGCTCTTAATCTGCTGTACTTTTATTGTTGCCATTGTATTGATTCTCCTTTATCCGTTAAACACCTTATCCATGCTGATACCACGTACGCCTGCGATAGTGTAAGCGTCACGCAACTGTGAAAGGCCCTCGATGGTAGCCTTTACGAGGTTGTGAGGGTTAGAAGAGCCCTTTGACTTTGCAAGGATGTCCTTAACGCCTACGCTGTCGAGAACGGCACGCATAGCACCACCGGCAACAAGACCGGTACCGGCAGCAGCCGGACGCATGAACACCTGAGCGCCGCCGAAGCGAGCCTCTACCTCGTGAGGAATAGTGCCCTTGAGCACCGGAACCTTAACGAGGTTCTTCTTAGCAGCCTCTACACCCTTGGCGATAGCTGCGGTAACTTCACCGGCCTTACCAAGACCGTAGCCGATAACGCCCTTGCCGTCACCAACAACGACGATAGCAGCGAATGTGAATGTACGACCACCCTTTGTAACCTTAGTTACACGGTTGATAGCCACGAGGCGGTCCTTCAAATCAGCGTCATTATAATTTTTTACTTTATTCATTGCCATAATCGTTTAGAATTTGAGACCACCGTTACGAGCTGCATCAGCAAGCTCCTTTACACGTCCGTGATAGAGATAACCGTTACGGTCGAAAACCACAGCTGTTACACCAGCTGCGATAGCGTTAGCTGCAACGAGCTCGCCTACCTTGGCAGCCTGCTCCTTCTTAGGCATCTTCTCGAGACCGAGAGATGAAGCAGAAGCGATAGTAGTGCCGTTGAGGTCATTGATGACCTGAGCATAAATCTGCTTGTTGCTGCGGAACACGCTCAGACGAGGACGCTCTGCTGAGCCATTGACACGCTTACGAACTCTATATTTGATCTTGATTCGTCTTTCAATTTTCTTTGTTGTCATGATTTCCTTAAATTAAGAATGTTACTTAGCTGCAGCAGACTTACCAGACTTTCTGCGAATAACTTCACCTTGGAACAATATACCCTTGCCCTTGTAAGGCTCAGGCTTGCGGAAAGAACGAATCTTGGCACAGATGAGACCAAGCAACTGCTTGTCGCAAGTCTCGAGAGTGATGATAGGATTCTGGTTTCTCTCACTCTTAGTCTCCACCTTAACCTCAGAAGGAAGCTCGATGAAGATGGGGTGAGTGTAACCGAGAGCGAACTCGATGATGTTGCCCTGGTTAGAAACACGATAACCGACTCCGACAAGCTCAAGTACCTTCTTGTAGCCCTCGCTTACGCCTACAACCATGTTGTGGACGAGTGAGCGGTAGAGACCGTGGAAAGCTGACTTCTGCTTATAGTTTACAGGGCTGTTCTCATCTACCTCGAAAGTGATAGTGTTATCCTCAATCTTAGTGATGATAGACGGGTCAATCTTCTGTGACATCTCGCCCTTAGGACCTTTTACGTTTACAACGCCATTAGCGAAAGTGACGGTAACGTTAGCAGGGATACTAATTGGTAATTTTCCTATTCTTGACATATTCTAAATCCTCCAATTAATAAACATAGCAAAGAACCTCACCACCAATCTTCTGGGCTGCAGCCTCTTTGTCTGTCATAACGCCCTTTGAAGTAGAGAGGATAGCAATACCCAATCCGTTAATTACTCTCGGCATATCCTTGTAGCCAACGTACTTACGGAGGCCAGGAGTAGAGACGCGCTTCAGCGAAGTGATAGCGTTGGTCTTAGTGGCGGGGTCGTACTTGAGTGCGACCTTGATTGAACCCTGAGGACCGTCCTCTACGAACTTGTAGTTGAGGATGTAGCCCTTCTCGAAGAGGATCTTAGTGATCTCTTTCTTCAAGTTAGATGCAGGTACCTCTACAACACGGTGATGAGCCATGATTGCGTTTCTGAGTCTTGTCAGAAAATCTGCTATTGGATCTGTCATTTTAAAAAAAAGTTTAATTAATCGGGACTACCCCGACAATATTAAAGTTAAAAATAAATATTTACCTATTTGGTGGAAGAAGGCTGGCTTACCAGCTGGCCTTCTTTACGCCCGGGATAAGACCCTGTGAAGCCATCTCGCGGAACTGGATACGGCTGAGACCGAACTGGCGGATATATCCCTTGGGACGACCAGTGATCTTGCAGCGGTTGTGCAGGCGGATGGGGTTAGCGTTCTTAGGGATTGCCTGCAGCTTGCGGGCAGCCTCGTAAGCCTCAGAGGGATCCTCAGAAGTTGCGATGATCTTCTTCAGAGCAGCACGCTTCTCAGCATAGCGAGCAACGAGTTTGGCACGCTTTACCTCACGAGCCTTCATTGATTCTTTTGCCATATTGCTTAGTCGTTTTTAGCGTTTTTAAATGGAAGACCGAATGCCTTGAGGAGAGCGTAGCCCTCTTCGTCGGTGTTTGCAGATGTCACGAATGTGATGTTCATACCCTGAATACGGTCGATCTGGTCGATGTTGATCTCAGGGAAGATGATCTGCTCCTGAATGCCGAGTGTGTAGTTACCACGGCCGTCGAACTTGCTCTCGATACCCTTGAAGTCGCGGATACGGGGAAGAGCAATGCGAACGAGCTTCTCAAGGAACTCATACATACGCTCACGACGGAGAGTTACCATAACGCCGATAGGCATCTTCTTACGAAGCTTGAAGTTGGCGATATCCTTCTTAGAGTATGTGGCTACAGCCTTCTGACCTGCGATAGTAGAAATCTCATTGATAGCTACGTCGATAATCTTCTTGTCCTGTGTTGCATCTCCAAGACCCTGGTTGATGACAATCTTCTTCAGGACAGGAATCTGCATAGAAGAAGAGTAGTTGAACTGCTTCATCAGTGCCGGAGCGATGGTCTCGGCATAGACTTTCTTTAACTGTGCTGTATCCATTATTTGATTTCCTCCCCTGATTTTTTAGCGATGCGAACTTTCTTGCCATCCTCTGCAACCTTGATGCCTACGCGAGTGGGCTTGCCGCTCTTGGGATCAACGAGGCTGAGGTTAGAGATATGTATCGGAGCTTCCTGCTTTACGATGCCACCCTGAGGGTTCTTAGCAGAAGGCTTGGTGCTCTTCGAAACCATGTTCACACCTTCAACGAGTGCGCGGTTCTCATCAACCAGCACCTTGAGCACCTTACCAGTCTTGCCCTTATCCTGACCGGCAAGGACAACGACTGTATCATTTTTCTTAATATGTAACTTACTCATTACTTTGTTAGCGATTTAAAATATTAAAGAACCTCAGGTGCCAAAGAAACGACCTTCATATTCACTGCGCGAAGCTCACGTGCAACGGGGCCGAAGATACGGCTGCCGCGGAGCTCACCTGCGTTGTTGAGCAGTACGCATGCGTTGTCGTCAAAGCGGATATATGAACCGTCAGCACGACGGATTTCCTTCTTTGTGCGCACGATCAAAGCCTTAGATACCGCACCCTTCTTCAAATCACTTGACGGGATAACGTTCTTTACGGCTACTACGATAACGTCTCCTACGCTTGCGTAACGGCGGCCTGTACCACCAAGAACGCGAATACAGAGAGCCTCGCGAGCACCGCTGTTATCACATACTGTAAGTCTTGATTCTGACTGTATCATAATTTACTTAGCTTTTTCTACGATTTGTACTAATCTCCATCTCTTGGTCTTGCTCAAGGGACGAGTCTCCATGATGAGAACTGTATCGCCGATGTTGGCCTCATTCTTCTCGTCATGTGCGTGGTATTTCTTTGTCTTCTGGACGAACTTACCATAAATAGGGTGCTTCTCCTTGAACTTAGCTGCGATAACAATGGTTTTATCCATCTTGTTGCTAATTACGACACCCTGTCTTGTTTTTCTTAAATTTCTTGTTTCCATCTGGACCATTGTTATTTGTTAAGTTCTCTCTGGCGGATTTCGGTATTCAGACGCGCGATGTCGCGACGAACAGCTTTAATCTGTGATGGATTCTCAAGCGGAGTAACGGTGTGGTTGAGCTTCATCTGAGCGAGCTTCTCCTGGAGGTTCTCCTTTGTCTCTGCCAATGTCTTGGCATCCATTTCTCTTACTTCTTTGATCTTCATAAATTAAGCGTTTTTATCGAAATCACGTCTTACAACAAACTTAGTCTTAACCGGCAGTTTCTGGGCTGCGAGGCGAAGAGCCTCCTTAGCGATGTCGAAGCTTACACCCTCAACCTCGAAAAGGATACGACCCGGAGTCACGGGAGCTACCCATCCTGCGGGATCACCCTTACCCTTACCCATACGTACGTCAGCAGGCTTACGTGTGATAGGTTTGTCGGGGAAGATTCGGATCCAGACCTGACCCTGACGCTGCATGTAACGGTTTACAGCAACACGGGCTGCCTCAATCTGACGGCTGTCGATCCATTTTGCCTCAAGTGTCTTGATGCCGAACGAGCCGAAAGCCAACTGTGTGCCTCTGTGGGCGTTGCCTTTGTTACCACGTCCGTCTTGAGGTCTTCTATATTTTACTCTTTTTGGCTGTAACATTGTAGTGTCTTACTTTTAACGGTTATTGTTTCTCTTGCGATTACCACGGCTTCCGCGGCCATTGTTTGAGCCACCGTTCTGCTTCTCCTGTGTGAAGTTAGGTGTGAGGTCGCGATCTCCGTAAACCTCACCACGGCAGATCCATACCTTGATGCCGAGGAGACCTACCTTTGTGAGGGCCTCTGCCTGGCAGTAATCGATATCAGCGCGGAATGTGTGGAGCGGTGTACGACCTTCCTTGAACATTTCCTTGCGGGCCATTTCGGCACCGTTCAGACGTCCAGTAATCTGGATCTTCACACCCTCAGCGCCAGCGCGCATAGTGTTCTGGATAGCCATCTTGATGGCACGACGGTAAGCGATCTTGCCCTCTACCTGGCGAGCGATGTTGTTGCCCACGATGTTGGCGTCGAGCTCAGGCTTCTTAACCTCGAAGATGTTGATCTGGATGTCCTTCTTGTAGAGCTTCTTGAGCTCTTCCTTGAGCTTGTCAACATCCTGTCCACCCTTACCAATGACGATACCCGGACGTGCTGTGCAGATTGTGATGGTGATGAGCTTGAGAGTACGCTCGATAACGATGCGTGAAACGCTTGCCTTCTCGAGTCGCTTGTTGAGGTAAGTACGGATGTTCTTGTCCTCAACGAGGTTGTCACCGAAGCTCTTGCCACCGAACCAATTGGAATCCCATCCGCGGATGATGCCGAGACGGTTGCTTATTGGATTAACTTTCTGTCCCATTCTACTTATTATTTTTCGTCATTAGTTTTGGTATCAACAAACAGAGTCACGTGGTTGCTGCGCTTGCGGATGCGGTAGCCGCGACCCTGAGGTGCCGGACGCATGCGCTTCATTGTAGTACCACAGTCAACGAACACCTTAGTGATGAAGAGTTCGCCGTCTTCTGCCTTGCGGTCATTCTTGGCCTCCCAGTTTGCAATAGCCGAACGCAAAAGCTTCTCTACGTCAGCTGCAGCCTGCTTCTTTGAGAAGCGGAGCACACCGAGCGCACGGTTAACCTCCATTCCACGAACCATGTCTACAACGTAGCGCATCTTGCGTGGTGAGGAAGGAACGCCGTTGAGCTTTGCGAAGTACAAGTTCTTACGGGCTTCTTTGATTTTCTCAGCCGATATATGTTTTCTTGCTCCCATTATTTATTTCCTAATTTTTTAAATGGTTTAAACCCGCTTACTTTCTGTTACCTGAGTGACCACCGAAGCGACGTGTCGGAGAGAATTCGCCGAGCTTGTGACCTACCATGTTCTCAGTGATGTAAACAGGGATAAATTTGTTTCCGTTATGAACTGCAACAGTGTGTCCCACGAAGTCAGGTGAGATCATTGATGCTCTAGCCCAGGTCTTTACAACAGTCTTCTTGCCGCTCTCGTTCATAGCGAGAACCTTCTTCTCAAGCGACACGTTGATATATGGACCTTTTTTTAATGAACGACTCATAATTTACTCTTGTTTTATTTGTTAGCTCTTTCGATGATATACTTGTTAGACTGCTTCTTGGGTGCACGTGTCTTGAGACCCTTAGCATACAAGCCCTTGCGTGAACGTGGGTGTCCACCAGACTGACGGCCTTCGCCACCACCCATCGGGTGATCTACAGGGTTCATAACTACACCACGGTTGTGAGGACGACGTCCAAGCCAGCGTGAGCGGCCTGCCTTACCTGACTGCTCAAGAGCGTGGTCAGAGTTTCCTACACTACCTACGGTTGCCTTACAAGCGCTCAACACCTGGCGAGTCTCGCCAGAAGGGAGCTTAATAACACAGTAACTGCCTTCACGAGAAGTCAACTGAGCGAAATTACCAGCCGAACGAACAAGCAGAGCACCCTGGCCCGGACGCAACTCAATGTTGTGGATCACAGTACCAACGGGAATGTTTGCGAGGGGAAGAGCGTTACCGATCTCAGGTGCGGCATCAGCGCCGGACATGAGGGTAGCACCTACTTCCAGTCCGTTAGGAGCAATAATGTAACGTTTTTCACCATCTGCGTAGAACAAGAGAGCGATACGAGCCGAACGGTTCGGATCATACTCAATTGTCTTAACTACAGCTGGAACACCATCCTTCTCTCGCTTGAAGTCGATCAAACGATACTTCCTCTTGTGGCCGCCGCCCATGTAGCGGACAGTCATCTTACCAGTGTTGTTTCGACCACCAGTAGAGCGCTTACCGAAAACGAGAGACTTCTCTGGCACGGATGCAGTAATCTCCTCGAACGTGCCAATAACCTTGTGTCTTTGTCCCGGAGTAACCGGTTTAAATTTACGTACTGCCATTTTTTATTTTAGATATTGCTGTAAAAATCGATTTCATCGCCCTCCTTGAGAGTGACGATTGCTTTCTTGAAAGAGTTCTTCTGTCCCTTAACGAGACCCTTGCGTGTATAACGGCTCTGGCGCTTGCCAGCGTATACCATTGTGTTCACGTCAAGCACGGTAACATTGTAGCGTGTCTCGATCTCCTTCTTTATCTCAAGCTTGTTAGCCTCGGGAAGCACGATGAAGCCGTACTTTGTCTCGGCCTTCTTTGTGCGCTCCTGACCCTTAACCTTGTATGTCTTGGCTACAGAGGACTTGTCTGTGAGCTTGGTCATCTTCTCGGTAACCAAAGGTTTTACGATAAATGTCATGTCTGTTGCCTCCTATTATTTTGTTAAGATTGAGTCGATAGCCTTGAGCGAGTTTTCTGTGATAACGAGCACGTCAGCGTTGAGCACCTTATAGGCGTTGAGCTGTGTTGCTGTCATGACATTTGTACGCTGCAAGTTGCGTGACGACAAAAATACATTTTTATTTACTTCCGGCAAAAGAAGAAGGAGCTTTTTGCCCTCAACTTTAAGATTTTTAGTAATATTTACGAAATCTTTAGTCTTGGGAGCCTCCATTGTGAAATCTTCAACAACTACGATAGCTGACTCCTGAGCCTTGTAAGAAAGAGCTGACTTACGTGCGAGAGCCTTAACCTTCTTGTTGAGCTTGAAGCTGTAGTTGCGGGGCTTCGGGCCGAATACACGACCACCACCTACGAGTACCGGTGAGTTGATGTCACCACGGCGTGCACCGCCGCCGCCCTTCTGGCGTCCGAGCTTGCGTGTTGAACCGCTGACCTCGCTACGCTCCTTAGACTTAGCTGTACCCTGACGCTGGTTAGCGAGATACTGCTTTACGTCGAGGTAGAGAACGTGGTCGTTAGGCTCGATACCGAAGATTGCGTCGTTAAGCTGAACCTTTCTGCCGGTCTCCTGACCGTTGATATTTAATACGCTAACTTCCATTATTTCTTGATTAATACGGTTGAACCATTGCATCCGGCTACAGAACCCTTAACGAGAATAAGGTTGTGCTCCGGAATAACCTTTAACACTTTGAGATTCTGGGTTGTTACGCGGTCGCCGCCCATCTGGCCGCCCATGCGCATTCCCTTGAACACCTTTGCTGGGTAAGAGCAGGCGCCGATTGAACCCGGCTTACGAGCGCGGTCGTCCTGACCGTGAGTGCTCTGACCTACACCACCGAATCCATGACGCTTAACAACACCCTGGAAACCTTTTCCCTTAGATGTGCCTACAATGTCAACGTATTCTACATCAGCGAAGAGGTCAACGGTGATTACGTCACCGAGGTTGTACTCCTCGTCGAACTTGAACTCGGCCAAGTGCTTCTTAGGTGTTGTACCAGCCTTCTTGAAGGTGCCCATCATAGGCTTAGTGGTGTTCTTTTCCTTAGCCTCACCAAAGCCCAGCTGAACTGCCTTGTAGCCGTCTGTCTCAACGGTCTTGACCTGTGTTACAACACATGGACCAGCTTCGATAACAGTGCACGGTACGTTCTTACCGTCGGCACTGAAAACGGATGTCATTCCGATTTTTTTTCCAATTAATCCTGGCATTTCAATGAATATTAAAAATGAATGTTACTATACTTTGATCTCTACTTCTACACCGCTGGGGAGCTCAAGCTTCATAAGAGCGTCTACAGTCTTAGCTGTTGAGCTATAGATGTCGATAAGACGCTTGAAGTCAGAGAGCTGGAACTGCTCACGTGATTTCTTGTTAACGAAAGTACTGCGGTTTACAGTGTAGATGCGCTTGTGAGTAGGCAATGGAATAGGACCGCTAACGATGGCGCCTGTAGCCTTTACTGCCTTTACGATCTTCTCGGCTGACTTGTCTACGAGCTTGTGGTCGTAGCTCTTCAGCTTGATACGAATTTTTTGACTCATGATTGTATTTAAAATTAATAATGCAATTCTTGAATGGCACATTCAGCGTGATTTATGTTCTCAACTTGGAGTGCTGAACAGCCGAAAAAAGGAGGTGGGGTACGTCACTTAAGAGTCATTCGCTAAGCGACGCCCCATGTCCCTTTAGATTTTATATTGTCGGGAGTCGCGGACGACTCCCTTCGCAATTACGTGATTACACGAGGTCTGCGCGACCCTTTACCTCCTCAAGTACAGCCTTAGCGATTGAGCTTGAGAGCGGTGAGTGATGATCGTACTCCATTGAGCTGGTTGCACGACCTGAAGTGATGGTACGGAGTGCTGTAACGTAACCGAACATTTCTGCCAGCGGCACCATTGCCTTAACGATACGGGCACCAGAGCGAGCCTCTTCCATACCCTCTACCTGACCACGACGCTTGTTAAGGTCGCCGATAACGTCACCCATGTTCTCCTCCGGAGTAACAACCTCTACCTTCATGATAGGCTCCATAAGAACCGGACCTGCCTTCGGGCAAGCGTTCTTGTAAGCGTTGAGGGCAGCGAGTTCGAATGAGAGCTGGTCAGAGTCAACCGGGTGGAATGAACCGTCGGTGAGGACAACCTTGAGGTCTGTCATCGGATAGCCACCGAGTACGCCACTCTTCATAGCGTTCTCGAAGCCCTTCTGTACAGAGGGGATGAATTCCTTAGGAATGTTACCACCCTTAACCTCATTGATGAACTGGAAGTCGCCCTCCTTATAATCTGCGTCCTTCGGACCGATTGTAACGATGATGTCAGCGAACTTACCACGACCACCAGACTGCTTCTTGTAAACCTCGCGGAGCTGTACCGGCTTTGTGATTGCCTCCTTGTAGTTAACCTGAGGCTTACCCTGGTTACACTCTACCTTGAACTCGCGCTTCAGACGGTCGATAATGATATCGAGGTGAAGCTCACCCATACCTGAGATAATGGTCTGGCCACTCTGCTCGTCGGTACGAACGGTGAATGTCGGGTCCTCCTCAGCGAGCTTGGCAAGACCGTTGTCGAGCTTGGCGATGTCAGCCTGGCTCTTCGGCTCAACTGCGATAGAGATTACGGTATCAGGGAATGTCATTGACTCGAGCACGATAGGATGTGCCTCGTCGCAGAGAGTATCACCTGTGCGGATATCCTTAAAACCTACACCTGCGCCGATATCACCAGCGTCGATTGATTCCATAGGAATTTCCTTATTTGAGTTCATCTGGAACAGACGTGAGATGCGCTCCTTCTTGCGTGAACGTGTGTTGTAAACGTAAGAACCTGCCTCAACCTTACCTGAGTAAACGCGGAAGAACACCAGACGGCCCATGAACGGGTCAGTAGCGATCTTGAATGCGAGAGCTGATGTCGGCTCATCCTCAGAAGGCTTACGATCCTCCTCTTCCTCAGTATCGGGGTTTGTACCTACGATGGCTGCTGTATCGAGCGGTGAAGGAAGGAATGCGCAAACGTAGTCGAGAAGCGGCTGTACACCCTTGTTCTTGTATGAAGAACCGAGAAGCATAGGAGTAAGCTCCATTGAGATTGTACCCTTGCGGATAGCAGCGATAAGCTCCTCTTCAGTGATTTCCTGACCCTCGAGGTACTTCTCCATAAGAGCGTCGTCGAAGTTAGCTGCTGATTCAACCATCTTCTCTCTCCACTCGTTAGCCTCGTCAACGAGGTCAGCGGGAATATCCTCAACGTCGTACTCAGCACCCATTGTCTCGTCGTGCCAAAGGATAGCCTTCATCTTGAGAAGGTCAACCACACCCTTGAAGTTCTCCTCAGCTCCGATAGGAATCTGAATAGGACAAGGATTAGCACCGAGGATGTCCTTCATCTGCTGTACTGTCTCGAAGAAGTCAGCACCTGAACGGTCCATCTTGTTAACATAACCGATACGGGGTACATTATACTTGTCGGCCTGGCGCCATACAGTCTCAGACTGCGGCTGAACACCGTCGGCTGCAGAGTAAGTTGCAACTGCGCCGTCAAGAACGCGGAGTGAACGCTCCACCTCAGCGGTAAAGTCAACGTGTCCCGGAGTATCGATCAAGTTAATCTTGTATGACTTGCCAAGATAGTTCCAGTTACAAGTTGTAGCAGCAGATGTGATAGTGATACCACGCTCCTGCTCCTGTGCCATCCAGTCCATTGTGGCAGCGCCGTCGTGAACCTCACCAATCTTATGAGTCTTACCTGTGTAGAACAGGATACGCTCAGAAGTTGTGGTCTTACCGGCATCGATGTGAGCCATAATGCCGATGTTACGAGTCAAATGTAAATCGCGATTTGCCATTTTACCTTTTACCTTATATTATATTAGAATCTGAAGTGAGCGAATGCGCGGTTAGCCTCAGCCATGCGGTGCATATCTTCCTTACGCTTGTAAGCACCACCCTGGTTGTTGTAAGCGTCCATGATCTCTGCAGCGAGCTTGTCAGCCATGCTCTTACCACCACGCTTGCGTGCGAAGAGGATAAGGTTCTTCATAGAGATGCTCTCCTTACGCTCAGGACGGATTTCGGTAGGAACCTGGAATGTGGCACCACCGATACGGCGGCTCTTAACCTCTACCTGGGGAGTGATGTTGTCGAGAGCCTGCTTCCAGATCTCGAGAGCGGGCTTCTCTTCCTTAGCCATCTTCTCCTTTACGGTGTCGAGTGCCTTGTAGAAGATTTCGTATGAGGTATTCTTCTTACCGTCATACATCAAGTGGTTTACAAACTTAGAGACCTTCTGGTCATTGAAAACTGGATCCGGAAGGATCACGCGCTTCTTTGGTTTTGCTTTTCTCATTTTGTTTTGAAAAAAATTTGTCTGCGTGGGGTTGTCTCTTACTGTTCTTCAACGCCCTCTCTTGGGCATTTACTCAACCTGTCTAATAACAATTCTCCAGCAAAACGATTTTTAAAAATACGTCCGACAATTAAATTATCTTCTGATTACTTCTTAGCTGCCTTAGGACGCTTAGCACCGTACTTAGAACGACGCTGTGTACGATTTGCAACACCGGCTGTATCGAGTGTACCGCGAACGATGTGGTAACGAACACCAGGAAGGTCCTTTACACGACCACCGCGAACAAGCACGATTGAGTGCTCCTGAAGGTTGTGACCTTCTCCCGGGATGTAAGAGTTAACCTCCTTAGAGTTTGTCAGACGTACACGGGCAACCTTACGCATTGCCGAATTAGGCTTCTTAGGTGTGGTTGTGTAAACACGAACGCAAACACCACGACGCTGAGGACATGAATCCAAAGCCGGTGACTTGCTCTTGTCTACAAGCACCTTTCTGCCTTTTCTTACCAACTGTGAAATTGTAGGCATAGTTTTACTTTTTTAATTTATATATTTTTATTTTCAATTGTCGTTTTCGAAGAAAACAGCTAAGTGCTAATTAACAAGCCGTTTTCGGGGTGCAAAGGTACGAACTTTTCTTTAAAATACCTAATATATAAAATTACTATATGGGGACGCACACGGCAAATTGACGTTTTATAACTTATCTTAACACTTGTTTAGCCTTTTAAGTCCCCTACTATTGTCGTTTGAAACAGCCGTTACAGTGGTTTACTGTCCTTTGCAACGCCACTCTTACACAAGCATGTCGCCGCTCTTAAGAATCAGAATGCCAGCTCCACTACCGTCTTCAGTCCTTTTATCTTCGCGCCCTTTGCTTTCTCCATTGTTTTCTTGGCGAGCTTGTGGCTTACTGCCACGTATGCGAATCTCTCGTACACGTCTATACGTCCGATGTCTGATGAGCTTAACGAGCAGGTCTTGCATAGGAAACCGAGGATATCACCCTTCGAAATCTTGTCTTTCTTGCCCTTACCTATATATAATGTGGACATCACGGGCATGGCGACGGGAGCTGTGGGATTGGATGGAGCATAGTCCTCGGTGGGCACGGTGACGTATTCGGGCATGTGTTCTTCTGGACCGAGCAGCATGAAGGCTCGTCCAGTGGCATCCCAGCGTCCGGTACGTCCCACACGATGCACGAATTCCTCCTCTCCTACGGGCAGGTTGTAATGCACAATGTTCTCAACGTCAGGGATATCCAGGCCGCGTGAGGCAAGGTCTGTGCTTACGAGAATGTTGGCTGAACGGTTGGCGAAGCGATAGATGGATTCCTCTCGCTGACGCTGGTCGAGACCGCCGTGGAAGGCGCTGACCACGTAGCCTTTCTCGGTGAGGAACTTGGCTGTGCGCTCCACGCCGTCACGATAGTTGAGAAAGACGATGGTCTGCTGCGCACCGAAGTCGCGGAGCAGCATGTCGAGGGTGTTGAGTTTGTCCTTTTCGGGCGAATGCACCACATAAAGACCGATGCGGTCGGGCGTGGTTTCTTCCTCGTCCAGATAGTCGACGCGCTCCGTTCTGCCCATGCGCACGAAGCGCGGCATCTCTTCTGCGTCAGTGGCTGAGAGCAATATGCGACGTTCCACGGTTGGCAGACCGTCCACTGCTTTCTCCATCTCGGCACGGAATCCCATGCGCAGACACTTGTCGAACTCGTCGATGACGAGCCAGCGGACATCAGAAGCAGCGAAGTTCTGCTTGTCGAGGTGGTCGTTCAGTCGTCCCGGGGTGGCGAATATCACCTGCGGACGTACTTTCTGGATGGCGCGATGCTCGTCCATTGTGGGTCGACCGCCGTAGAGACACATCGAGCGAAGACCGCATCCCATCGAACGGAACACGTCGTTGGACTGCAGGGCAAGCTCACGGCTCGGCACTATCACCACCGCCTGCACCTCCTCTATGGCTGCGTCAAGGCGCTGCACGAGGGGCAGAAGATAGGCAAGGGTTTTGCCGCTGCCGGTGGGTGCGAGTATCACGACGTCACGGTCGGTATGGAGCACGGCATCGGATGCGTCCTTCTGCATCTGTCCGAGTTCTGAGATATGAAGCTTAGAGAGTATTTCCTGAGTGTTCATAGATGATGTATATAATAATGTGTAAATTCGAATGTAAAGTTACTACTTTTTCGGTTATGCCACAAGTGCGGCTCGAAAAAAAGCGCTGTAGCCCTCTCACGGACAACATATTATTTATAACTTTGCGCCCAAATAAACAAAAAGGACACATGAACTGGCAACAACTCATTTCCAATAAGCGCCTTGGGCAGGAATATCACCATCCCATGCGCCACGACGACCGCTCTGAATTCAAGCGCGACTACGACCGCCTTATCTTCTCGGCGCCGTTCCGCCGTATGCAGAACAAGACGCAGGTGTTTCCGCTTCCGGGCAGCATCTTCGTACACAACCGCCTGACTCACTCGCTGGAGGTGGCAAGTGTGGGCATGTCGTTGGGCGCGGACGTGGCGAGGGAGCTGAAGGTGAAGCATCCCGAACTGGAGGGTACGCTGTTCGAGGAGATCGGCACCATCGTGAGCGCGGCTTGCCTGGCGCACGATATGGGCAATCCGCCGTTCGGTCACTCCGGCGAGAAAGCCATCCAAGCGTTCTTCCGCGAGGGCAAGGGCGAGCAGCTGCGTGGCAGAATCAGCGAGGAGCTGTGGAACGACCTCGTGCATTTCGAGGGTAACGCCAACGCCTTCCGCCTCCTCACCCACCGCTTCCACGGCAGACGTGAGGGCGGTTTTGTGATGACTTACGCCACGCTTGCCTCCATCGTCAAGTATCCTCACTCCAGCTTCTGCGCCGGCAAGAAGGGCAAGTTCGGCTTCTTCGCTTCGGAAGAGGCTTACTATCGCCGCATCGCCGAGGACCTCGGTCTGCGCCAGTTGTCGGCTGAAGGCGAACCGCTACGCTGCGTCCGCCATCCGCTTGTCTACCTTGTGGAGGCGGCGGACGACATCTGCTACGAGATTATGGACATCGAGGACGCTCACAAGTTGCGCATCCTCTCTTTCGACGAGACGGCACAGCTGCTGTTAGGATTCTTCTCGGAGAAGGAGCGCGAGCATATCTACAGCCGCATCAGCGAGGAGGAAATCACGGACAACAACGAGAAGGTGGTGTATATGCGTGCTTGCGCCATTGGCAGACTGGAGCACGAGTGCGCCCGCGCCTTCGTGGAGTCGGAGGAAGACATACTGAACGGCACGTTCGAGGGTTCGCTCATCGACCATATCACGCCGTCCACACGCGACGCTTACCGACATTGCACGAGGGTGAGCTGTGAGCGTATATACAACTCGAAGCCGGTGCTCGACGTGGAACTATCAGGTTATAAGATTATGGAGACGTTGCTCGAGACGCTCATCGAGGCTGCCGTCAGCCCGGAGAAGTTCCATTCCGAACAGCTCCGCAAGCGATTCAGCAGTCAGTACGACATCAACAGCGACGATTTCGGTACGCGCGTCATGGCGGTGGTGGACTTCATCTCGGGCATGACGGACATCTTCGCGCTCGACATATACCAGAAGATTCAGGGCATATCGCTACCGATTGTATAAAAACAACGAATATATAAATACGCTCAGACGCGGAAACAACGAATTCAAACGAATTGACGAATTGTTGGATACGGATATAGAAAACAAATGAAATTCGTTAATTCGTTATAATTCGTTGTTGCGCCGTCTAAGGCATAATTTGATTTCGTTGTTAACGACAATACTATACAAACAATAATTCAAAACTCAGAATAATGATTCGCTCAATGTTTATCGTTGCCCTTGGCGGCGCAGTGGGTTCTTCGCTGCGCATGGCTGTGTCGCGTCTTGTCGACACGTTCGCCGTGGGGCATTTCCCCTACCCCACCATGACCGTCAACGTCGTCGGCTGTCTGCTGATCGGCGTATTCTATGGACTGTCCATGCGCGGCTGTTTTGGCGGCGACAACATCAAGATGCTGCTCACGACGGGGTTCTGCGGCGGCTTCACCACGTTCAGCACCTTCTGCAACGAGAACCTCACGCTCCTTCGTAACGGCCATCCTATTACCGCCCTGCTGTATGCCGGGGCAAGCCTTGCCGTCGGACTCATGGCCGTGGCATTGGGCTATTGGCTTGCCGAACGGATATAATAACGAAACCGAAAACCATCTTTTTCATTCAAAAGCAGACAAATACGGATAAAAATTAGTAAGTTTGCATATTGAATGAGTAATAAAACGCCCCGTCTACACATTATATTATATAACAAACAATGAATACAAGACTATTCCACAAGGTCATAACACTCGCCTTGGCTGTTGCTGCCATGGCTGGCGTGACCTCTTGCAACGAGAAGAAATTCCACATCGACGGCACTATTACAGGAGCTGCCGACTCTACACTCTACTTCGAGAACATGAGTCTTGACGGCGCCGTGAAGATTGACTCCGCCAAGCTTTCCGAGGACGGTACGTTCGCCTTCGAAGGAACAGCGCCCACGGCTCCTGAGTTTTATCGTCTGCGCATAGCCGGACAGTTCATCAACATCGCCGTTGACTCCACCGAGACCATCAACATCAAGGCGCAATACCCGCAGATGGCTACGCAGTATGAGGTAAGCGGTTCGGAGGACTGCCAGCGCATAAAGGAACTGTCGCTCATGCAAAGCTCACTTCAGGCGCAGGTGAACGCCATCGCACGCAATCCGGAGCTTGGCGCGCAGGCTGTCGCTGACAGCGTTTCGCGCATCGTGGAGGCATATAAGACTCGTGTCAAGACTGAATATATCTTTAAGGCACCGATGAAGGCGTCGTCTTACTTCGCCCTCTTCCAGACCATCTACGCAGGTGGACAGCCCGTATTGCTCTTCAATCCGCGCACTTCGGAGCAGGACATCAAGGTGTTCGGCGCCGTGGCTACAAGCTGGGACACCTTCTATCCTAACGAGAAGCGTGGCGAAAACCTTCACAACATCGCCATTGAAGGCATGAAGGACGTGCGCTATCTGCGCTCGCAGCAGCAGGCTGAGGAGATTGAGGCAAGCAAAGTGAACACCAGCGGCATCCTCGACTTCACTCTTACCGACAACACTGGCGCAGCCCGTAGCCTCTCTTCACTTAAGGGCAACGTGGTGCTCCTCGACTTCCACCTCTTCGCTGACCAGAACTCAATGAAGCGCATCATGTCGCTCCGCGAGCTTTATAACAAGTATCACGCCCAGGGCTTCCAGATTTACCAGGTGGCTATCGACGGCGACGAACACTTCTGGAAGACACAGACAGCTGCCCTTCCCTGGATAAGCACACGTGTGGACGACAACACAAGCAGCGTTCTGCAGATGTATAACGTGCAGCAGGTGCCGACGTTCTTCCTCCTCAACCGCTCTTGCAATGTGGTGAAGCGTGACGCACAGATAAAGGATATAGACGCTGAAATCAAGGCTTTACTGTAATAAGAAAAACGACAATGACTAAGATTCGCATTATCAACCGCGGCTCACAGCAGCTGCCCGCATACGCCACCCCCCAGAGCGCAGGAATGGACTTGCGTGCCAACATAGAAGACCCCATCACTCTGCGTCCGTTAGAGCGTCGCATCGTGCCCACCGGACTCTACATTGCCCTCCCCGAGGGTTACGAGGCTCAGGTTCGCCCGCGCTCAGGTCTTGCCCTCAAGCACGGCATCACGGTGCTCAATTCTCCCGGTACCATCGATTCAGACTACCGCGGCGAGATTGGCGTACTGCTCATCAATCTCTCTGACACGCCCTTCGTGATCAACGCCGGTGAGCGTATCGCACAGATGGTGGTGGCCAGACATGAGCAAGCAGAGCTGATAGAAGTGGAAGAGCTCGACGATACTGAGCGCGGAGCTGGTGGATATGGTCACACCGGCGTGGAATAAACAGCAACAATGAACAAGACAATAAGAAAGATTTTCATTCTCGGGGCTGTCTGCCTTATGGCTATATGCCCCGCCATCGCTGCCCTTCACGGCAGCTTGTCAGACATGACAATTCTTCAGGACGAGACGACAGCGAAAACCGTTGCCGCCCCTGACTCGACGTGCTCTGACACTATATCGCCGGTTTCGCTCGACTCGCTATTGGCTTCCACATCGCTCTTCGACCGCATGTTCCTCGAAGCGGTGTGCCAACGCAACGCCGGCAACGACTCGTTGGCTTCACTGATACTTGACAGTTGCGCCAAGACGAAGGAGGATGCGGCTGAGATGTATTTCCTTAAGTCGAACATCTATTCCGATGCTGACAACGACTCGCTCGCCTTTATCTACATGAAGCGTGCCTCAAAGCTCCAGCCAGACAACGATACGTACAACGAGAGCGTGGCTAACACTTACATCAAGCAGGGCAAATACGACAAAGCCATACACGCTTTGGAGAAGTTCTACACCACTCACCGCGACCGCAGCGACTTGCTGAACGTTCTCCTTGCTCTCTATCTGCACGGCACGGACTATGACAAGGCGCTCTCTACGCTTGACCGCATGGACAAGGTGGACGGCAAGAGCGAGGACAACGACATCACTCGTCTGAGCATCTATGAACTGATAGGCGACACGAAGAGTTCGTACCGCACTCTGAAGAGCATTGTGGACGAACATCCTTTCGAGCCTAACTATATGGTTATGCTCGGCAACTGGCTCTATCAGAAAGGCCGCAAGAAGGAGGCTTACGGCTTCTTCCAGAAGGCCTTGAAGCTGGACAGCGAGAATGCTTTCACGCTTAACTCGCTCGCTGACTATTATAAAGGTACGGGCGACACGGCTGCCTCGGACAGCATCAAGCAGCGAATGCTCTTCAGCCCGAAGACGGACGCGGAGACAAGGGCAAAGATGCTTGTAGACTACGTGCTCAACAACCGCGACCGCACGGACCTCGACTCTACGGCTATGATTGCCATCATTGACCGCACGATGGCGGCAGCGCCACATGATGCCGACCTTTCCAACATCAAGGCTGTATATCTGGAGAAGATCGGCATGCCAGCCGACTCGGTTAACGCTGCTTTCATGCACACTTTGGAGGTGGCTCCCGATGACTTTACGGCCCGTTCGCAGCTCATTCAGCGCCTGTGGATGAAGTGGGACAAGGTGGAGAAGCTTGCTCTTCAGGGCACACAATATAACCCCGAGGAACCTACGTTCTTCTATTTTCTCGCCATAGCTCAGTTCCAGAAAGACCGTCTGCCCGAGAGCATCAAGACATTGCAGACTGGCATTAACGTGGCAGCGGCTGACAAAAACCCCAATTCCGGCCTTATCAGCGACATGTACGCCATGATCGGCGACTCATACATGAAGCTTGAAGAGGCTGACAAGGCGTTCGCCGCTTACGACAGTTGCCTGCAATGGAAGGACGACAACATCATGGCGCTCAACAATTACGCCTACTATCTCTCCGATAAAAACGGTGACCTGAAGAAAGCGGAGGCGATGAGCCGCAAGACGATAGAGGCAGAACCCACCAATTCCACTTATCTCGACACCTACGCATGGATTCTTTATCTCCTCGAAAGATATGACGAGGCAAAGGCTTACATCGACCGTGCGCTGGAGAACGACACCGATTCCGTGCCGAGCGCAGTGGTCATTGAGCACGCCGGCGACATCTACTGCAAGTCGGGCGACAAGGAACGCGCCGCTGAACTGTGGCAGAAGGCCATCGAATGTGGTGGCGACAAGGCCGTTCTGACACGCAAGATAAAGACCAAAAGCGTGGACGCAAAAAACTAAGCCTCACCTAAAGGAGGCTGACATCATGTAAACATACATATATAACAAGGTATAGACATTAAGGAAAAGGATAAATAAAGGAAATGAAGAGAATATTACCGATACTGTTCGTCGTTCTGTTCGCATCCTGTGCGGGCAAGAAGGCTGTTACCGAACAGACTGTTACGCCGACCACACAGACCGCAAAACCAAGCACAAAGCCCACCAAACACGTAGATAAAGAGCAGACGGAAATGCTCCGACGCATTGCCAATCAAGCGCTTACAACGAAGAACATTGTGGCAAGCGCAGACTTCCGCCTTGTCGGAGGTGGCAAGAATCTCAGTTGCGACGGCAAGATCAGCATGCGCCGCGACGAGGTTATACGCCTGCAACTGCTTCTCCCCATCATCCGCACAGAGATAGCTCGCATCGACTTCACGCCCGAATACGTGCTCCTCGTCGACCGTTATCACAAGGAATACATCAAGGCTTCGTACAAGGAAGTCAGCTTTCTTGCCGACAACGGCATCAGCTTCTACTCGCTCCAGTCGCTTTTCTGGAACGAACTGTTCCTCCCTGGCGAGAACCATATAACCGAACGACTGCTCGACCGCCTTACTTGCGAGTTGGCACAGATAAGCACCGACGTGCCTGTCAGGTATAAGAAGGGCAACATCAGCTACCTTTGGACTGCCAGCAAGGCTACCGCCAACATCAAGGCAGTGGACGTCAAGTACAGCAGCCAGCAGTATGGCACGTCCTCACTCCACTGGACTTACGACAATTTCCGTACCGTCGGAGGCAAGGCTTTCCCCCTTACACAGCAGTTTAACGTCACAATGGGCAGCGGAGCAAAGCAGAAGTCGGCACAGCTTACCGTCAAGATGAGCTCGCCTAAGACCGCTTCCGACTGGGATGCCAAGACGGAGGTGTCTGCCAAATACAAGAAGATAGAGGCGAAAGACATCCTCGGAAAGCTCCTTTCCATACAGTAAAGGCTACAACCACACTTACAAAACAAAGACATGAAGCATCTCATTATCACCATAATAGCAGCATTAATGCTCTGCATCCCGACTACGGCCACCACCAACGTAGCCGGCAATGAGCAGCAGCGCAAGACCTCTACAACGAAGAAGGCAACGCAGAAGAAGACTACCACCCATAAGACGGCACAGCGAAAGACTGTGCAGAAGGGAAAGACTGCGTCTGCAAAGAAGGGTAAGACTACGGCTAAGAAGAAGACCAATACAAGAAAAAAGAAGTCGTCCAAGGCACAATACAGCACCGAGGAGATTCGCGGACTGCAGTCGAAGCGCTATGCCATGCAGAAGGAGATAAAGAAGCAGGAGGCTGCGCTGCGTGCCAACCAGGCTGACGTGAAGCAGCGTCTCAGCGATCTTATGGTGATAAACAGCGAGATTGACCGTCATCAGCAGAACATTGACGGCATTCAGAAAGACATTCATCACATCAACGGCAACATCGGCATCCTCAATGCCCAGCTCAACACGCTGCAACAGCAGCTGCAGGAGCGCAAGGCAAGGTACGTGAAGTCGATGCGTTACCTTACCCGCAACCACACTTTGCAGGACCGTCTCATGTTTATCTTCTCCGCAAAGAACTTCGTACAGATGTATCGTCGTCTGCGCTTTGTACGCGAATATGCCTCTTGGCAGAAGACTCAGGGCGAGATGGTGAAGGCTAAGCAGGCGCAGGTGAACGACAAGCACCAGCAGCTGCAGCAGGTGAAGGGTCAGAAGAACAACATGCTCTATAAGGGCAAGCAGGAGCAGAAGGCTCTTGAAGGAAAGCAGCAGGAACAGCAGCAGGTGGTGACATCACTGCAGAAACAGCAGAAGACCATCAAGACCGTCATCGACAAGCAGCGCAAGGACGCCGCAGCCATAAACGCACAGATTGACCGACTCATTGCCATCGAGGTGGAGAAGGCTCGTGTGCGTGCCGCTGAGGAGGCGAAGCGCAAAGCAGCTGCAGAGGCTGCCGCCAAGAAACGCCGTGAGGAAGAGCTCGCACGCAAGAAGGCTGCAGCTGAAAAGGCTCGCCTTGAGAACGAGCGCCGTCTGCGCGAGGCAAGGGAAGCCGAGGCAAGAGCCAAGGCAGAAGCACGTGCTGCACAGGAAAGAGAGGCTGCCGCACGAGCCGAAGCACAGCGTCAGCGTGACGCAGAGGCAAAGGCACGCGCTCAGCAGCAAGCCAACGAAGCGGCAAGAGAAGCTGCCGAGAGAAAGGCAGCTGCCGAGCAAAGAGCACGTGAGGCGGAGGCTGAGCGTCAGGCTATGGAGCGCAAGGCCAAAGCCGACGAGCAACGCTCCACAAGAGAAATAGCCGAAGCGAAGAAGAACGTGGAGGAAAGCCGAAGCATGTCGTCAGTTGACCGCATGATGTCGGGCGGATTCGAGCAGAACAAGGGTCGTCTTCCGATGCCTATCACGGGTAGCGCACGCATCGTAAGCCACTACGGACAGAACTCCGTGGCAGGTCTTTCGGGCGTAACCATCGACAATAAGGGCATCAACATCATGGGACAACCGGGCTGTCAGGCACGCTCCATCCACGACGGCGAGGTGAGTGCAGTCTTCAATTACGGCGGTTCGTACGTGGTAATGGTAAGACACGGCGTCTACATCTCCGTATACTGCAATCTGAGTTCGGTAAGCGTACATAAGGGACAGCGCGTTTCCACACGCCAAGGACTGGGCACCGTAGGATCTGACCATATCCTTCAGTTCCAGCTTCGCAAGCTCCAGAGCCGCCTCAATCCTGAGGCATGGATTGGAAGATAAAGTATTGACGCGATCCTAATTAGGGTCCTCAATACTGTAAATCCATCTGTAGGCTTGGGTCCAGCGCCATACTGTAGTGCGCGAAATGTCCACTACATTATTTATCTGCGGACCCGTCAGTCCTATTCGCATAAGATAGCACACCTGTACCTGCTGCTCCGTCAGTCCTTCATTGCGCTGGAGCAGCAGGTCCTTGAAGTCGGGATGCAGGCTGTTGACGGCAGAAATCAGCTGTCGCCACTCCCCTGCCGAGAGCTTCTTCTTGCCCTCAGCCGACTTGCGCACAGCCGCAACGACGTCACCGGCAGCATCCTCCATCTCTGCCTGTTGCAGCATCTGCATAAGCGTCTCGCTCTGTCTCATCTTGTCAGCGAGGCGCTTCTTCATATCGGCGAGCAGTTGCTCATTACGTTGCAACTCCTCTCCTACGTTCATCAGATTGGTTTCGCGGTCGGCAAGGTCAGCCTTTACGTCCTCTATCATTCGCTCTTTACGCTTTGTCTCCTCTCGGATGTCAGACAGTTGGGTCTTCATCGAGTTGAGACGGTCGTTAAGGGCGAGTTGCATTTTCAGCGCCTTATTCTTCTTACGCATATATACCACCACGAACGTGAACGCCGCCACCATAGCGAACAGCGCCGCATACGCAGCGATATTCATATACAGCGCACGCTCCCGTTCGGTCTTGAGCACGCTTTCACGGTCGAGATGATACTGGTAGCGGTTGTTCACCGTGGCAGCACGCAACTGGTTCTGAGCAAGATCGAGCCTCTCCGTGAGTCTTACAAATTCCTTTCCGCACCAGTTGGCAGCCGCCACATCCCCCTTCTCCGTATACAGAAGGAAGAGAGCCTTAGCCGCATCATACATGCTATACTCGTCTTTCGATTCCTTCAGGATGGTCCGATAACACGCTATTGCGTCGTCCGTCATCCCCATAAGCCTGTAATATTCGCCCCTTGCATTGCATGCAAGCGCGTCGTTACGCCTTGGCAAAACCTTCTCCGTCAGTCCGAAACACTCCTGTGCCTTTTCCTTCCTGCCCGAATTGGCATAGCTATAGAGCAGCACATAAGGAATGTCGCCCTGCTGCAAGGCCCCGCTTTGCTTCACCTGACGCAGCACATCGTCAAAGCATTTCATCGCTTTCGGCTCGTTGTCCGTCGCAAGACACGCATTGCCGAGGTGCATCAGCGTGGTAACGGACAGACTGCGCAGCTCCAGCGACAAGGCATATTCCTTCTCTGCCATCGCCAAAGCGTTCTTATAGTCTTGCACATTGTAGAAGAGATAATAAAGGTTGGAGTAGGCATTGCGCATCAGCAGCGAGTCGGTACGGTCAGGGTCAGCCATGACGTCAATGGATTTCTGGAAGTAGTCGATGGCTCTCGGCGTGTCGTTAAGGTCGCGATAGACGCTGCCGGCATAGAAATAAGCCTCCTGACGGTCAGTATTATTGCCGTTCTCCTCGAAGTATTTCACGAGGTAAGCAATCATCTTGTCAGACATCGGCTTCACATCGTTCTTGTCATCGATGCGGATCTTCAGCAGGTCATACCTCATTCTCGTATACTCCGTCCCCGACTTCACCTCCACGGAGATGCTGTCCATCATCCTCGCTGCCACCTTCGTATCGGAGTCGCTAACGGTCCGTATCCTCTCCATCGTCTTCTGCATACTGCTTTCTCCACACGAAAAAAGCGAAAGAAGGAGGATGAATACCAATAATATGCGTGTCATAATAATGTTCAGTTAGATTTAAATGATAAAAAATACGAATACAAAAGTACAAATATTTTGTTATACAAACAAAAAGTTATATCTTTGTAAACATAATAACAAAACCTACCACTATGAAGAAATCCGTATGCTATATCTTATGCACCATAATGGCTCTCGCCTCCATCTCGGTTCCGCAGAGAGCAAGTGCTGACAGCAGACTGTTGGCTGACGTGGAGCAGACGCTTGTTGCAAGTTGCAACATCGGAATGGGTTATGCCATCAAGCCGGTGAAGAAGAATGTGGAAAGCAATATCATCACCACATTTACCGACTTTACCAGCGAGAGCGCTCCGTCCTCCAACATGGGTGAACATGCCGGCAAGAAGTGGTATGCTTCCCTGCTGCAGGGTTTCACAAAAATGATAATCAAGGTAATCCGATTCATACCGTCACAGTTCGACAAGCTTGTCATGCACCTCGTAAGGATGTAATCCTCTCTTATTGGTGCTTTGAATGTAATATTTAAGGCAGGGCTTTGACAAAAACCTTTATCCACAATCCGCTTATGTGCGCAAACCCTATCGGGTTTAAACAAAAGGCTTTACATTAGGTCTTACGAGAACAAGTTCTCGACAACCTAACGTAAAGCCTTTTATTTGTGCACAGCACGCGCCCATAAGCGGAAAAAACAAAGAAAACACAAACGGGTGTGCAACACCCGAATTCGGACGACGGGTGCCGTCCGATACCTTGTGTTTTGAAAGGTTTTCCGTTTGTGATTTTCGAGAGAGGCGACAGCCTCTCATTTCTTTATGGTATATATGGGCGTGAGAACTTGTTCTCATAAGACCATATATACCATAAAGAAATTGCCGAAGGCTCGAAAATAACAAACGGACTGTGGAGTCTGGTTTTTGTCAAAGCCCTGCCTTACGCGGCAATGTGCTGGTATGATATATATATATGATCAATCAAACACGAGGCATTTGAGGTTGGCCAGTATTACGACAACCAAGATTATCAGGATCTTTGTCTTTTCGCCCGGCAGTCCCTTTACACGTCCATAATATAGCGAATAGATGCCGGCTATGATGGCGAGGACAGAGAAGGGGATGGTGGTGGAGAAGGGATAGTCATGGTCGGTGATGGCGGAGAGAATGGCTCCCCACTGCATCATGACGGTGAAGTCAACTACATGCTGAAGGACGGTATACTCCTTCGATGCACCCTCCCTCTTCATTCTCTGCTTCACTTCCCACTGACTCAGCAGAGTGAACACGGCTATAAGGATAATCGTCTTTATCATAGTAACGGTGATTTATAGTTTGCTTACAAAGATAATAATTTTCCTTTGACAGGAAAACATAACTAAAAAAAACATGTTCTTCATGTCTTCTTGTCTAAAAAACATGTCTTCATGTCCGAAATGCAAATATCGTCTAAAGAGTAAAAACATGTTACAAAATAAAAATTGATTATAGAGTTCCGAATTGCTGTTTTTACGGTGTTTTTACGTACAAGCAGCACCCATACTTAACGATAGAGCCACTTTTACACTCCAATAGTGCCACTATTAGACTGTAAAAGAGGCTTTATTGCATGACAACAGTGGCTGTATTGGAGTGTAAAAGTGGAGCTATTGCAACAAAAAACGGCTCTTTTGAGAGTCTGATTTCATAGTGCTACGTCTGAGAACCGCATAACTCACTGTGTATAAACGCATTGTCTCCAAGTGCTCAAAACTCAAGAATTTCGCACCAAAGATTTTGTTGTGCGCTGAACTCATAGTATTGAGCATTAGGAATGCAAATATTGTGTCGGCAGAACCGCCGAAGAATTAGAAAAGGAACCGTTAGATGAGCAATTTTCTTACCCTTAGCACCCACATCCGTGTAAATCCGCGCAATCTGTGGGAGACTTCTACACACCATAGGATTATCGAGCACGGATGCCAACGATATCACGGATGAAGATTGAGAAGAGGTTCTCCCACAGATGCCACAGATTATCACAGATTTTTGATATCAGCACGCAACATCCGTGTGATGTTGATGATAACGGCTTTCTATTGTTACATTTGTTTCACACACCACCAGAAAGGTTGTTTTTCATTCATATCTACTACAAGCGTTATCCACTTTATTATCAACGTTTTATCCACTTGTAAAATAAATCTTTCATCCTTGAAACAACATGAAACAACAAAAGTTTTGCTGCGTCTTTCCGATGAACTAATTTTGCGGCAGAGAAAACAAATAACTAACAATTAAATACTGATCATTATGAGAAAGAACAGAGTATTAAATGTATTGTCATTCTGCATTTTCGCAGCTATAGCACTCGTGACAACCTCTTGCTCAAAGGACGACTACGAAGACGTATGGGAGGAGCAGCAGCATACAAGAAATACTGAGCAGGTCGGCGACATGACAAGATTCAGCAAGACAGTGGAGCCGCATATTTAATCGGCAATGCGTGAGAGATAATCAACAGTATTGGCTAACATAGGAGGTACGGTTTGAAGCCGTACCACTCAGCCTAAAACCAACAAAAAAGCAAATAAAATGAATATGGAATTAAGTCTTAAAGATAGAATCATCATAAAGGGATTCTTGGTATTTATAGCATTAGACACAGCTCTTGATCCCATTATTTACGGTTGGCCAGAAGAGATTGAGTTCAAATTCTTCATAGTATGCCTTATCGATCTCATAATCACGATAGTTTGGGCGATTAAAGCATTTAAGCGATCCAGAAGGTTATATAAGGAGAATGGCATCAGAATCCTTGCCAATGCGATATGCAACAGCAATAACGAATACATGATTGACGTAGCAATAGCTGTTCTGGGCCTCGCTACATGTTGGTACTATCATCAAGGTATAAGCTACATACTGTTACTGTACCTTGCAATATGCACAATAGCAAGATTCATCGAGCCATTGAAGGGAATGCTGAGAAGATAGCGGCAGCGGAGTAAAACATACAAAATCCAGCAACAATCATGAAACGCCTTTCCGTGTTTTGCCATTCCGTATGGCAGTTAATATACTTGTTATTAGCCTTAGAACCCATCTTGGGAATATACGATGGATATCTGTATTGTGCGTACTTATTGTGCCCGATTGGTGCTGGAATATTAGTCTGTCTTATATTAGGAGTGGACGGAATACAGAAAGTAATTATCAACGAAGGAAACGCGTGCCGTATCATCTATATCCTGATTATTGCAACTGGTATCATAATAAGTTATATATATCACTCCAACCTGCTAAAGGTTTGGTTGTTTATGACTGCTATGGAAATTGCGGATTGGATAATACAACGACGAAGATAATCTGTGGATAACACGGGGGCTTCTTGAAAGAGAAAATGAGAATAATATAATGTCGCCGCATAACACCGGACTGTCAGTCTGTCCGAGTTATGCGGCTTTTTTGCAGTTTAGCGATGAGTGTGCTATTGTAGGCAGGGCTTTGACAAAAACCATTATCCACAGTCCGCTTGTGTTTTGTATGTTTTTCCGATTATGGGCGCGTGCTGTGCACAAATAAAAGACTTTACATTAGGTTGTCGAGAACGGGTTCTCGTAGGACCTAATGTAAAGCCTTTTATTTAAATCCGATAGGATTTGCGCCCATAAGCGGACTGTGGAGTAAGGTTTTTGTCAAAGCCCTGCCTAACACAGCAACAACCCGATGATTTCCTATCTGCCGGCAATCCTGCTCAACAAATCGCATATTAATTATAGAATAATGCGTGAAACACTTGCCTACGTTACGAAAAATTCGTAACTTTGCATCGTTCAGTGGAATGAGGGGCTCCGAGAGAGCTCCTCATTTTTTATTCTAATAAATAATGTATGATAAGTAAAGACACCGTAAGAAGTATTGTTGAAGAGTGGCTTGACGGCAAGGAGTATTTCCTTGTTGACATCGAGATAAGCCCCGACGACCGCATCGTAGTAGAGATAGACCACGCTGACGGAGTGTGGATTGAAGACTGCGTTGCCCTGAGCCGTTACATCGAAGACCACCTCAGCCGCGACGAGGAAGACTACGAACTGGAGGTAGGATCCGCCGGACTGGGACAGCCCTTTAAGGTGCCGCAGCAATACCACTGCTTCGTAGGTAAGGACGTCGAGGTGCTCGACGCCGACGGAAAGAAATACAAGGGCGTTCTAAAGAGCGTCGACGGTGGCGACTTCACGGTGACCGTGGAGGAGAAGCAGAAAGTGGAAGGCAAGAAGAGACTGCAGCTCGTCAGCGTGGACCGCACCTTCCAGATGGACACAGTGAAATATACAAAATACTTAATAAATTTCAAATAAGCTATGGCAGCAAAAAAAGACGAGACAGTCAGCATGTTCGACTCCTTCAAGGAGTTCAAGGAAACCAAGAACATCGACCGCACGACACTCGTGAGCGTTCTGGAGGAGAGCTTCCGCAACGTTCTGGCAAAGATATTCGGCAGTGACGAAAACTTCGACGTGATCGTGAATCCCGACAAGGGCGACTTCGAGATCTATCGCAACCGCGTGGTTGTGGCAGACGGAGAGGTGGAGGACGAGAACAAGCAGATTTCACTGAAAGAGGCACGCAAGATTGAGGCGGACTATGAGGTCGGCGAGGACGTGTCTGAGAAGGTGGAATTCGCCAAGTTCGGACGCCGTGCCATCCTTAACCTCCGTCAGACTCTCGCATCCAAGATTCTTGAACTGGAGCACGACTCGCTCTACAACAAGTATAAGGACCGCGTGGGACAGGTTATCGCAGCCGAGGTTTATCAGGTGTGGAAGCGCGAGGTGCTCGTAGTGGACGACGAGAACAACGAGCTGATTCTCCCCAAGGCAGAGCAGATTCCGGGCGACGTTTATCGCAAGGGCGAAACCATCCGCGCCGTCATCGAGCGCGTCACCAACGACAACAACAACCCGAAGATTATCCTCTCACGTACCAGCTCTACCTTCCTGCAGCGTCTGCTCGAGGCTGAGGTGCCCGAGATCAACGACGGCGTCATCGCCATCCGCCGCATAGCACGTATGCCGGGAGAGCGTGCAAAGATAGCAGTGGAGAGCTTCGATGACCGCATCGACCCCGTCGGAGCATGCGTCGGTGTGAAGGGTAGCCGCGTTCACGGCATCGTCCGTGAGCTTTGCAACGAGAACATCGACGTAATCAACTACACCGGCAACACCAAGCTGTTCATACAGCGTGCACTCGCACCCGCCAAGGTTTCCACCATCAAGGTGGACGAGGAGAACCACAAGGCAGAGGTATACCTCAAGCCGGAGGAAGTGAGCCTCGCCATCGGACGCGGCGGTATGAACATCAAGCTCGCGTCAATGCTCACCGAGTATACCATCGACGTATTCCGTGAGGTAAGCGAAGAGGAGGCTGACGAGGACATCTACCTCGACGAGTTCTCTGACGAGATCGACCAGTGGGTTATCGATGCCATCAAGGGCATCGGACTGGACACCGCCAAGGCAGTGCTCGGAGCTCCCCGCGACATGCTCGTTGAGAAAGCCGACCTCGAGGAAGAGACCGTCGACAACGTGCTCAAGGTGCTGCGCGCCGAGTTCGAATAAGAATCGGCACAGCAAGATAAGGGAGTCTCAAAAACCAAGCAGTTTTTTGAAGCTCCCTTAGCGGGTATCATAAGGAGACGTGCGGAAGCCGCCTCCCTACACTAACAGATAATTATTATTAAAGCAAAAGAAAAGACGTTTAGAAGTAACGCCAGCCACGGAATGCGGCAGGCAAGAATAGACAGACGTTTTACTCTTTTACTTCTTTACTCTTTTACTTTTAAAACGACAAAACATGAGCATCAGGTTAAACAAAGCATTACGAGAGTTGAACATCGGACTCCAGACGGCAGTGGAGTTCCTCGAAAAGAGAAGCGAACTGGGAGAAGTGAAGGCTGAGCCGAGCTTCAAGCTGACCGACGCACAGTACGACGCACTGGTCGGAGCGTTCCAGCAGGACAAGGAGGTGCGCAATCAGGCCGAGAAGCTCTTGCAGAAGAAGCCGAAGGAGAAGAAAGGCAAGGACGAAAGCCGTGGTGCCGAGAAGAGTCACTCTTCGTCCACCCCGCAGCAATACAAGCCGCTGGGAAAGATCGACCTTGACAGCATAGGACGCAAACCAGCCGCACAGAAATCATCCCCCAAGACCGACAAGCCTGAGACTCACGCCAAGCCTCAGGTAAAGACTGCTGCCGTCAGTCAGAAGCCGTCGGAAGGCGACAGAAAGAAAGAAGCACCGGTGCAGGGCGCCTCAGCTCCTGCTGCCACAACTACAGCTAAAGAGAAAGCTGAAAACATACAAAATCAAAAGCCCGTGGTTCAGAAACAAGAGAACAAACAAGAAAACAAAGAGCCGAAGTCTGTAAACAATGCAGCGGCCGCCGAAGCAGCTACGACGCAGCCGGCAGACAACCAGAAGTCGGAAACCACGCTCTTCACCACCAAGAGCGAAAAGAAGATTATCAACACTCCGAAGGTGAACATCCTCGGAAAGATTGACCTCTCTACGCTCAACCAGAGCACCCGACCCAAGAAGAAATCGAAGGAAGAGAAGCGCAAGGAGCGCGAGAACAAGGCGCAGCAGCAGCGCGGCGGAAACGGAGCCGACAACAAGAAGAAGCGCGAACGCATCAACAAGGTGCGCGTGGACATCAACGCTGCATCCAACCAGCCCGGAGCAAACCAGGGCGGAAAGAACACCAACGCCGGAGGTAACGGCGGCGGAAGCGGAAAGAACAAGAAGAAGAACCGTAACCGCGGCCAGCAGAAGCCGGCTGAGGTAAGCGAAGAGGACGTAGCACGTCAGGTGAAGGAGACGCTCGCACGCCTTACCAACAAGCAGAGCCAGAACAAGAAGGGCGCAAAGTATCGTAAGGAGAAGCGTGAGGCTGCTCAGGAGAAGATAAATGAGGAGCGTCGCGAGGAGAAGAAGGAGAGCAAGACACTGAAGCTCACCGAGTTCGTGACAGTATCCGAGCTCGCTACGATGATGAACGTGTCTGTCAACCAGGTTATCGGCACACTTATGAGTGTCGGCATCATGGTGTCAATCAACCAGCGCCTCGACGCCGAGACCATCAACCTCGTAGCTGAGGAGTTCGGCTTCAAGACAGAATATGTCAGCGCAGAAGTGCAGGAAGCCATCACAGAGGTGGAGGACGACGAGAACGACCTCGTGCCGCGTGCACCAATCGTTACCGTAATGGGACACGTCGACCATGGTAAGACATCACTCCTCGACTATATCCGCAAGACCAACGTCATCGCCGGTGAGGCGGGCGGCATCACACAGCACATCGGTGCCTACAACGTACAGCTGGAGGACGGACGCAAGATTACGTTCCTTGATACTCCGGGTCATGAGGCGTTCACCGCCATGCGTGCCCGCGGTGCTCAGGTTACGGATATCGCCATCATCATCATCGCTGCCGACGACGCCGTGATGCCCACCACCAAGGAGGCCATCGCACACGCCCAGGCTGCCAACGTACCGATGGTGTTCGCCATCAACAAGATAGACAAGCCGGGAGCCAATCCCGACCGTGTACGCGAGGAACTCGCCAGCATGAACCTCCTCGTGGAGGAATGGGGCGGCAAGTATCAGTGTCAGGAGATCAGCGCCAAGAAGGGCGTGGGCATCAGCGAGCTGCTTGAGAAGGTATTGCTCGAGGCTGAAATGCTCGACCTCAAGGCCAACCCCAACCGCAAGGCTACGGGATCAATCATCGAGTCGTCACTCGACAAGGGTCGCGGCTACGTATCTACGGTGCTCGTAAGCAACGGTACGCTGCGCGTAGGCGACAACCTTATCGCCGGAACATCATGGGGCCGTATCAAGGCCATGTTCAATGAGCGTAACCAGCGCATCGAGAGCGCAAGACCCGCAGAGCCTGCCATCATCCTCGGCCTCAACGGAGCGCCGACCGCCGGCGACTCGTTCCACGTGCTCGAGACAGAGCAGGAGGCACGCGACATCGCCAACAAGCGTCTGCAGCTCCAGCGCGAGCAGGGTCTGCGTACCCAGAAGCGTCTTACGCTGTCTGACATCTCACACCGTATCGCTCTCGGATCGTTCAAGGAGCTTAACATCATCGTCAAGGGTGACACCGACGGTAGTATCGAGGCTCTCTCCGATTCGTTCATCAAGATGTCTACGGAGAAGATCAAGGTGGACGTCATCTACAAGGCAGTGGGTCAGATCTCGGAGAGCGACGTAACGCTCGCCGACGCTTCCGATGCCATCATCGTGGGCTTCCAGGTTCGTCCTTCGGCTGCCGCACGCAAGCTGGCTGAACAGGAAGGCGTGGAGATCAACACTTACTCTGTCATCTACGACGCCATCGACGACGTCAAGTCAGCCATGATCGGTATGCTCGACAAGGTGAAGAAGGAAGTGATTACCGGTCAGGTGGAGGTACGCGAGGTCTACAAGATCTCGAAGGTCGGCACTGTTGCCGGTGCGTACGTCACCGAGGGCAAGGTTCACCGTTCGGACAAGGCTCGTGTGGTTCGCGACGGTATCGTCGTTCACACAGCGGAGATTGCAGCCCTGAAGCGTTACAAGGACGACGTGAAGGAGGTGGCCGCCAACTTCGAGTGTGGTATCTCTCTCGTCAACTTCAACGACATCCAGCAGGGTGATATCCTCGAGACCTTCACCGAGATTGAGGTGAAGCAGACTCTCTAAGAGACAAAGAAATCATCAAAAATAAAGAAGGCTTTAATGCCGGTCAAGCGAGAACAGAATCTCAAAGGGCCAGCATTAAAGCCTTTTTTGTTAGGGCAGCCTACGACAAGATTACCATAAAAACGAGATATCTACTTTGTCAGCTCAAAAAGTTCTTGTATATTTGTGGGTGCTTTAAATTATCAGACATGAAGAAGAAAGAATCTCCCAATCATCTGCTGCCCCATTACTATACCGACCTCATAGAAGCAGGCTGCGACGAGGCTGGACGCGGTTGTCTGGCGGGCAGCGTGTATGCCGCCGCCGTCATCCTTCCACCCGACTATGACAATCCCGCCCTTAACGACTCGAAGAAGCTCAGCGAGAAGCGCCGTCGCGAGTTGCGCGACCAGATTGTACGCGACGCCGTGGCTTGGGCTATCGGCATCGTCACGCCGGAGGAGATAGACCGCATAAATATCCTCAATGCGAGTTTCCTTGCCATGCACCGCGCACTCGACCAGCTAAAAGTGCGTCCGCAAGCCATCATCGTGGACGGCAACCGGTTTACGCCCTACCAAGACCTCCCCTACACCACCATCGTAAAGGGTGACGGCAAGTATCAGTCTATCGCCGCTGCCAGCATCCTCGCCAAGACGTTCCGCGACGAATATATGGACAGCATAGCGGAGGAATGGCCCTTCTATGACTGGAAACGGAACAAGGGATATCCCACACGTGCCCACCGTGAAGGCATACAGAAGCACGGCACGTCGCCCTACCACCGCATGAGCTATAACCTTCTCGGCAGCACCCAACTGGAAATGAAGTTCGAGGACTGACCCACACCAACCCTACCCACCACTAACAAAACCTCCCCCACTAACCTTACATTATTATATTATGCGCATGGACAAATATGGCCGTGAGCTGGACCTAATACTCCTGCTCACGGACAATGCCAATTATACTACCCAACAGCTGGCTGACCGTCTTGGCATCACAAGACGTAACGTGTATTATTACCTCGATTATCTTCGCGACTGCGGATTTAATCTCATCAAGAGCGGCACGTGCTACCGCCTCGACCGCTCCTCATCGTTCTTCCGCCGACTTCACGAGAACATTGCGCTCTCCGAAGCGGAGGCTGACTATATATGCCGTAAACTGGACTTCACGGACAGCAAGGACTATACGGCGCAGTCGGTGAGGCAGAAGCTGACGCGCACCTTCAATCTCCCTAACCGCGCCAACCCAGACCTTGAGCGACGCGTGAACGCCAGCATAACAAAGCTGAAGGAGGCTATGGCAACACGTCAGATGGTGATGCTCCACGACTATTCGTCGCCACACAGCCACACCGTCTCTGACCGCATCGTCGAGCCTTACCTCTTCATGAACGACTGTCGCGACATCCGCTGCCACGAAATCCGCTCACACATAAACAAGACGTTCAAGCTTTCGAGGACGGGATGGGTGGAGATACTGGACGTGCCGTGGGCTTTCGAGGACCGCCACAAAGAGATTTACACCGACATCTTCATGTTCTCCGGCGAGACGCGCCACCGCATCGACCTCCGTCTGGGTCAGCTCTCGCACAATCTCCTCATAGAAGAATACCCTCAGTCCGAAGACTGCATCTCCAGCGACGGCGAAGACAAGTGGCTCTTCTCCGCTGACGTAGTGTCGTTCCTCGGCATTGGTCGCTTCGTCATCGGACTCTACGACGACATCGAGATATTAGGCTGCGAGGAATTTAAGGAGTATGTGAGGAAGAAGATAGAAGGAATGTGGAGAAGGAATAAAACGACAGACAGAAAAGACTCCTGTTAATATTATTTAACCATCACAACATAAACGTACAATATTCAAGCACAAACGTACTCAAGGAAGGATTAAACTGCAAAAACACTTATTTACAGAGGCTTGACATCACTAATCCGCATAAGAAAGAGAATTAAAAAACGCCAACAGAACAAACTAACGTATTATATTTTTTCATATCTTTGCAAGTATAAATAGAAAAAGAACATAGAAACTCTATAACATATACAAAACCACAATCTCTTAATTTACTTGATTATGAAAAAATTAATGTTCACAATGGTATTGACAATGTCTCTACCATTATCGCTCACATCCTGCAGCAACGATGACGACGAAGAAGGCGGTGGCAGTAATTCAAAGATAACACTCAAGGTGGACGGACAGTCAGCAAACTTCGGGTATGTATACTGGAACATAGACAGAGAACAGTCGCAGAACGGCAAGAACTACTACCAGCTGGAATTCTGGAGTTTCGACTTCTACAACAACAAGAGACCGAGCAAGATGTCGATGTTCTATTTAGGCTTCTACGCTGAGGGTAGCGAGAGCGTTCTGCCTACCGGAACATTCAACGACTACGACCTCTCCGGTGCATTAAACTTCTCGCTGAGCAACCCCGAAGGCCTCTATATTGAGGAAGACGAGAACAAAAGCGGCAACCTTGTCGTCACAAAGGATGGCGACAACTATACTGTAAGCATCGAGCCTCTCTACATATTGTCAGGAGAAGGCGACTTTGATACAGACGCAACCTCAACATTGACAACATTTAAGTATACTGGCAAGATACCAAAGGCTCCTAAGAAAAGCTGGGAAGACTAAAGATATAACCCATGCAAATATCACACAAAAGAGTAAAAACATGTTACAAAATAAAAAACGGTTTTAGAGATTTGTTTGGCTGTTTTTGTGGGATTTTGCTTCGATGTTGACCCCATAACATACAAGAAAAGCCTCTCTTACCTTCCAATACAGTCACTGTTGGAAGGCAAGAGAGGCTCTTTTGTATGACAATAGAGGCGGTATTGGAGTGGTAAAGTGGCTCTATAGCAACCCTATTGTGCTTGTTTTGCTTCGCCATTCATTGCACACGTTCTTTCTTAATCGCATAATTAGCTGTGCATCAGTATGCTATCGCTGCACGCTCAAAACTCAAGAATTTCGCACCAAGGATTTCTTAGTGCGCTGAACGAGGAGTATTGAGCGTTAGAAATGCAAATATTGTGTTCAGCAAAATCACCGATGAGTTGAGAACTTTTAGTTTTGAGTTTAGAAAATTCGGTGCAACGCACCGTCAAGTACTGCCTAAAACGAATAAAGCCCCGCAAGCTGTTGCTTGCGAGGCTTACTCTTTAGCGCTTCAAGATGGGCTTGAACCAACGACCCCCTGATTAACAGTCAGGTGCTCTAACCAACTGAGCTATTGAAGCGTTTGTTATGTTTTGCAATCTGCATCCGCTTGCCTTTCGCCTTGATGGCGCTTCAAGATGGGCTTGAACCAACGACCCCCTGATTAACAGTCAGGTGCTCTAACCAACTGAGCTATTGAAGCATTCTTGGCAGCTAAGCAATTCTTGTTGCTTGATTGCGGATGCAAAGGTATGAAGAAATTTTTAATCACAAAAACTTTTGCAATTTTTTTTTCAACTTTTCTCTTCTTTTTATTCACATTTGTGCCCAAAGCGACCAAAATAATAGAAAAAAAACAGGTTTTTATGGACGAATACTAACCGAAAGTAGTACTTTTGCATTAATATAGCAACTTACACATATATATTAACAGATACATTATACTTAACACATACATCATGCGCAAAATTCTTATTATCGCCCTGACGCTCCTCTCGCTGTCGATGACGGCGCAAAACAGCAGTGACCATAATTTCAAGGTGGCTAAGAACCTTGAGATTTTCAATGCAGCATACAAGAATCTGGACCTGCTTTACGTGGACTCCATTGACGCTGACGAGGTGGTGGGCACAGCCATCCGCTCCATGCTCCACTCGCTCGACCCCTACACGGAGTATTATCCGGAGGACAAGGCGGGCGAGTATAAGCAGATGCTCACGGGCAAGTATGCCGGCATCGGTGCCGTGATCAGCTACAGCTTCACACGCAAGCAGGTGGTAATCAACGAGCCTTACCAGGGTATGCCTGCCGCCAAGGCGGGACTGCGCAAGGGTGACATCATCCTCAGCATCGACGGCGAATCGATGGAAGGCAAGATGACACCGTACGTCTCAGACCACCTCAGAGGCGACGCCGGCACAACGATGGTGCTGAAGGTGTTGCGTCCTTCGACCGGCAAGAAGATGACGCTGAAGATTCAGCGCGAGGCTATACAGCTGCCTTACCTCCCCTACTACGGCGTGCAGAAGGACGGCGTGGGATATATCAACTACAACCAGTTTGTGGAAGGTAGCGCCAAGGACGTGCGTCGCGCCGTGCTCGACATGAAGAACAACGGCATGACTTCGCTCGTTCTGGACCTCCGTGGCAACGGCGGCGGATCGGTAAGCGAAGCCATCCAGATTCTGAATATGTTCCTCCCGAAGGGCAAGCATCTGCTCAGCATGAAGGGAAAGGTGAAGAACGCCAACAGCGAATACAAGACTACGGCTGAACCTATCGACACGGTTATGCCCATCGTGGTGCTCGTAAACGAGGGCACGGCGAGCGCCAGCGAGATTACGAGCGGTGCGCTGCAGGACCTCGACCGCGCCGTGGTGATGGGAACAAGAACGTACGGCAAGGGACTGGTGCAGGTGCCCAACGTGCCTCTGCCCTACGCAGGCAAGCTGAAGCTGACCACAGCAAAATACTATATCCCTTCGGGACGCTGCATCCAGGCACGCAAATACAAGCACACGGACAACGGATACGTGGCGCAGGAAGTGGCAGACTCGCTTACGCATGAATTCCGCACGGCACGCGGACGCATCGTTCGCGACGGCGGTGGCATCAAGCCTGACGTGGAAGTAAAGGCTGACTCGCTGCCCAACATAGCTTACTATCTGGAGCGTGCAGACACCACTGACGTGATGCTCAATTACGAAATAGACTATATGGCATCACATCCTACCGTGGCAAAGCCCGCCGACTTCGAGGTTTCGGAAGCAGACTACGAGGTATTCAAGCAGGCTGTGCTGAAGAGCGGATTCACGTACGACCAGATCAGCGAGAAGTATCTCAAGGACCTGGAGGACCTTGCACGCTTCGAAGGATATTACAATGATGCCAAGGACGAGTTTGAAGCGCTGAAGAAGAAGCTGAAGCACAACATAGAGAAAGACCTCGACTATGCCTACAACAAGAAAAAGCTGAAGGAGATATTAGCCGCGGACATCATGGCTGCATACTACTTTGAGGGTGGCATGATAGAAAATTCGCTGCGCTATGACAATCAGTACGCAGAGGCTGTGAAGCTGCTCACCGACAAGGAGCGTTACGAAAAGCTGCTCCAGCCCACTCCCGAAGAGGAGAAGACAGCAGCAGACAGCAAGAAGGACAGCAAGAAAGCTGCCGACAAGAAAACCACAGACAAAAACAAAGGAAAGTCAAAGAACAAGAAGAAGTAAGAACGAAGACATTAGAAATGGGGCGCAAAGAGCGCTAAACCACAAAAAATCTAAAATGTCTGTCATTTGTTCTTTAATCCCACTGAAAATGACTAACTTTGTCACATATTAAATTTTTTGATGTTATTTTAAACTTTAGATGAACGTAATTACAAAGACAGTATCATTGCCTGATGGCAGAACCATCAGCATTGAGACCGGGAAAGTGGCAAAGCAGACCGACGGAAGTGTTGTACTGCGTATGGGCAACACCGTACTTCTCGCCACTGTTTGTGCCGCAAAAGATGCAGTTCCCGGAACAGATTTCATGCCTTTGCAGGTGGACTACAAAGAGCAGTATTCAGCAGCAGGTCGCTTCCCTGGCGGCTTCACAAAGCGTGAGGGCAAGTCAGGCGACAACGAGATTCTTACATCTCGCCTCGTAGACCGTGTGCTCCGCCCGCTCTTCCCCTCTAACTATCACGCAGAGGTGTACGTGCAGATCATGCTCCTCAGCGCCGACGGCGTTGACCAGCCTGATGCTCTCGCAGGATTCGCAGCTTCAGCCGCTATGGCTTGTTCAGATATCCCCTTCGAATGCCCCATCTCTGAGGTGCGCGTAGCTCGCATCAACGGAGAATATGTTATCAACCCGACCTTCGAGCAGATGAAGGAGGCAGATATGGACATCATGGTTGGTGCTTCTGCCGAGAACATCATGATGGTGGAAGGCGAGATGAAGGAAGTTTCGGAGCAGGACATGATTGGTGCATTGAAGGCCGCTATGGCTGCCATCAAGCCGATGTGCGAACTCCAGACTGAGCTTTCTAAGGAACTCGGCACTGACGTTAAGCGTGAGTACTGCCACGAGGTTAACGACGAGGAGCTGCGCGAGCAGATCCGTAAGGAGACCTACGACAAGTGCTATGCTATCGCAGAGGCTGGCGACCACGACAAGAAGTCGCGCGAGGAAGCTTTCGATAAGATTCTCTCTGACTTCCAGGAGGCTTACGATGCTGCTCACACAGAGCTTACTCCCGAGGAGCTTGACGAGAAGCACGCAGAGATGGTACGCTACTACGCTGACGTTATGCGCGACTCAATGCGTCGTTGCATCCTCGACGAAGGCAAGCGTCTCGACGGTCGTAAGACCACTGACATCCGTCCTATCTGGTGCGAGGTTTCGCCGCTGCCTATGCCTCACGGAAGCGCAATCTTCACACGTGGCGAGACACAGAGCCTCTCTACATGTACTCTCGGTACCAAGATGGACGAGAAGCTCGTTGACGACGTGCTCGAGAAGGGCTACCAGCGCTTCCTCCTCCACTATAACTTCCCGCCGTTCTGTACTGGCGAGGCTAAGGCTCAGCGCGGTGTAGGCCGTCGTGAGATTGGTCACGGCCACTTGGCATGGCGCGGTCTGAAGGGTCAGATTCCTGAGGACTTCCCCTACACAGTACGTCTCGTAAGCCAGATTCTCGAGTCGAACGGTTCTTCATCAATGGCTACTGTATGTGCCGGCACTCTCGCCCTCATGGACGCTGGTGTTCCGATGAAGGCTCCCGTATCAGGTATCGCAATGGGTCTGATCAAGAATCCGGGCGAGGAGAAGTACGCAGTGCTTAGCGATATCCTCGGCGACGAGGACCACCTTGGCGATATGGACTTCAAGACCACTGGTACACCCAAGGGTCTTACAGCCACACAGATGGATATCAAGTGCGACGGTCTGAGCTTCGAGATTCTCGAGAAGGCCCTTATGCAGGCCAAAGCAGGTCGTGAGCACATCCTCAACTGCATGATGGAGACAATCTCTGAGCCGCGTGCCGAGATGAAGCCGCAGGTTCCGCGCATCATCCAGATTGAGATACCGAAGGAGTTTATCGGTGCCGTTATCGGCCCTGGTGGCAAGATCATCCAGCAGATGCAGGAAGATACCGGCGCTACCATCACCATCGACGAGGCAGACGGCGTAGGCAAGGTGCAGGTTTCTGCTCCTAACAAGGACGCCATCGACGCTGCTCTCGGCAAGATCAAGGCCATCGTTGCCATCCCTGAGGTTGGCGAGGTTTACGAGGGTACTGTTCGCTCTATCATGCCTTACGGCTGCTTCGTAGAGATCATGCCGGGCAAGGACGGACTGCTCCACATCTCAGAGATCGACTGGAAGCGTCTCGAGACCGTAGAGGAGGCTGGCATCAAGGAAGGCGACAAGATCAAGGTAAAGCTCATGGAGATTGATCCGAAGACCGGTAAGTATAAGCTCTCTCACCGCATCCTCCTCCCGAAGCCGGAAGGATATGTAGAGCGTGAGCGCCGCCCCCGTGGCGAGCGTGGTGAGCGCGGAGAGCGTCGTCCTCGTGGAGAGCGCGGAGAGCGCCGCGACGGACGCCGCGAAAACCGTGAGCGTCACGAGCCGAAGGACTTCAACGACTCACTCGACCACAACGGTGACATCTAATCAAAAGGAAACTGAACATAAATCAGTAATATAATTAAAAGAATCCCTGCATAGCAGTTTGAAAGAACTGCGATGCAGGGATTTTTTGTATTCGGAAGTATTAAAAAGAACAATACAGGGATTCTTTGCGTTCAGAATATTTTTTATAACTTTGCATTGCTAATTAAACAAACAGCTAAAACCTAAGATAGTTTTTAAGAAAATACAAACATAACATTACTTATACACACTATTAATCATGAAGAAAATCTTTACTCTTCTTTCATTGCTCGTCTTAACACTAACGGCAATGGCAACCACATTCACCGGCCACCGCATCGTGACCGTGGGTTATCTCGAACCCTCTGAGATGGACAACACCACCATCACCGTGACCGACAAGGGCAACGGCAAGTATGACGTGGTGTTCAACAACATCATCAACAAAGACGGCAGTTATGAGGACAACTACGGTACGTTCACTTTCACTGACCTTGACGGCGTAACAGCCAACGGTATCACCACCATTGAGGGCAAGCTTCTCACCGGTGCGGTTACGTCATCTGGCATGGGCATCTCATCTATCGGCGTGACAGACGTGTTCGTAAAGATGAACGACGAGAAGGCTTACGCCACTATGGACGGTCTCATCACGATGTTCTCACGCGACACACAGCTTAAGGTGGAGTTCGGCGAGGACGACTTCCCCGCTGCTTCCACAGATAAGGTGGTAGGCGAAGACGGATATCAGCCAGCCGGAAATGCTTTCGATTGGGACTTCGACATCGACCATTATGCAGAGAAGTTCGTAGCAGTGGTTGACCTTTCCACTTGCGCCGCTGACGCTGAGAACGAGAACGTGGCTTCCATCGGCACCGACATCAACGCCTGGTTCTCTAACGTAGCCAACGCCGGAAACATCCACATCTATTACACTCCCGCCACAAAGACTCTCACTTGCTGGTATATCTCATCCAATGCCTCATACGGAGCATGGAAGTATTCTAAGGAATTGACCGACATTGAGGGCGAGATAAACATCGACTTCTCTTATCAGTACGGTCTGCGCATCAACGGTCAGCAGGTGTTCGACGCCGGTCAGCTCATCAAGCTCTACTATCATAACACACTCCACTTCGGTAGCCAGGAGGGTTCTACACGTAGCAACGCTACATATAAGTCAGCCCGCGTGGTGAAGACTGCCTTCGAAGCAACCGACGCAACAGAGTATACAGCCCCGGCTAAGATGCTCCTTGACGGCAAGTACAGCCGCTTTGACGCTGCTCAGGTCAGCCTCCAAGCCACCGACTACGACGTTTACACCATCATCCTCAAGGATCTCTCGCACAACGGCAAGTATCTCGGTAGCCTCAAGTTCACAAACATCAAGGGCTACCTTGCAGAAGGTTCAGGCGACAACTCAAGCAGCTTCATCGTCATCAACGACACCACAGCCAACGCTGTTCTTGAGACAGCAGGCGAGTTGGCAAGCTCACTCGGACTCACTAAGGGTCAGGAAATCCGCGCAAGCATCAAGGATCTCTACGGTCAGACCACATTCCTTGCTGGCGACTTCACAATGCAGCTCGGCGACAAGGAGGCAGTATATTCATATTTCGTGGACACACCTGCCGTAAACGAATACACAAATACGCTCACCACAACATTCAGCTCGGAGGAGCAGAGCTATAATGACAAGGTGATGACTGTCACCAACTACGGTGACGGATTTGCCGATATCATGATAAGCAACGTACAGTTCAAGACCACCGGCGACGCCAATATGGGTAATCTTATCATCAAGGAAGTGCCCTATACAAAGCAGGGTGGCGACGTCGTCATCGACGCTAACGGCTTGGAGGCAACCTTCGAGAATTCGCCTTCTACAGCTATGACAATACTCGAAAACGTAAGCCTCAAGGGTACTATCGCCGGTGAAGAGCTTTACTTCGAGATTAACGGTATGGCTTTGAGCGACATGCCCGTAAGCCTTGTCTTCGGCAAGCCCATCACACCGGCTGTGGTCTACACGGGTACTATGAAGGTTACCAGAGGCGAGGACTACAAGGAGATTGAGTCAGCAACCATCACAGTACGTCCTAACGGCGACAACAAGTACACATTCTGCGTGCCTAACATCGGCGGCGAGGACGCCATCACATTCGTGGCTGACGGCGAGACCGACGAAAACGGCGTTACAACATACAGCGCTGAGAAGGCAGAATATGCTATGCAGCAGAGCGGATGGGAAGGCTATATCACTTACGTGACACTGACCAGAGCAAAGAGCCAGGGCGACAAATTCTACGGACGCTTCTTCTTCGACCTCGGCGGCTACGCAGAGAGCTATCCTTCTTACGGCGTAACTGTAGTGTTCGGCGAGAAGTTCACTCCTACCGGCATCGAAACAGCAACAGAAGACACCACCATCACCGACATCTACAGCGCTGACGGCGTACGCCAGAACCAGCTGCAGAAGGGTCTGAACATCGTGCGTCAGGCTAACGGCAAGACCACAAAGATAATCATCAAGTAAAGACAACAGCCTTTAATCAACAACTGACAATCCGTCAGTAACACATAAGAGAAATCCCTGCATCAGCAGTTTCGTCCAAGAACTGCGATGCAGGGATTTTTTATTATATAAGAATTACATTAATACAACAATCCGAAAGCCCATAACGGTATCACATTGGCGTACCCAGCCTCTATATCGTCCTTTACCACATAGCCATTCTCCACCTCCGCAATCTGCTTCTGTCCTTTCTTGCGTCCACCGATTTCGAAAGTCATGCCATCCACAAGGAAGTCAGAAACGGGCGAGCACATCACGTCACCCACCACTCGCATCTGATTCATAAAGAACGTCTCTCGCACATTACCGATATCTGCACGTTTGGGAGCAAGCACATAAATAAGATTGGTATTGTCCAGATAAACCTTCTCTATCTTGCCCAGACCGCGGATTCCACCCACAGCATCACGCAACTGCGCTATCATACCAGCCCGTTCCATATACATCAGATAGTCCTGTATATAATTACGGCTTATCCCAGTCACATCTGCAATTTTCTGCATCACGGGTTTGAACGGTACACTCTCAGCCACCACCATAAGCAACTGTTTCAGTTTTCTTCCTACCGAGACATTCGCATTCAGATACATAGGAATGTCGCTCTCCATCGTCTGCGCCACTACCTGCGCCAACTCAATGTCGAATGCCACATCCTTACCGAACGGATAATAGCCCCGTCGCAGATAGTCGTTAAACAAAGGAAGCGGATGCTCCAGTCCCGGTATTGCATAATCATGTCGCAAAAGATCTGCCATACTGACCACATCCATCTTTATGCCATGAAACAGGTGAAGGTATTCCCTAAACGAGAGGCCCTGCATCTCATATATGGGAATACGCCTACTAAGGTCAGCCATACCTTTGGTAATATCAAGAATGGACGATCCGGATATCACCAACTGCAAGTCTGAATAACTGTCAAATATCTGTTTTACCTCTGCCGACCACCCATCATACTTATGTATTTCGTCTATAAAAAGATGCTTACCACCCATTTTATAAAAGCTATCAGCCAAATCTATAAGAGTGTGCGACGCAAAATATAACTGGTCTGCCGACACATAAAGCGTGTCAGTTACGTTTAGATTCTGCTTGATATACTGTAAAAGCATGGTGGACTTACCCACGCCACGCGGACCTACCAACCCAAACGCACGTCCTTCCCAACCTATTTCATTGTATTTATACCTTATCAAGTCGGTTGGTACTTCACGATGTTTACGTCTGAAATATTCAAATAACTGTTCCATATTGTCTGTTTTTGCAAATATAGCTATTTTGCATCAAACCGATGCAGAAATCGGCAAAAACTGCATCAGATTCGTGCAATTTTCCTTAGAATCTGCACAAATCTGATGCAGTTTCCCTTTCCCTCTATGAAAGATTAGTAATTAAGAAGCCGTTATTCGTTGTTGTTTATTAACAAACAAATATAGTGATTGAAGTGTTGAGCACAAAGCCCCTATCGCAACAACATCACTGCGTGCCTTGGTAAAGAGCACAAAAAAAGCCGTAACATCTCCATTCGAGTGGTTACGGCAATACTATTCCAGCATACTCGGTAGCGAGGTGACTATGCGTCAGACCCTACGCTATCTGCATGCCCAGGTGGCATTCGTCATGGCAGCATTCATCACGTACGATTCGTTGCTCGTACATGTGGCTGTCTTTGTATGGTTCATTGTGACGCTTGTTATAGCAGCGCCTCACCATTCTCCGGACGATGAGTTATCTGACGCTCAAGGTAAGTGATGAGTCCCCAGCGCACGCTACGCAGTCCGAACTGCTCTGTATGGATGTCGTCGGGAGCCACCCACATGCACTCGGCGGCATCGTCAGATGCCTTCATCACGGTCTCGTCCTCCACCTCGCAGGTAAAGAACATGTCGAGAGTGTGGATGTCCATACCGCTGTAACGATAGACATTGGGGAGTGAGAAGAGATAGTTCACATCCTTTACCACAAGTCCAGTCTCCTCAAGAACCTCACGTCGCACTCCTTCCTCGGCTGTCTCGCCCGGCATGGCGAAGCCTCCAGGCAGGTCAAGCATGCCCTTTGCCGGCTCGTTCTTGCGGCGTTCTACGAGCAGTTCGCCCTTGGCGTTCTTGATGATAGCCACGTTGGCTGAACTTGCGTTCATGAAATACTCGAAACCACAGTTCTCACACTTCTTGCTTGTAGCTCCAGACTCTACAAAATGATGACTGCCACACTTCGGGCAGTACTCGAATTTCTCTAACGGATGCATCTGTTTAATTATTATTGAAACAATCTTTTCACATTAATCTTTCTTTCTTTTGCTCTTTTTAGAACGACTCAAGCCAAGCCTTCAGGTCGAGGAGCATCTCCACATGATACTTGAATGACGGCTTCATTCCCCAACCGTGTCCTCCCGAAGGATAGACAAATAGCGAGCCATGCACGTCATGACGATAAAGCTCCGAATAATAGTTGACGCCGTTCATCGGCTCCACCACACGGTCATCATCAGAAAGCAGAATGCAAGCCGGCGGCGTTACGCGTGTAACCTGCAGGTCTGAGCAATACTTCTGTTCCTCTTTCTTATGCGCATTTTTTCCAAGAAGGTTTTCGCGCGAACCTTGATGACAATATCCCTCCAACATTGTTATGACTGGATAGAAGAGTATCTGGAAGTTCGGTCTTGCGTCCGGCTTCGCCTGTGTCGCTATGGTAGAAGCCAAATGTCCGCCGGCAGAAAATCCCATTATTCCCAAATCGTCCGCATCAATATGCCATTGCTTAGCGTTACGGCGCACCGTGCGTATAGCCTCCTCAGCGTCGCTGACGGGCACTTTAGGATTGCCGTCCGGCATACGGTACTGCAATACGATGGCAGCGATGCCCATATTATTGAAGAACGGCGCCCAGTCATAGCCCTCATGCTGCATGGCAAGGTGCTCATAACCGCCACCCGGACAAATCACTACAGCCCTTCCCGTAGCCTTCTTGCTGTCCGGAAGATATACATGTATGCGTGCCGTGTCGGCATGTGCGTTCTTATAAGGAGCCTTAGCCTGCCAGATGTCCATCGAGAAATGGCGCTGCGCAAGAGCCGGAACCACTGCAAGGACCATCAACAGTAAGGCGAAAAGGGTTTTCAGGTTCTTCTTCATTATTATTTCTTGTTTATTGTTTTTACATTCTACGATTTCGTAGAATAATTGAAATCCTCAATCATTATTCTTAGAACATCTGGCTAACTCGCTTGATGCCTGCCACGAGAGTGTCTATTTCGTCCTTTGTATTGTATAGGGCGAAGGAGGCACGTACTACGCCGGGGACACCGAAGCGGTCCATTACGGGCTGGGCGCAGTGATGACCGGTGCGGACGGCGATGCCGAGACGGTCGAGAAGCGTACCCATGTCGAGATGGTGGATGTTGCCTACGAGGAAGGACACTACGGCGTCCTTGCCTTTTGTGGTGCCGAAGAAGCGCATGTCGGGAATCTCTGCCATGCGGTTCATGCAGTATTCGGTAAGTTCATGTTCGTGACGGGCGATGTTGTCCATGCCGAGAGCTGTTACGTAGTCGAGCGCTACGGCGAGTCCGTGCGTTGCCACGTAGTCCGGCGTGCCAGCCTCAAACTTGAACGGCAGCTTCTCAAAGGTGGTCTTCTCGAAGCTCACGCTCTCTATCATCTCGCCTCCACCCTGGTAAGGCGGCATACGATCAAGCCATTCCTCCTTGCCGTAAAGCACTCCGATGCCGGTCGGACCGTATATCTTGTGACCTGAGAAAGCGAAGAAGTCGCAGTCCATAGCCTGCACGTCCACAGCGAAGTGGGGCGTAGACTGCGCTCCGTCTATGAGGACGGGCACGCCATGGTCATGGGCAATGCGGACGATGTCGTTGACGGGATTTACCGTTCCGAGCGTATTGCTGACGTGGGCAACGCTGACGATGCGCGTCTTGTCAGAGAAGAGCTTCTCGTAAGCCTCCATGTCCAGCTTGCCGCTGTCGTCCATCGGGATGACCTTCAGAGCGATGCCGCGCTTTGCAGCCTGAAGCTGCCAGGGCACGATGTTGCTGTGGTGCTCCATCGCAGAGATGATTACCTCGTCGCCTTCACCCATGAAAGCCTCGCAGAACGACGACACCACCAGATTGATGCTCTCCGTCGTACCGCGTGTGAAGATTATCTCTTCCGTCTTGGGCGCGTTGATGAAGCGGCGCACCGTCTCGCGTGCTGCCTCATGAAGGTCGGTGGCACGCTGCGAGAGATAGTGCACGCCACGATGCACGTTGGCATTGGCGTTGAGATATTCGTCGCGCATGGCATCGAGCACGCAGAGCGGTTTCTGCGTGGTGGCGGCGTTGTCGAGATAGACAAGCGGACGGTCGTATACGGTGCGCGAGAGAATCGGGAAGTCGGCGCGGACTTTATTTATATCGTACATTTGCGTATTAGTTATTTATTTGCAGAGCTTGCAACCCTCACACTTTGTCAGTTCGCCGCGGAAGCGCTTCTCCACGAGATGATGGAGGCGGTCGCGCAGCGGCTCAAGGGTGATCTTGTCTATCACCTCTCCGATGAAGGCAAACTCAAGCAGGAGCTTTGCCTCCTTCTCGCTGATGCCACGCTGACGCATGTAGAAGAGAGCGGCGTCATTGAGCTGACCTACCGTCGATCCGTGCGAGCACTTCACGTCGTCGGCGTAAATCTCGAGCATCGGCTGCGTATACATACGTGCTGTCTTTGTGGCGCAAAGGTTCTGATTGACCTCCTCTGAGACGGTCTTCTGAGCGTCGTGGCGCACAAGCACACGACCCGCGAAAGCGCCCGTAGCCTTATCGTCGAGCACGTACTTATAAAGCTCGTGACTGGTGCAGTGGCTGACCTGATGGTCGATGAGAGTGTTGTTGTCTACGTGCTGTGACTTGTCTGCAATGACGCATCCGTTGCACCAGCACTCGGCACCCTCACCCTTGAGCTGCACGTCGAGGCGGTTGCGTGTTACGCCGTTGTGCAGGGTGATGACATTATGATTGAATCGTGAGTCGCGCTGCTGCTCCACATACACGTTCGACACGCGTGTGTTCTTGTAGTGTGTCTCCTCCATGCAGTAGAGTTCGAGCGAAGCGTTCTGTCCGACATACGCCTCTATCACCTGCGTGGCGAGGAAAGCGTGGTCGTCGGCTGCATGGTCGCAGAAGAGGAACTTGGCGTTGGCGCCCTGCTCCATCACGATGAGCACACGACGATTGACCATGAGGTCTACGTCGGAACGGAGGATGTTGATGATCTGCACCGTTCTGTCCACCACCACATTCTTCTCTACGTGAATGAGGAGTCCGTCCTGTGCCAGCATTGTGTTGAGAGCGGTGATGCCGTCATCATCGGTCTTAGCCAGCTTGGCGTAATGTTCTGCCACAAACTCAGGATGCTTCTTGGCATATTCCGAGAGCGATGTCACGGTGATGCCTTCGGGAAGGTTCTCCTTGGGCTGCAAGGCAGCGCGAAACTCGTCGTTGACGATGAAGTAAAGTGATGTGCTCATGTTCGGCACGTCGCAGCGGAACGCCTTGTACGGGTCTACCGGCACCTGTATGCGGTTGATGTTAAGTCCATAGTCAGGCTCGAAGAGCTTGTCCATGGAGGTGTATTTGTAACGCTCCACCTTTCGTGTCGGGAATCCCAAGCGCTCGAAATCGGCAAACGCAGCGTCGCGCACGGCGTTCATGACGTCGGCGCTGTGAGCGAAGATCTGATTGCGGCACTCGCGGTAGAGGTCGGTATATTGTTTTTCTGAAGCCATTATTCTTCTCCTATTTCTGCCTTAATCCAGTCGTATCCTCTCTGCTCTATCTCCTTTGCCAGCTCCGGTCCGGCGGTCTTTACGATGCGGCCCTTATAGAGAACGTGCACTACGTCGGGCTTTATCATGTCGAGGAGGCGCTCGTAGTGGGTGATTACGATGGCTGAGGTCTCGGCTGTGTGCATCTTGTTCACGCCGTCAGCCACGATGCGCATGGCGTCAACGTCCAGACCTGAGTCGGTCTCGTCGAGGATGGCGAGCTTCGGTTCGAGCATAGCCATCTGGAATATCTCGTTGCGCTTCTTCTCGCCGCCGGAGAATCCCTCGTTTACGGAGCGGCGTGTGAACTTGGAGTCGAGCTCCACAACCTTGCGCTTCTCGTTCATCAGCTTGAGGAACTCGCCAGCCTTCAGCTCGGGCAGTCCCTGATACTTGCGCTTCTCGTTGACGGCAGCCTTGAGGAAGTTGGTCATCGACACGCCCGGTATCTCCACGGGATACTGGAATGAGAGGAACAGACCTTCGTTGGCGCGGTCCTCTGGCTTCATCTCGATGAGGTTCTTGCCGTTAAACCATGCCTCGCCCTCTGTCACCTCATAGAGAGGATTGCCTGTGAGGACGGCGCTGAGCGTTGACTTTCCTGAACCGTTAGGTCCCATGATGGCGTGTATCTCGCCATCCTTGATTGTGAGGTTGATGCCTCGGAGTATTTCCTTGCCAGCAATGGTGGCGTGGAGGTTCTTAACTTCTAACATATCTTGGTTGTTTTTTCTGGGCCTCTTTGGGCCCTATTGGGCCTTACTAAGCCTTTTGGGGCCTATTTAAGCCTTTCTATACTATTTACTAACTACTTGCTATTAATAAGAATTGAGCACCTTGTTCAGGCTCGACTTGCGGCGTTCCTTCTTTGTTTCCGGTTTGGGATCGTCGTCAGGGTCATATATGCCGAGCGCCATATAGATCATGCGGAAGAGACTGTTGCCGTCTTCTGTAGTGAAGCGTAGGGGGAACGTCGCCTTCACGCCTATCTGTATGTTGTGGCGGTGCATGTCTGAGCGCATGCGGTATGCGGTCTGCTGTCCGCCGTATGTGGTGCTGACATTTGTCTTGCCATTAATGGCTAACGGGAAGCCGTACTGCAACTCCAACGCTAAGGAGGAGAAGATGTAGCAGTCGAAGCCTACCGTTGGGGCTACGCTCACACGCGGAGAGCTTATCTCGTAACGGCGCTCGTAGCTGTAGCCTCCTCCCGTGCTGCTCATGGTGTTCCTATCGTTGCTCTGACCTACGTTGGTGTAGGTCATGAGGGCGGCGTATGGCTGTATGACGCAAGCCGTGGAGAGCGGATAATAACGTGCGCCGAGCGCTATGTTGTGCATCGTGACGTCAACGTCGCTCCCGTACCATTCCATCGTCTCTGCATTATATCCGCCCACGACGGAGAAATGAGGATTACGAAGATAATACTCCACCATCACATTGCCCTCAGCCGAACCGAACGAGGCTGCCTTGTCAGCATACTGACCAGACTGCTCATTGACGGCTGTCGTCGGACAAGAGAGGTTCATGCCGGCGATGACAGCCCAACGGCGTGACGACGGCTCCTCGTCATTGGCGGCGGACAACGTCGCAGCGTTACCTGCAAAGAGCGCTATCGCAGAAAGAAGACCAAGCCTAAAACTCATAAATTCAAAATTCAAAATTCTCATTATCCTACCGTTCCCTCAAGTGACACGCTAAGCAGCTTCTGCGCCTCTACGGCGAACTCCATCGGGAGCTTGTTGAGCACGTCCTTGGCATATCCGTTAACGATAAGTCCGACGGCCTGTTCGGTGGGGATGCCACGCTGGTTGCAGTAGAAGAGCTGGTCTTCGGATATCTTTGAGGTTGTTGCCTCATGCTCCACGACAGCCGTGTCGTTGTGGATGTCCATGTAAGGGAAGGTGTGGGCACCGCATTCCGAACCGAGCAGGAGCGAGTCGCATGACGAGTAGTTGCGTGCGTTGTCGGCATTGCTTGTGGCACGGACGAGTCCGCGATACGAGTTCTGGCTGTGTCCGGCAGAGATACCCTTCGATATGATTGTCGACTTGGTGTTCTTGCCCATGTGTATCATCTTCGTGCCGGTGTCTGCCTCCTGGTAGTTGTTGGTGACAGCAACAGAATAGAACTCAGCCTGCGAGCCGTCGCCACGCAGAACGCATGACGGATATTTCCATGTGATGGCTGATCCTGTCTCCACCTGTGTCCACGACAGCTTTGAGTTGACACCGCGCAGGTCGCCGCGCTTTGTGACGAGATTGAGCACACCGCCCTTTCCTTTCTCGTCGCCCGGATACCAGTTCTGCACGGTAGAGTATTTCACCTCTGCGTTGTCCTTTACGACAATCTCCACGATGGCAGCATGCAGCTGGTTCTCGTCGCGCATCGGTGCTGTGCAACCCTCCAGGTAGCTGACGTAAGCGTCGTCGTCGGCAATGATAAGCGTACGCTCAAACTGTCCCGTGTTGCGTGCGTTGATGCGGAAGTAGGAGCTAAGCTCCATCGGGCAGCGCACGCCCTTGGGGATGTATACGAACGAGCCGTCAGAGAAGACGGCGCTGTTAAGGGCAGCGAAGAAATTGTCCTGATAAGGCACCACGCTTCCCAAGTATTCCTTCACGAGGTCGGGATGGTCCTTTATGGCATCGCCGATGGAGCAGAATATCACACCCTTCTCGGCAAGGTGCTGCTTGAAGGTGGTCTTCACGGACACGGAGTCCATGATGGCGTCCACAGCCACACCGCTCAACGCTAAGCGTTCCTCAAGTGGGATGCCGAGCTTGTCGAACGTCTTCATCAGCTCAGGGTCGATCTCCTTCTTCTCTTCAGAGGGCTTCTTCGCCAGCGGGTCAGCGTAATACGAAATGGCTTGATAGTCGATTTCGGGCAAGTGAACGTGTCCCCATGTCGGCTGCTCCATCTTCTGCCAGTGGCGGAACGCCTTGAGGCGGAATTCGAGCATCCATTCCGGCTCTCCCTTCTTGCTGGAGATAAGCCTTACGATGTCCTCGTTGAGTCCTTTCTCTATGATGTCAGTATGCACGTCGGTGGTGAATCCGTACTCGTATTTCTGTTCTGCCACCTGGCGCACAAACGCATTTTTTGTATCTTTATTTTCCATTTTTCTGTTTATTTCGGCGGGGTCAGCCTGAGTGGAACGGACGCAATACGCCCATATTCTTTTCAAAATGCAAATTTACTGATTTTGTAATGATTATGCGAAGGATTTGTATAATTTTAATAAATGAACTTGCTAAAGTTCAGGCAAGTAGATTAAGTGAACAATTCAAAATCGCAGGCGAAGCCAAGAACAATTCAAAATTCAAAACTCAAAATTCCTAATTCTTTGGCGGTTCGCCAAAGACAATATTTGCATTCCTGACGCTCAATACTGCGAGTTGAACGCACAACGAAATCTTTGGTGCGAAAATCTCGAGTTTTGAGCGTTTGAAGACAATATATTCATACACAGCATGTTATGAGGATATATGACGAAGCGCTATGAAATCAGGCTCGCAAACGAGCCGTTTTTTGCTGCAATAGAGCCACTTTTACACTCCAATACTGCCACTATTGTCATGCAATAAAGCCTCTTTCACAGTCTGATAGTGGCACTTTCAGAGTGTAAAAGAGGCTTTATCGTCAAGCACGGGTGCTGCCTGTACGGCAAAACACCGTAAAAACAGCAATCCGGAACTCCAGAATCAATTTTTATTTTGTAACAGTTTTTTACTCTTTGTACGATATTTGCATCCTTGGTTTTTACTTGTTTTTATCTAAGCCCTGCCTAACACAGTTACCTCACAGATACGGTGAGACACTCCTAACCAATTATTTATCCTTGTAAATAACATTGTTGGCTCCGCTCGTAATCTTCAGAGCCTCAGGATGTTCCTTTATGAAGGAGTCGATATGGCGGACGCGCTTGCTCTCGAGAATTTCGTCCACGGCGATGAGGATGCCTGTCTCCTCCACGTCGCCGAAACCGTAGTTGATGGCGGTACCGAAGAGCTTCATTGTGGGCGAGAGCGACATGTATGCGTTGACGAGCGGCGGGATGTTGTAGCCGAGGGCACGAATCTCGCGGTTGAGGATGAGATAGTCCTTCTTGAAGTCGTCCTCGCAGAAGAGCTGGCGCAGCTCCTCCTCATGCGTCTCTATCTTGAGCGGCTTGAGCGGGACGATAAGGTTGTCCTTGTCGTCGAAGTGCTTCTTGAGGAAATACAGAATCATGTCGCGTCCACGGCGGATATACGAAGGATACATCGTCATCTTGCCGAAGAAATACTTGACGTTAGGCTGGATGACGGTGAGCGCTCCGAGCCCGTCCCAGAGGTTGTCAAGGGCGAAAAGGCTCTTGGTTCCACGGCGCGTGCTCTGATACTCGAGCGTCACGAAAGAACGTCCGAGCTCCACGGTGTACGGCATATAGTCGCGCAGAAACTTGTCTGAGAAATGAAACATGTGACTGGTGGCCAGCAATGGCTGACCGTTCTCGTCTAACTGCCAGTCGGAGCCAAGCAGGTAGCGATAGCCGCCTATTATCTCCTCCGCCTCGGGATTCCACACGATGAGCTGCTTGTAGCAGTTCTCACAGGTGTCATACTCGTCGATGTCCATCGACTTGCCTGTGCCTCCGCCCGCCTCGCGGAACGCTATTTCGCGAAGTCGGCCTATCTCGCGCATCACGTTGGGCGCGTTATGGGCTGTGATTATGTAAATCTCGTTATGGCTCTTGTTGGTCATACGAAGCTGGCGCTCAGGTGTCAGCTCACTCTTGAGAATCTCCTTGCTAACGGGTTGGATTATTGGCTCTTCCATTATCTCTCTTATTCTTCTATGTATGTGTGTCTTTCCGGCAGTCTGTATGGCTATTTTCCGGAACGGCTGTTCATTATCTTTATTTGGTGGGGTGTGTCGTGTGCGTGTCGGCGTTAAGCTCCGCCTCCATTGGTCTTGGGCAGGTCGTATACGATGTCCTCCACGTATACAGCCCACTGTGCCGGCGTGCGGCTGCGGTCGAAGGTCTGCCACGGGATGGGCTTGCCGATGTCTATGCGGAAGTGCTTGCCCACGTTCCTGTACATCTCATCCACGAGGAACAGCATGGCAAGATTGAACGGCAGGAAGCGGTCGCTGAACTTGGCGATGCGATAGAAGCGCTTCGAGTTGGTGCCGCTGAAATGAATGGGCACCACATCGCGCTGAAACTCAACGCTCTTCGTTATGAACGTCTTCTTCCATGGGATGTCATGTATTGACCCGTCCTTCTGCTTTCGGCTGTTGAGTCCGGCGGGGAACATCAGCATGTGATTGTCGCTCTTGAATCCCGCCTCCACCATAAGTGGGAAGTTACGTCCGTTGCGTCCCGTCTTGTTGATGCCGATGCAGACGGGGGCGAGTCCGGGGAGATTCATCAGCAGGTCGTTAACCAGATAGCGGAAGCGTCCGTCGTAGTGTCGTCCGATGACGGCTCCGAGAGCCACGCCGTCCTGACCACCAAGCGGATGGTTGGAGACGAAGGTGTAAAGCTTTCCGTCGTCAGCGGCTGGCAGGTTCTCCTTGCCCACAATCTCAATGTCCATCTTCAGGTAGCGCACGCACGCCTCAAGCCATTCCACCCCGCTGAGGTGACGGCTTTCCCATATAAACTTATTGACCTGATCCTGATGGATAAGGCGTTTAAGCCACGACACTAAGAAGCGCGGCACGTAACGAGCGCGGCGCCCCATCTTGTCGGAAAGAATGCGGTCTATGTCGATTGTGTGTTCTGTTATCTCACCCATTATTTTTGCACGTAGATAATTATTTCAGTGCAAAAATAACATATCTTTTTCAGATACACTCACTTTAACACAAGAAATGTGCCTTTTTAATAAAAATGATAATAAAAATTAATTCCATGTGGGCTTTTTTATGTACCTTTACACCCAAATACGCATATATAATGTATAAGGAGATAAAGACTGCTGAAACCTACCACGTGCCCGTACTGCTGGACGAAAGCGTAGGTGGACTGAACATAAAGAAGGGTGGCATATACGTGGACGTCACCTTTGGTGGCGGAGGACACTCACGTGAGATTCTCTCACGGCTGGACCCTACGGCAAGACTATTCAGCTTCGACCAGGACGCAGACGCCGAAAGCAACATCGGCGAGCCGGACGACAGATTTACGTTCGTCAGAAGCAACTTCAGATACCTCAAGAACTGGATGAGATATTACGGCATTGACCATATCGACGGACTGCTTGCCGATCTGGGCGTGTCGTCACATCATTTCGACGATGCAGAACGAGGATTCTCGTTCCGCTTTGACGCGCCCCTTGACATGCGCATGAACAAGCGTGCAGGCAAGACGGCAGCGGACATTCTCAACACTTACGACGAACAACAGTTAGCTGACGTACTCTATATATACGGCGAGCTGAAGAACTCGCGACGCATAGCTGCTGCCGTGGCAAAGGCACGCAGCCAAGCCGAACTGAAGACCACCAACGACCTGCTCAAGGCGGTGGAGCCGCTCTTCAGACGCGAACGCGAGAAGAAGGACATGGCGAAGATGTTCCAGGCACTCCGAATAGAGGTGAACCACGAGATGGACGCCCTCAAGGAGATGCTGCATGCAGCTACGGAACTGCTCGCCGAGGGCGGCAGACTGTCCGTAATAACCTACCACTCGCTGGAGGACCGCATCGTGAAGAACGTCATGAAGGCGGGCAACCCGGAAGGGAAGGTGGTGCAGGACTTCTTCGGACGTGTGGAGACGCCCTTCAAGCTGGTAAACAACAAGGTGATCCTGCCTTCCGACGACGAACAGCAGCGCAATCCGCGAAGCCGAAGCGCAAAGCTCCGCATAGCGGAAAAGAAATAAGCCGAAAGGCATACCAAACCAACAATACACGACAAGCACAAGTATGAGACCCCAGGACGACACTGAAATAAAAGACGACAATACGGAGAAGGACACCCGGCAGACGGAGGACGACACCGTCTCGCTGCGAACCATCATACGCGAACGTGCCCTTGAGGACGACGTGACACCGACGAAGAACATCACGTTCAAGAAAATCATCGGCGGCGACTTTCTCAACAACAAGTTCCTCAGAAAACAGATATGGCTGATTCTGCTCATCACCGCATTCCTTATCGTATATATATCAAACCGATATAAATGCCAACAGTCGCTCATACGCATCAACGAGCTGAAGAAAGAACTGAAGGACGCCAAGTACAGAGCTCTCTCAAGCAGCAGCGAACTGACGCAGAAGACAAGGGAGAGCAAAGTGCTCGACATGCTGCGCGAAAGCAAGGACAGCACCCTGCACATACCCACACAGCCGCCATACATCGTGACTGTCAAGGAAGAGCCGCAGCAGTAAGAACAAACTGAGACAAGAAACACTGAAAGAGATATGAGTTTATTCAATGATAAGAAATCAATGCCGCGATATAGCGCCATTGCCATCGTCATAGCGTTCATTGCGCTGATAGTGCAGGCAAAGACGCTGTATATCATGACCGTAGAGCGCGATTTCTGGACGCAGGTGGGCAACCGGGTAAAGAAGGACAGCATTACCACAAGGCCAGTCAGAGGAAACATCCTCAGCTGCGACGGACAACTCATGGCTTCATCGCTGCCTAACTTCAAGCTTTACGTAGACTTCAACGCCATACACAACGCCAAGAACGACTCGCTATTCGAGGTGAAACTCGACTCCATCGCCAACGGACTGAGCGCCATCTTCCCCGAGAAGTCGGCGGAGGAATTCAAGAAGCATCTCATGGAGGGCTACGAGAAGCGACACACCAACTGGGCTATATGGAAAAAAAGAGTGAGCTACAGCACGATGTGCGAGGTGAGAAGCCTGCCCATCTTCCGACTAAACCCTAACAAGGGCGGATTCAAGGCCGACTCGTACGAAGCACGACAGAGACCATACGGCTCGCTCGCAAAGCGTACCATCGGTTCGTTGTTCGGCGAGAAAGACTCGGCGGTGTGCGGACTGGAGCTATATTACGACTCGCTGCTAAGAGGCGAGACCGGCATCCGACACGTGCGTAAGGTGCTAAACAGATACCTGCCCATCGACGACACGCCGCCGACAAACGGATATGACATCATCACCACCATAGACGTGTCGATGCAGGATCTGGCAGAAAGAGCGCTGCTCAAGGAGCTTAACAAGATAAACGGTAACGTGGGCGTCGCCATCGTCATGGAAGTGGCTACGGGAGACGTCAAGGCTATGGTAAACCTTCAGAAGATGCCGAGCGGACAGTACGCAGAGGCACAGAACCATGCCGTGAGCGACTTGCTCGAACCGGGTTCGGTGTTTAAGACGGCGTCCATAATGGTGGCGCTGGAGGACGGCGTAGTGGACACGACGTACCGTGTGGACACGGGATGCGGAGTGTGGCCGATGTACAAGCGAGAGATGAAAGACCACAACTGGAGACGCGGAGGATACGGCATGCTGACGCTGCCGCAGACGCTGTGGGTGAGCTCCAACATCGGTGTGAGCCGAATCATTGACGACCACTATCATAACAACCCCGAGAAATTCGTCAAGGGCATATATCGTCTCGGACTCGCCGACGACCTTAAGATACCGCTCGGCGCTGCCAAGCCACGCATCCGTATGCCGAAGAAGGACAAGACGGGCAGACAATGGCTGAACTGGAGCGACACGGCGCTGCCGTGGATGAGCATCGGCTACGAGACGCAGGTGCCGCCAATCTCAACGCTCACCTTCTATAACGCCATAGCCAACGGAGGCAAGATGATGCAGCCACGATTCGTAAAGGAGATACGCGACAATGAAGGCATGGTGAAGGAATTTCCGCCAGTGGTGCTCAAAGAACGTATCGCCAAGGAAAGCACCATAAAGAAGATAACCACCATCCTTGAGCAGGTGGTGCGTCTGGGCTTGGGAAAGAAAGCCGGATCGACGTCGTTCCTCGTGGCAGGAAAGACAGGTACGGCACAGATATCGAAGGGTGCAGCCGGATATAAGAGCGGACAGATGAACTATCTGCTTTCGTTCGCCGGATTCTTCCCTGCTTACCAGCCCATGTACAGCTGCATAGTCTGCATACAGAAGTCGGGTCTGCCGGCTTCGGGAGGAGGCATGAGCGGCGTGGTGTTCCACGAAATCTCGGAGGGCATCATGGCACAGACCAACAAGCTGAAGCTGGATGCCACAGACGCACGCGACGGCAACTCCATACTCATACCTGATGTGAAGGACGGCAACATCCTCGCTGCCGACTACGTGCTCTCGCAGATAGGACTGAAGCCAAGGGCTGACTGGGACGGCGACTATATGCACGGCAATCCCATCTGGGGACGCGCCGACAACAACGGACACAACGTGACGTTCACCAAGGAGGACATGACACAGAAGGACGTCATGCCCGACGTACACGGAATGGGCGCACGCGACGCCGTCTTCATCATAGAGAAAAAGGGCATGAAGGTGAAGCTCCAAGGCCGCGGCAAGGTGGTGGAGCAAAGCATCGGTGCCGGAGAAAAGATAAAGAAAGGAATGACCTGTTCACTTAGATTGGCATAAAGATTGCCGACCGACGGGATATGACAATAAAACAAACATAAAGAAATATGAAACTGAAAGAACTGTTCAAGGACATCACCATAAAGGCCGTAAAGGGCAACGATGATGTGGAAATCACGGGAGTGAACATCGACTCACGTCGCATCAAGGAGGGTCACCTCTTCGTTGCCATGAAGGGCACACAAGTAGACGGACACAAATTCATACCGAAGGCCATAGAGCTCGGTGCCAAGGCTGTGCTCTGCGAGGACATGCCGGAGGAGACTGTAGAGGGCGTATGCTACGTGCAGGTGGACTCTACGGAGGATGTCGTAGGTCAGGTGGCTACAACTTTCTACGGCGACCCGTCAAGAAAGCTGAAGCTCGTGGGCGTGACCGGAACAAACGGAAAGACCACCATCGCCACCTTATTATATAATATGTTCACGAAGCTCGGACACAAGTGCGGTCTGCTCTCAACGGTCTGCAACTATATCGTCGACGAGCAGATTCCGGCTGACCACACCACTCCGGACCCCATAGAGCTGAACATGCTGCTCGACAAGATGGTGAAGGCGGGATGCGAGTACGCTTTCATGGAGTGTTCGTCGCACGCCATCGCACAGAAGCGTATCGGAGGACTGAGCTTCGCAGGAGGCATATTCACCAACCTCACACGCGACCACCTCGACTATCACAAGACTTTCGAGAACTATCGCAACGCTAAGAAGGCTTTCTTCGACGGTCTGCCCAAGACAGCTTTCGCCATAACCAACGCCGACGACAAGAACGGCATGGTGATGGTGCAGAACACAAAGGCTCAGGTGAAGACTTATTCTACACGCGCCACAGCCGACTTTAAGGCACGCATCATCGAGTGCCACTTCGAGGGAATGTACCTTGAGATGGACGGCCATGAGGTTGGTGTACAGTTCATTGGCAAGTTCAATGTCAGCAATCTGCTCGCTGTATACGGCGCTGCCGTTATGCTCGGAGCCAACAAGGAGGACGTGCTCGTGGCTATGAGCACGCTTCACAGCGTGAGCGGACGTCTGGAACCGATACAGTCACCGGAAGGCTACACGGCTGTAGTGGACTATGCCCACACTCCCGATGCTCTGGAGAACGTGCTCAACGCCATCCATGAGGTGCTCAACGGCAAGGGACACGTCATCACAGTATGCGGAGCAGGCGGCAACCGCGACAAGGGCAAGCGTCCGCTCATGGCGCAGGAGGCTGTACGTCAGAGCGACCGCGTGATAATCACCAGCGACAACCCACGCTTCGAGGAGCCGCAGGACATCATCAACGACATGGTGGCAGGACTCAACGCCCAACAGATGAAGAAGGTGATAACCATCACTGACCGACGCGAAGCCATCAAGGCTGCCTGCATGATGGCAGAGAAGGGCGACGTTATCCTCATCGCTGGGAAGGGACACGAGACCTATCAGGAGGTAAAGGGCGTGAAGCACCACTTCGACGACCATGAGGTGGTACGCCAGTGCTTTTAAGTTGTAACGGCTTGCCACAACAACTCAAAATTCAAAATTCAAAATTCAAGACATGTTATACTATCTTTTCCGCTTCCTTGAGCAATACGGCATCAGCGGTGCCCACATGTGGGGATACATCTCGTTCCGCTCGCTGCTGGCTCTGATTCTCTCGCTCGTAATCTCGGCATGGTTCGGCGAGAAATTCATCAAATATCTCAAGAGCAAGCAAATAACCGAAACACAACGCGACGCAAGCATCGACCCGTTCGGCGTGAAGAAGATCGGCGTACCGTCAATGGGCGGCATCATCATCATCGTCTCCATTCTCGTCCCAGTGCTACTGCTCGGACGACTCCGCAATATCTACCTCATACTGATGATCGTAACGACAGTATGGTTGGGATTCCTCGGAGGAATGGACGACTTCATCAAGATATTCAAGCACGACAAGGAAGGTCTGAAGGGCAGATACAAGATTGTCGGACAGTTAGGTATCGGACTTATCGTGGGACTGGTGCTTTGGTCGTCGCCCGACGTAAAGATGAACGAGAACCTCACGTACGTCAAGCAAGGCAACGAAGTGGTGGTGAAGCATCAGACGGAAGCGCATAAGTCGCTGAAAACCACCATTCCCTTCGTCAAGAGCCATAACCTCGACTACTCGCGCATAACGAGCGTATTCGGCGAACATCGTGTGGCAGCAGGATGGATTCTCTTTGTCATCATGACCATCTTCGTGGTGACGGCGGTCAGCAACGGAGCCAATCTCAACGACGGAATGGACGGCATGTGCGCCGGCAACTCTGCCATAATAGGTGTGGCGTTAGGCATACTGGCGTACGTCAGTTCGCATATCGAGTATGCCAGCTACCTCAACATCATGTACATCCCAGACTCGCAGGAGCTGGTGGTGTTCCTATGCGCCTTCGTCGGTGCGCTGATCGGATTCCTGTGGTATAACGCTTACCCCGCGCAGGTGTTCATGGGCGACACCGGATCGCTGACCATCGGCGGCATCATAGCCGTGTCAGCAATCATCATACACAAGGAGCTGATGCTCCCCATACTCTGCGGCATCTTCTTCGTGGAAAGCCTGAGTGTCATCATCCAGGTCTACTACTACAAACTCGGCAAGCGTCGCGGCATAAAGCAGCGCGTATTCAAGCGCACTCCTATACACGACAACTTCCGTACACAGCAGTCGCAGCTCGACCCCGAATGCCACTATCTCTTCACCAAGCCGAAGGGAGCCATCCACGAGTCGAAGATTACAATACGCTTCTGGATCACTACCATCATCCTGGCGGCACTGACCATCATAACACTAAAAATAAGATAAGGCTAACGTAACAGTAAAGAAATGAAAAGAATCGTTATACTCGGAGCCGGCGAAAGCGGAGCCGGCGCAGCCGTCCTGGCAAAGAAGGAAGGCTTCGACGTGTTCGTCAGCGACATGTCAGCCATCAAGGACAAATACAAGAAACTGCTTGACGACCACGCCATCGAGTGGGAGGAAAAGCAGCATACGGAAGAGAAGATTCTCTCCGCCGACGAGATAATAAAGAGCCCCGGCATTCCTAAGGAGGCTCCCATGGTAAAGAAAGCAATGGAGAAGGGTATACACATCATCAGCGAGATAGAGTTCGCAGGACGCTATACACGCTCGAAGATGATATGCATAACCGGTTCGAACGGCAAGACCACCACCACATCGCTTATCTACCATATCTTCAAGACAGCTGGTTACGACGCCGGACTGGCAGGCAACATCGGACGCTCACTGGCACTTCAGGTGGCAGAGGATCCGCACGAATACTACATCATAGAGCTTAGCTCGTTCCAGCTCGACAACATGTACGACTTCCATGCCGACATCGCCATCCTGCTGAACATCACGCCTGACCACCTCGACCGCTACGACTTCTGCATGCAGAACTACGTGGACGCCAAGATGCGAATCATACAGAACCAGACACAAAGCGACTCATTCATCTACTGGAACGACGACCCCGTCATCAAGCGCGAGCTGGAGAAGTATGACATCAAGGCCATACAGTATCCCTTCTCTGAGCTGAAGGAGCACGGATCGATAGGCTACATGGCTGACGGCGAGTACACCATAGAGAAGCCGACACCGTTCAACATGGAGCAGGAAGAGCTCTCGCTCACCGGCAAACATAACATTTACAACTCATTGGCAGCAGGTATTGCAGGCGACATCAGCGGCATCAAGAACTCCGTGATACGCCAAAGCCTCAGTGACTTCCCCGGTGTGGAGCACCGTCTGGAGAAGGTCTGCAAGGTGGGAGGCGTACAGTATGTCAACGACTCGAAGGCTACCAACGTGGACGCTTGCTGGTATGCTCTTGACAGCATGAAGACACCGACCATCCTTATCTTGGGTGGAAAGGACAAAGGCAATGACTACAACGAGATTAAGGAACTCGTGAAGGAGAAGTGTAAGGCGCTCGTGTTCCTCGGAGCCGACAACAATAAGCTGCACGACTTCTTCGACGGTATGGGCATCACCATCCGCGACACACACTCAATGAAGGACTGTGTGGAGGCTTGCCACGAACTTGCCGAGTCCGGCGACACCGTGCTGCTCAGCCCATGTTGCGCCAGCTTCGACCTCTTCAAGAACATGGAAGACCGTGGCGAGCAGTTCAAGACGCTCGTCCGCAGCCTTTAGACACCCCATAAACAATAGCCATCACACAAAAAGCCCGGACAACAACAATATATGAGCAACACAATAGGCAACCTGTTTAAAGGCGATAAGGGAATATGGATGGTGTTCTTCTTCCTTTGCATCGTCAGCATCGTGGAGGTATACTCTGCCTCTACCATGCTTACATACAAAGGCGGAAGCTACATCACACCGATTCTGAAGCACATCTTCCTACTTGGCTTGGGACTGACAGCAATGGTGGTGACCGCCAATATCAACTGCGGATACTTCAAGTTCCTGACGCCATTCGTGCTGGGAGGTGCTTTCGTACTCCTTCTGGTAGTATTAGCCATCGGTACAGCCACCAACGGTGCGCAACGATGGATAAATATCGGACCAATACAGTTTCAACCATCCGAATTAGCGAAAGGCGCATTGATTCTGTCAACGGCACAGATTCTCAGTTCGCTGCAGACTGAAAAGGGAGCTGATCCCAGAGCCTTCAGGTATATCTTGGGGGTCTGCGGTGGTATAATACCGTTCATTATGGTGGAGAACCTGTCCACTGCCGCACTCCTATGCGCCGTCATACTGATGATGATGTTCATCGGACGCGTACCGATGAGACAGATAGGCAAGCTCCTTGGTGCCGTGGTCATACTGGGCGCCTTCATGCTCTCGATGATTATGATGTTCGGTCATGCGGAGGAGAATACAGAGCCAAACAAGCAGAACCTCACCGAACAGGTGCAGACTGAGAATAAGGAGAAGAAAGACAAGGGCGCCATTGGAAAGGTGTTCCACCGATTCGACACCTGGAAAGGACGCATCGACAAATTCCTCGACAGCAAGGAACTTACGCCTAAGGACGTCGACCTCGACGAAGACGCGCAGGAATCGTACGCAAAGGTGGCGATAGCCACGTCCAACGTGGTGGGCAAAGGTCCCGGCAACTCCGACCAGTGCGACTTTATCTCGCAGGCGTTCTCCGACTTCATCTACGCCATCATCATCGAAGAGATGGGCATAGAAGGAGCATTCGGCGTGGCAATGCTCTACATCATATTGCTGTTCCGAACCGGAAGAATAGCCAACCGGTGCGAAACAAGCTTCCCGGCATTCCTTGCCATGGGCTTGGCACTACTGCTCGTCACGCAGGCATTGTTCAATATGATGGTGGCTGTTGGAATGGTACCCGTAACCGGACAGCCGCTTCCACTCATCAGTAGAGGCGGTACTTCCACCATCACCAACTGCATCTACATAGGCGTGATACTGAGCATTAGCCGGTCCGCCAAGCGCAAGCAAGAGCTGGTGGTGGAACCGATGCCACAGAACGGTGACGCTACGCCAAGCGCCACAGTAAGCACTACAGACAATAGCGACATAGCAGATAAGGCAGACAATGCCGCAGAATAGACACATGATAAGAAAAATAGCACAATAATAATCAGCGCAATACTGAGCTTTATCAGAAAAAATGATTAATTTTGTGATTTGAAAGAAACTTGAGAAAATGGAAAAAGACATCAGAGTCATAGTCAGTGGCGGAGGAACCGGAGGACACATCTTCCCAGCCGTCTCAATAGCAAACGCCATAAAGGCAAAACGTCCCAACGCAGAAATACTTTTCGTAGGAGCATTGGGCAGAATGGAGATGCAGCGCGTACCCGCCGCAGGATACAAGATAATAGGTCTGCCGGTAAGAGGTTTCAAGCGACCGCTGTGGTCGCCTGCCAACGTCGGCGTGGCTCTCGACTTTCTCAAGAGCAAGCGCATGATAAGGAAGACCATCAAGGAGTTTGCTCCTGACGTGGTGGTGGGAGTTGGAGGATACGCCAGCGCAGCGACGCTCGACGCCGCAAGCAGCCTCGGAATACCAACGCTCATCCAGGAACAGAACTCATACGCCGGAGTGACCAACAAGCATCTCGCTGCCAAAGCCAAGAAGATTTGCGTGGCTTACGACGGTATGGAACGCTTCTTCCCCGCCGACAAGATCATCAACACCGGCAACCCCGTACGACAGAACCTCATCGAGACAACCATCACACGTGAGCAGGCCATCGAGTCGTTCGGACTGGATCCGCAGAAGAAGACCATCCTTCTCGTCGGAGGAAGCCTCGGAGCACGCACCGTCAACGAAAGTGTTCTGCAGCATCTCGACCTCGTTGAGAAGAGCGGAGTGCAGTTTATCTGGCAGACGGGCAAGTATTACAGCGCCGCTGTGGCTGACCGCCTCAAGGACCACAAGAAGCTGCCGATGCTGAAAGTGTGCGACTTTATCAGCAATATGGGAGCCGCATACAAGGCTGCCGACCTCGTCATCAGCCGCGCCGGAGCCAGCTCCATCAGCGAGTTCTGCCTCATAGGCAAGCCCGTTGTGCTCGTACCGTCGCCCAATGTGGCTGAAGACCATCAGACAAAGAACGCCATGGCTCTCGTAAACAAGAACGCCGCACTCTATGTCCGCGACGCCGACGCACCCCAGACACTCCTACAGCTCGCCGTAGACACCGTCAAGGACGACGAGCAACTGGCACAACTGTCAGAGAACATCAAGAAACTCGGAAAGCCGAACTCTGCCGACGTCATCGCCGAAGAGGTTCTGAAGCTTGCAGGAAAATAAAAAACAAAGAAGAAAATGGAATTCAAAGATATCAAGTCAGTATATTTCGTGGGAGCAGGTGGCATCGGAATGAGCGCCATAGCACGTTACTTCATCCGCAAGGGAGTGGTTGTAGCCGGATACGACAAGACACCTTCAGCCCTGACACACCAGCTTGAGCGCGAAGGAATGCTCATCCACTATGAAGAAAACGTCAACGAGATACCCCACGCATGCTGCGACCCGAAATCCTGCCTCGTAATCTACACACCGGCGATACCCGCCGAACACAAGGAACTGCAGTTCTTCCGCAACGGAGGATTCGAAATACAGAAGCGAGCCCAGGTGCTCGGTACGCTCACACTCGCACACCACGGACTATGCGTGGCCGGCACACACGGCAAGACATCCACTTCCACTATGTGTGCACACATCATGCACCAAAGCCACATCGACTGCAACGCCTTCCTTGGAGGAATTTCCAAGAACTACGGCACAAACTACATTCTCTCAGATCAAAGTGACTATGTAGTGATAGAAGCAGACGAGTTTGACCGCTCATTCCATTGGCTGCGTCCGTGGATGACCGTCATCACAGCCACAGACCCTGACCACCTCGACATCTACGGCACCAAAGAGGCTTACCTCGAGAGCTTCCGCCACTACACCACACTCATTCAGCCGGGCGGCGCACTTATCATCCACCGCGACCTGGAGATGAAGCAGGACGTGCAGGAAGGCGTAAAGGTTTACGACTACAGCCGCGACGAGGGCGACTTCCATGCCGAGAACATCGTCATCGAGAACGGAGAGATAACATTCGACTTCGTTTCGCCCATTGAGACAGTCAAGGGCGTTGAGCTCGGACAGCCCATACCCATCAATATCGAAAACGCCGTGGCTGCCATGGCAATGGCACAGCTCGCCGGATGTAACGCCGAAGAACTGAAGTACGGCATGAAGACATACCGCGGAGTGGAGAGACGCTTCGACTTCAAGATAAAGAACGACAAGCACGTGCTCCTCTCTGACTATGCCCACCACCCGAAGGAGATTTATCAGAGCGCCAAGAGCATACGCGAACTCTATCGCAACCGTCATATCACCGCAATCTTCCAGCCGCACCTCTACACACGCACTCGCGACTTCTATAAGGACTTCGCAGATGCGCTCAGCCAGCTGGACGAGGTGATCCTCTGCGACATCTATCCCGCTCGTGAGCAGCCCATACCGGGCGTAACGTCGCAGCTGATTTACGACAATCTCAAGCCGGGCGTAGAGAAGAGCATGATTCACAAGGAAGACGTGCTCGACCTCGTGAAGAACCGCGACTTCGACGTGCTCGTAATACTCGGAGCCGGCGACCTCGACAACTACGTTCCGCAGATAGCAAAGATAATAGAGGCTAAAGGCTAAGCCACCAAGACATCTTAATCCACACAATCACAAGAAAGACGTAAAGTGAAAAAGAACTGGAGCAAAATACTCTTCATCGCCAGCGATGTAATACTCGCCGTTTATCTGCTCTTCGCGTTTACAACCGTAAGCAAGAAGAGCAGCGCTACGACGGTATGCTCCAAGGTGGACATACGTATAGCTGATGAAATGACCAACGGCTTCCTCGACGCCGCCACTGTGAAGCACAACTTGCAGAAAGCAGGATGCTACCCCGTCATCAACAAACCATTGACGGACGTAAACACGCGAAACATCGAGGAAACGCTAATGCTACACACACCCTTCGTCAAGACAGCGGAATGCTATAAGACGGAGGGCGGCAACGTATATATCACCGTCACACAACGAATGCCTGTAATAAGGATAAAGGCGGAGAACGGAGACGACTACTACGTGGACGACAACGACCGCGTGATGAAAAGCTCCAACTACACCTCCGACCTCATCATCGCCACAGGAAACATTAGCCGCCAGTACGCCACACGCTACCTATCCTCACTCGGAAAGGTGATAATGGGCAACGAACTGTGGAAGAATCTCATCGAACAGGTGAACATCCTGCCCGACAAAAGCGTAGAGATAGTGCCACGCGTCGGCGACCATATCGTATGTCTCGGACCACTGCCCGCATACAAGGGAAAGAACGGAGAGAAAGAGATAACGGAGTTTATGACGCGAAAGATGGGACGACTGGTCAAGTTCTATAAGTACGGACTGAACAACGTGGGATGGAACAAGTACTCATACATCGACATCCAGTTCGACAATCAGATAATCTGCCGAAAGCGAGATGCCGCGCTGCATGCCAGCACCACCCCTACCACACCCGCAGTAAACACCGAACAGCCTGCCTCGCTGTCAGAAGGCGAGAACACACCGACCACCGCCGACAACCAGACAACAGCCGACAAGAAGGTGGAGAAATCCGGTGACAAACTGAAAGCAGACAGTGACAAGCCAAAGGCAGAAACAAAGAAGGACAAACCTGCGGAAACAAAAAAGAAGAAATCAACCGATAAGACAACAAAGACGGACAGCAAAAAGACTTCAAAGACTGAAAGCAAGAAGCCTAAGAGATAAAAAGGCCACTGTGGCTGCTGACGCAAAAGACATAGAATCAAGTAACCGAGAATACAAACAAACAACAATACATAAAAACGTATGGCTAAGGAATTTATAGTAGCTATTGAGCTAGGGTCGTCTAAGATGACCGGAATTGCAGGGAGGAAAAACCCCGATGGCAGCATGACAATCCTTGCTGTTGCCAAAGAAGACTCCACCTCGTACATACGCAAAGGTGTTGTCTACAACATCGACAAGACAGCACAAGGACTCAGCAATATCATCTCCAAACTCAAGAATACACTACAGACTGACATAACACAAGTATACGTAGGCATAGGCGGACAGAGCATACATAGCATCAACAACTCCGTAATAAAGGACCTGCCAATCGACGCCATCATATCTCAGGACATGGTGAACGAGCTGATGGACAACAACCGCAACATGACCTACCCCGAATACGAGATACAAGACGCCGTAACAGAGGAATATAAGGTCGACTCGCAGTATCAGGACGATCCCGTGGGCATCCAGGCCAAGCACCTCGAAGGCAACTTCCTCAACATCGTATGGCGCCGCTCGTTCTATCGCAACCTCAACAAGAGTCTGGAGAACGCCGGCATCACCATTGCGGAGATGTATATAGCACCGCTCGTAATGGCGGACAACGTGCTCTCGGAGGCAGAGAAGCGTGCTGGTTGCGTGCTCGTCGACCTCGGTGCGGAGACTACCACCATGTCCGTATACTATCGCAACAAGCTGCGCTACATAGCAGTAATCCCGCTCGGCGGAAACAACATCACAAAGGACCTCGAGTCCTTACAGCTCGAAGAGACCGAGGCAGAGGCGCTCAAGACAAAGTACGGTTCGGCTTACACCGACCCCGCAACCATCGACCCCAACGAGGTTATCAACATCGACAGCACACGAAGCATCAAGCGTATGCAGCTCGTTGACGTCATCGAAGCCCGCACACTCGAAATCATCGAGAACGTACGCTACCTCATTCCGGCTGAATATGCTGACAAGCTCATCTGCGGCATCGTGCTTACCGGCGGCGGCAGCAATATGAAGAACATCGAGACTGCCTTCCGTAACGCCACCAATATGGAGAAGGTGCGCGTGGCAAAGACCACAGCCATCAACATCAACTCGAAGGATTCGGTACGCGGCATAGCAGAGGACGGAACTATGAACACCATTCTCAGCCTCGTCTCTAAGGGAACAATGAACTGCGCAGGACGCGAGTTCAGCAACACTCTCTTCGGCGACGACCTCAACACCACCACAACAACCACAACAACGCAGACCACCACCGCCACATCCACAGTCGCCAACCTCGACGCTGCCGCAATGGCTGCCCAACGAGCAGAGGCTGCACGCAAGGCAGAAGAGGAGAGAAAGCGCCTTGAGGAAGAGGAGAGAAAACGTCAGGAAGAAGAGGAAAGACTGAAGAAGGAGGAAAGCAAGAAGAAGCCGTCATTCTTCAAGAGAATGAAAGACTCGCTCACCAACTTTGGCAAGTCGCTCGTCGAGCCTGAGAACGACAACAACTAAAGACACATACACACTACATAACATAACGGAGACATTACCATGCCAGACAACAATACAAACACAATGGTGGACTTCGGAACACCAGAAAAAGAGAACACCATCATAAAGGCCATTGGCGTAGGTGGCGGTGGCGGCAACGCTGTCAACCACATGTACAAGCAGGGCATTCACGACGTCTCGTTCGTTCTCTGCAACACCGACAACCAGGCACTCAGCGACTCCAGCGTGCCCGTACTGCTGCAGCTCGGCGAAGAGGGTCTCGGTGCTGGCAACAAGCCCGCCAAGGCACGTAAGGCTGCCGAGGACAGCATCGACGCCATCAAGGAAATGCTCAACGACGGCACCAAGATGGCTTTCATTACGGCAGGAATGGGTGGCGGAACCGGAACGGGTGCCGCACCTGTCATCGCACGAGTATCGAAGGAGATGGGCATCCTCACCGTAGGTATCGTCACCATCCCGTTCCGCTTCGAGGGCAAGCGCAAGATAGACCAGGCGCTCGACGGCGTGGAGGAGATGGCGAAGAACGTGGACGCTCTGCTCGTCATCAACAACGAACGCCTCCGCAAGATTTATCCTGACCTCACCGTGCTCAGCGCCTTCGAGAAGGCTGACGACACGCTCAGCGTGGCTGCCAAGTCAATCGCAGAGATCATCACCAACCACGGTCTTATCAACCTCGACTTCAACGACGTCAAGACTGTGCTCAAGGACGGTGGCGTGGCCATCATGAGTACGGGCTACGGCGAGGGCGAAGGTCGTGTGAAGCAGGCCATCGAGGACGCTCTCAATTCACCGCTTCTCAACGACAACGATGTGTTCAACGCCAAGAAGATTCTGCTCAGCATCAACTTTGCAAAGCAGAGCAACGGCGGAGAGGCACAGAACGAAGGCGGCTTGATGATGGAAGAGATGAACGAGGTGAACGACTTCATGGAACAGTTCGGCTCTGACTTCGAGATAAAGTGGGGTATCGCGCTCGACCCGGAACTTGGCAAGAAGGTGAAGGTAACGATTCTCGCCACCGGTTTCGGCATCAAGGACGTGCCCGAAATGGACACACACATCGCACGACACAGCCAGGAGGAAGAGGAGAAGCAGACCGAGATAGACATCCGCAAGGACGGACGACGCGAACGCTACTACGGTACCGGCAACGACGGCGGCACCATCATCAAGCATCGTCCCCACATCTATCGCTTCCGTCCCGAAGAACTCGACAACGAGGAGGTTATCCTCACCGTTGAGTCAACCCCGACATACAAGCGCACGCTGCAGCAGGTAAACGAGCTTCGCCGCCGTATCAACGAGGGCAACAACGAGACTGTGGCAAGACAGAAGGAGGAGGACGACTCCGTACACGGCACCATTTCCTTCAAGTAAGCAACGGCTGTAGGGATAACAAGGCAACAATACATAAACAATAAAAACACACACTATTATGGCACTCTTTGAAACTATAAGCGAAGACATCAAGGCAGCCATGAAGGCACGCGACAAGGTGCGCCTCGACACGCTGCGAAACATCAAGAAAGTATTCCTTGAAGCAAAGACAGCTCCGGGAGCCAACGACACCCTTGAGGACGCTGACGCCATGAAGATATTGCAGAAACTCGCCAAGCAAGGCCACGAAACAGCCGACACGTTCATCGCAGCAGGTCGTCAGGACCTCGCCGACGTAGAGCTGGCTCAGGCTCATGTCATCGAGGAATATCTACCGAAACCTCTCACAGAGGCTGAGATTGAGGAGGTGGTCAAGGCGGTGATAGCCGAGACAGGAGCCTCAACGATGAAGGACATGGGACGCGTAATGGGCACTGCCTCAAAGAAAATGGCTGGCAAGGCTGACGGCAAGACCATCTCTGCAATAGTGAAGAAACTGCTTGCATAAAAGACATAACGCTGCAATAACCACGTTATAGCAGTCGGAAAACGAAAAAACAGAGGGTGTGTCAAAACTCCCTGATTCTTAAAAAAATCCCA